>Ga0105106_10001018_pt1 | contig 19982 bp, 22 predicted proteins | sample PPLLaktember2015_5_FD_79109 | JGI IMG/M metagenome (GOLD analysis project Ga0105106, IMG submission 79109) | Freshwater sediment microbial communities from Prairie Pothole Lake near Jamestown, North Dakota, USA - PPLs Lake P8 Core (1) Depth... | ecosystem: Environmental > Aquatic > Freshwater >...
AGCGGGCCTCCATCGCCGCGAACACGCGCTCGGTGATTTCGTGATCCTGCCTCAGCAGTTCGTCCCACTGGCCGCTCATGACCCTTGTTCTCCCGTTTGGCACCGCTGACGCCTCCGTTGAGGTCGGGCGTGCCGGTCCGGAAGGCATTATCAAGGCCACGAAATCGGGTTGCCTTGATTTCGTTTATGGTTCCCGCAAGCGTGCCGCGCCGACGACAACGGATCAGGCGAGCCAGGTCTCGATCACTTCCTTGCGCGGCACCCCGCCGGCGTGCACGACCTTGCCATCGACGACGACCCCGGGTGTGGCCATCACGCCGTAACCCACGATCGAAGGCATGTCCTCGACCTTGGTGAGCTGGATCTCGACGCCCTTCGCGCGCGCCGCTTCCTCGATCCGCTGCACCGTCGCACGGCAATTCGCGCAGCCCGTGCCCAGTACCTTGATGTCCTTCATCCTTGTCTCCGATGCGGCTACAACACCGCGTTGAACACGTATCCGACGATCAGGATGCCGGTCGCAACCACCCCCGCGAACACGGCGATCAGCCGGGGCTTCAATACCTTGCGCAGGATCACCATCTCCGGCAGCGACAGGGCGATCACGCTCATCATGAACGCGAGCACTGTCCCCAGCGCCGCGCCCTTGGCCAGCAGCGCCTCGACGATGGGAATGATCCCGGCAGCGTTCGCGTACATCGGCACGCCGATCAGCACCGCCGCGGGCACCGACCACCACGCCTCGCGCCCCATGAGGCCCGCCATGAAGTCCTCCGGCACGTAGCCGTGGATCGCCGCGCCGATCGCGATGCCGGCGATGACGTACGGCCAGACCCTGCCGACGATGTCGCGGACGGCGCCGAACGCTGCCTGCACCCGCTGCGCCAGCGTCGTCGATTCGGCAGGGACGCCCGCCTGCGCCCGCGCAAGATCGCGCACCCAGTCCTCGAGATGCGCTTCCATCCGCAACCAGCCGATGACCCATCCCGACACGATCGCGACCGCGAGCCCGAGCAGCAGATAGAGCAGCGCGATCTTCCACCCGAACAAGCCGAGCAGCAGCGCCAGCGCCACCTCGTTCACCATCGGCGCGGCGATCAGGAACGAGAACGTGACGCCGAGCGGAATGCCCGCCTGCACGAAGCCGATGAAGAGCGGCACCGCCGAGCACGAGCAGAACGGCGTGACCACGCCGAGCGAGGCCGCCAGCACGTTGCCGAGCCCGCCGGTGCGGCCGGAGAGCATCGCCCGCGTGCGCTCCGGCGTGAAGTACGAGTTGACGAGACCCATCACGAACACGACCCCGGTGAGGAGCAGCAGGACCTTCGGCGTGTCGTAGAGAAAGAACTGCAGTGCGCTGCCGAGGTGACTGTCGCGGTCGACGGGCAGCACCGCGACGATCGCCTCCGACGCCGGCACGAGCAACGCGTAGAGCGCAATCCAGACGGCGGCGGCGACGAGCAGAAACGCCTTCGGGCGCTCCACGGGCCAGGACAGGACTGCGTTCACTGACGAGCCTCCGCGCTAACGCGCTTCGGGGCGGATTCGCCCTCGGGGCGGCCCTTCGGGCTCACCGGACTACCCTCCGCGCTAACGCGCTTCGGGGCGGATTCGCCCTCGGGGCGGCCCTTCGGGCTCATGCGGCTCGCCTCCCGCGACGTGGCGGACGCCCGGAGAACGCCGCGAGCCGCGCCTTCGCCGAGCGCAACGACTCGGGCGGAACGCCGCCGGTACGGAGCGCATCCACGACCAGCGACGCCCAGGGGGGTAACTCCCCGATCCGGTAGAAGACGAAGGTGCCCTCGCGCCGGGTGGCGAGCCAACCGCCCTCGCGGAGGAGCGCGAGGTGGCGCGATACCCCGGGCTGCGACTCCTCGAGGGCCGCGACGAGCTCGCACACGCACAACTCGCGGTCGCTCGCTATCAACGCCAGCATCTGGCGCCTTGTGGGCTCGGCAATCAGGTCGAGGTCCGGGGTCATCGTGAGCAAAGCATACGCTTCCGTATATATATCGTGGGGCGTATGGATTTGACCCCGGTCAAGGGCTGGGGAACTTCTCCGCGCGATGCTGTGAGGCACCGCACATGAGGGACTTGACGTCATACGTTAGTTTGATATTATTGGAAACGTTGTGCGAAACTTGGCAGCATTCCACCGGGAGCACCCAGCGATGTCCGCAACCAGCGATCTCAAGGAAGTCGTCCGCGGCAAGTACGGCGAGGCCGCGACGCGCGTACGTGCCGGCGGGTCCGGCTGCTGCGGTAGCGGGCCGGACATGGCGAGCTGCTGCGACCCGATCACCTCCGCCCTGTACGACGCCACGCAGGCCGGAGAAGTCCCCGACACCGCGTTGCAGGCGTCGCTCGGCTGCGGCAACCCCACGGCGCTGGCCGAGTTGAAGCCGGGCGAAACCGTGCTGGACCTGGGCTCCGGCGGCGGCATCGACGTAATCCTGTCCGCGCGCCGTGTCGGGCCCACTGGCATGGCCTACGGCCTCGACATGACCGACGAGATGCTGGCGCTCGCCGAGGAGAACAAGCGCTTGAGCGGCCTCGCCAACGTCACGTTCCTCAGGGGCGAGATCGAGAGCATTCCGCTGCCCGCCAACGCGGTGGACGTGATCATCTCCAACTGCGTGATCAACCTGTCGGGCGACAAGGACAAGGTGCTGAAGGAAGCATTCCGGGTGCTGAAGCCCGGTGGGCGCTTCGCCGTGTCGGACGTCGTGGTGCGCGGCGACGTGCCCGCGGCGATACGCAAGAGCATGGAGCTGTGGGTGGGCTGCATCGCCGGGGCACTGTCCGCGGACGAATACCGGGCGAAGCTCGCCGCCGCGGGTTTCGCCGGCATCGACCTGGAAGTCACGCGCGTCTATGGCGCCGAGGATGCGCGGACGTTCCTCGCAGCCGAGGGGATGGACGTCGACGTCGTCGCGAAGGACATCGACGGCAAGTTCGTGAGCGCGTTCATCCGCGCCACCAAACCTGCGGCGTGCTGCGCGCCCGAGGCGAAGACCGAGGCTGCCTGCTGTGCACCTGCCGCGGCCGGCAGTGCGGCGTGCTGCGTCCCGGCTGCCAAAGCCGACGCCACACCGGCGGGCCGAAAGACCTGCTGCTGATCATCCCGCACGGATGCCTGCCGTGACCGATCGAGCCTACAACGTCCTCTTCCTCTGCACCGGCAATTCGGCGCGCAGCATCCTCGCCGAGGCGCTCCTCGGCAAGCTTGGTGCACCGCGCTTTCGGGCGTTCTCCGCGGGGAGCCAGCCGGTCGGACGCGTCAACCCGTTCGCCGAGCGCGAGATGCGCGTGATGGGCGTCGACCCGGCGGGGTTCCGCAGCAAGTCGTGGGACGAGTTCGCCACGCCCGCTGCCGCGCCGCTCGACTTCGTCATCACGGTCTGTGACAACGCGGCGGGCGAGGTCTGCCCGGTGTGGCCCGGCCAGCCGATCACGGCGCACTGGGGGTTCCCCGACCCGGCCGCGGTCGAGGGCGACGACGCGAAGAAGCAGCGCGCGTTCTCGCAGCTCGCCTACCAGCTGCAGACGCGTATCCAGCTGTTCCTCAGCCTGCCGATCGACAAGCTCGACCGCCTCGCGCTGCAGGACCGCGTGCGTGCGATGGGAGGACAGGCGAGCGCGGACGCCACCAGATGACCGCCGGCGCACTGGAACGGTCGGCGCCCGCGCTCGGCACGTTCGAGCGCTGGCTGACCGTCTGGGTTGCGCTCGCGATCGTCGGCGGGATCGTCCTCGGCCAGTGGGCGCCCGGCGTGTTCGCGGCGCTCGCTGCCGCCGAGGTCGCCAGCGTCAACCTGCCGGTGGGCGTGCTGATCTGGCTGATGATCGTGCCGATGCTGATGCGCATCGACTTCGGGGCGCTCGGCCAGGTGCGCGCGCACGCGCGGGGCATCGGCGTCACGCTGTTCGTGAACTGGGCGGTCAAGCCGTTCTCGATGGCACTCCTCGCGTGGATCTTCGTGCGCCACGTGTTCGCGGACGCATTGCCCGCGGCGCAGCACGACAGCTACGTCGCCGGCCTGATCCTGCTCGCCGCCGCGCCTTGCACTGCGATGGTGTTCGTCTGGAGCCAGCTGTGCCGTGGCGATCCCTATTTCACGCTGACGCAGGTGGCGCTCAACGACACCATCATGGTGGTCGCATTCGCGCCGATCGTCGGACTGCTGCTCGGCGTGGCCTCGATCACCGTGCCGTGGGGCACGCTCCTCACGTCCGTGCTGGTGTACATCGTCGTACCCCTCGCGATCGCGCAGTTCGCACGGCATGCCCTGCTCGCCCGGGGCGGCCCTCGGGCGCTCGACGGCGCGCTGGCCAAAGTGGGACCGTTGTCGATCACCGCACTGCTCGCGACGATCGTGCTGCTGTTCGCGTTCCAGGGCCGGCAGATCCTGGCCCAGCCGCTGGTGATCGCGATGCTGGCGGTGCCGATCGCGCTGCAGGTGTTCCTCAACAGCGGCCTCGCCTATCTGCTGAACCGCAGGCTCGGTGTCGCCCACTGTGCCGCCGGGCCGTCTGCGCTGATCGGCGCGTCGAACTTCTTCGAGCTCGCAGTGGCGGCCGCCATCACCCTGTTCGGGCTGGAATCGGGCGCGGCGCTCGCCACCGTCGTCGGCGTGCTGGTCGAGGTGCCGCTGATGCTCCTCGTCGTCGCGGTCGTGAACCGCACGCGGGGATGGTACGAGCGCGGAGTGCCGCGAACCGCCAACCCCTGACGTTGCGGGACCGCCGCGGGAAAGTGGCATCATGGCGGGCGGCGCCACATGAGCCCGAAGGGCCGCCCCGAGGGCGAATCAGCCACGAAGCGCGTTAGCGCGGAGGGTAGTCCACTGTGCGCGCCGTGACGGAGCGTGCCTTGAACATCGTTTTCGACCTCGGTGGCGTCGTCCTGACCTGGCAGCCCGACGCCATCATCGCCTCGGCATTCGCCGACCCCACGACCCGCGCGATCGTGCGCCGGGAGATCCTCGGCCATCCGGATTGGCACGAGCTCGATCGCGGCACGTTGCCGCGGCCGGAGGCGATCCGCCGCGCGGCGCAGCGCACCGGGTTGCCTGAAACGGCCGTGGATGCCTTTCTGCAGCGCGTGCCGCCGGCACTGGTCCCGATTCCCGAGACCGTCGACCTGCTGTATCGCGTGAAGGCCGCCGGCCGCCCGCTGTACTGCCTGTCGAACATGCACGAGGCTTCGATCGACTACCTCGAACGGTCGTGCACGTTCTGGGACGTTTTCGAGGGCATCGTCGTCTCGTGCCGCGTGCGGTTGTGCAAGCCCGAGCCGGCAATCTACCGGCATCTGCTGGAGACGCACGGACTGGTCGGCACCGACACGGTGTTCGTCGACGACGTCGACGTGAACCTCGCGGCGGCCGCGGCGTTCGGCATCCGCACGATCCGCTTCGAGAACGCGGCGCAGTGCGAGCGCGAGCTGCAGGCGCTGGGCTGCCTCTGAACCGGCGGCTCGACCGCCACGCCGCCTCGGTGGACGCGATCGTCCCCTACCGGCCCGAGATGCTGCAGCCACTGGTCGACCTGTGGCGCGCGAGCTTCGAGCACGGCGTCGGCGTCGTCGATCCGCATCCGATCGAGGAGCAGCGGCAATTCTTCGTGGAGCACGTCGAGGCGCGCTGCGACGTCCGCGTGGTGCTGCGCGACGCCGCAATCGTCGGCTTCGTTGCCTCCAACGCCGAGTCGATCAGCCAACTCTACGTGCGCGTCGGATGCCTGCGGCAAGGCATCGGCTCGCGACTCGTCGAGCTCGCGAAGTCCCGGTCGTCGGGATCGCTGTGGCTCTTCACGTTCGCCCGCAACGCCCCGGCCAGGCGATTCTATGAACGACACGGCTTCGAGGCCATCGCGCACGGCTTCGAGCCGACGTGGCAGCTCGAGGACGTCAAGTACCGGTGGGAGTGGCCCTGGAATATCTGAAAACGACTTTCACATTTGTGCCCAAGCGGTAGAATCGAGCGCTTTCTCCCTCTACCCTCCCGCCTCCGGCCGATGCCTGTTCGTACCGCCCCCCGTCCGCGGCTCACGCCCGCCCGCGCCGCGCGGCCGTCGTCCAAAGCCGCCGGCCATGCCCAGGCGCTGTCGCGCGGCCTGACGCTCCTCGAGTCGCTCGCCGCCACGGACCACGGCGCGACGCTCACCGAGCTCGCCGCGTCGCTGCAGCTTCCCGCGCCCACCGCCCACCGCCTGCTCGCGGCGCTGGAGCGCTCGGCGTTCGTGCGCCAGGACGGCAACGGCGTGTGGTCGATCGGCGTGCGTGCGTTCCGGGTCGGTTCGGCCTTCCTCGCGCAGCGCGACCTCGCCGTCGAGGCACGGCCGCATCTCACGCGGCTGATGGAGCAGGCGGGCGAAACCGCGAACCTCGCGGTGATGAGCGACGGCGAGGCGGTGTTCATCGCGCAGGCGCCGTGCCGGGAGCTGATGCGCATGGACGTGAAGCTCGGTGCGCGCGCGCCGGTGCACGCCTCCGGCGTCGGCAAGGCGATGCTCGCCGCGTTGCCCGAGCGCGACCTCGACGCGGCGCTTCCGGCCGATCTGCCCCGCTACACCGAGCACACGCTGACGACGCGCGAGGCGCTGGTCGCGGAGATCGCCGCGAGCCGCCGGCGCGGCTACGCGGTCGACGACGAGGAACACGCGGTCGGCCTGCGCTGCGTGGCCGGCGCGATCCACGACGAGCACGGCCGTCCTTGGGCCGCGTTGTCCCTTGCCGGACCGACGTCGCGCTTCACGCGCGAGCGCATCGACACGCTGGGTGTGCTGGTGCGCGACACGGCACGCGAGGTCTCGCTTGCGCTCGGCGGCGAGCCGCCGCGCCCTGGCAAGGACAGGCCGGCAAAGGTCATGCGGTGAATCGACGCACGGCCGCCCGCAGCCTCGCCGTGGCGCTCGCGCTCGTGTCGATCGCGGCGTGCACCACGCCGGTGACGATGCCCTGGGGCGAGCGCGAGCCCGCACTGACCGGTAGCGTGTGGCGCTGGACCGAGACGCTGATGAGCGACGACACGCGCATCGGTCCCGCGGCGCCCGAGCGCTACTCGCTGGAATTCCTGCCCGACGGGGCGACGCGCGTGCGCGCCGACTGCAACACCGGCAGCGGGCGCTACCAGATGGCCGCAGACCGCAAGCTCACGCTCGGGCGCATGGCGGTGACTCAGGCCGCCTGCCTGCCCGGCTCGTTGGGCGATACGTACCTCAAGGGACTCGCCAACGTCTCGGGGTACCTCTTCGATGGCGACCATCTGGTGCTGACGCTCAAGTACGACAGTGACACGATGCGCTTCGTGCCGTTGAAGCGCTAAGTGCGAACCAGCTACTTTCCCGGTGGGAGCAAGCCCCGCTCGCGCAGCGCCTTGATGATCACGTCGGCGAAGCCCGGCGCGTCCTTCTCGACCGAGCGCGGCTCGTAGGTCTCCGACACGCCGGCCCAGACCAGGCTCCGGGTGCGGGCGTCGAAGACCGACGTCTCGATCAACGCGATGTCGTACTGCCGCACTTCCGTCATCGGGTACCAGCCCGTGTACATGCCGTACCAGCCGGGTCCCCACATCGCCGATCCCGGTACCATCGTCTGGTAGACGTCGATGCGCCGATCGATCGAGCGCACCCGCGACATCCACAGCCCGTCGGCACCCGAGGCACGCACCGCCTCGTCGAGCCGGCCCTCGGGAACGCGACCATCCTCCGGCAGGAAGCGGTAGGACGGCACGGCGTCGACACCCGCGGCCTGCAGCCGCGACACGGCGATGTCCTCGAAGGTGCGCCGCTCGGCCCCATCGCTTGCGACACCGAGGACGACCACCTTCCTGAACGCGCCGCCCCGGTATGCGGTGTCGTACCAGGAATCGCGCAGCGTCGTGGACGACGCGCAAGCGGCGAGGGCGAGCGCGGCGGAGACCATGAGCACGCGTCGGATCAGCATCGTGGTTTCCCGTGAACGCCGCATCAGCGGTGGCGAAACTGCGGCTTGCGCTTGCCGACGAACGCCCGCATGCCCTCCTTCTGGTCTTCGAGAGCGAACGTGGCGTGGAACTCGCGCCGCTCGAACAGCAGCCCCTCGGCCAGCGACGACTCGTACGCGCGGTTGATCGACTCCTTGATCTTCAGCACGACCGGCAGCGAAAACGAAGCGATCTTCGCGGCGAGGGCGAGCGTCTCCTCCATCAGCCTGTCCGCCGGCACCACGCGCGCCACCAGCCCGGCGCGCTCGGCATCGGCGGCGTCGACCATGCGACCGGTCAGGCACCAGTCCATCGCCTTGGCCTTGCCGATCGCGCGCGGCAGCCGCTGCGTGCCGCCCATGCCCGGCATCGTGCCGATCGTGATCTCCGGCTGACCGAACTTCGCGGTGTCGGCGGCGATGATCATGTCGCACGTCATCGCCAGCTCGCAGCCGCCGCCGAGCGCGTAGCCGGCCACCGCTGCGATCACCGGCTTGCGCACGTGGCGCACCGCCTCGTAGTTCTTGGTGATGTAGTCGTCGCCGTAGACCTTCGCGTAGTCCCACTCGGCCATCGCGCCGATGTCGGCGCCGGCGGCGAAGGCCTTCTCGCTGCCCGTGACGACGATCACCGAGATGCCCGGGTCGTCGTCGAAGCCGCGCAGCGCGCACGCGAGCTCCGCGGCGAGCGGGTCCGACAGCGCGTTGAGGCGCTGCGGCCGGTTCAGGGTGACGATCGCGACCCGGTCGCGGGTTTCGGTCAGGATGTGCTCGTAGGTTGCGCTCATCGCGGCGTCCGAGGTCAAGGGCGGTTCGGGTCGAAGTGCTTCTTCAGGCCCTGCCAGCAGCGGTAGTACTCGTGCTGCAGTTCGCCGGACTCGAGCGCGAAGCGGGTCGGCACGAGCGGCAGGCAGGTCTCGAGCATGAACGCCATCGTGTCGGTGATCACCGAGGGCCTGGCGAGGTCGACGTTGCTCTGTTCCTCGAACGTCGTGGCGTCCGGACCGTGGCCGGTCATCGTGTTGTGCAGGCTCGCCCCGCCCGGCAGGAAGCCCTCGGCCTTTGCGTCGTACACGCCTTCGACCAGCCCCATGAACTCGGCGGCAATGTTCCTGTGGAACCACGGCGGGCGGAACGTGTCCTGCATCGCCAGGATGCGCGGCGCGAAGACGACGAAGTCGATCGAGTCGACGCCCGGCACCGCGCTCTGCGCTTGCAGCACGAGAAAGATCGACGGGTCCGGGTGGTCGTAGCTGATCGAGCCGATGACGTTGAAGCGCTTCAGGTCGTAGCGGTACGGCACGTAGTTGCCATGCCATGCGACGACGTCGAGCGGCGAGTGGTCGATCGCCGCCGACCACAGGTTGCCCATGAACTTGGTGACCAGCTCGAAGGTGCCGTCGCGGTCCTCGTACCACGCGACTGGCGTCTCGAAGTCGCGCGGGTTGGCGAGCCCGTTGCTGCCGATCGGGCCGAGGTCTGGCAGCCGGAACGCCGCGCCGTAGTTCTCGCAGATGTAGCCGCGCGCCGTGCCGTCCGGCAGGTCGACGGCGAAACGGATCCCGCGCGGGATCACCGCGATCTCCGTCGGCCCGACCACGAGACGACCGAGCTCCGTGCGGATCGCGAGGCGCCCCTGCTGCGGCACGATCAGGAGCTCGCCGTCCGAGTCGTAGAAGAAGCGGCCATCCATCGGGCGATTGGCGGCGAACAGGTGGATCGCGCAGCCGCTCATCGACGAGGCGCTGCCGTTGCCGGCCATCGTCACCCAGCCGCCGATGAAGTCGGTGGGCTCGGCCGGAATCGGCAACGGGTCCCAGCGCATCTGGTTGGGGGGCGCGATCATCGACCCGAAGTCGCTGACGATGCGTCCGGTGTCGATCCTCTGGAAGGGCCGGTGGATCGCGCCCGGGCGGATCCGGTAGCACCAGGTGCGGCGGTTCGACGCGCGCGGCGCCGTGAACGCCGTGCCCGAGATCTGCTCGGCGTAGAGGCCGTACGGGCACTTCTGCGGCGAGTTGCGCCCGACCGGCAACGCACCGGGCAGCGCCTCGGTGGCGAAGTGGTTGCCGAAGCCGGGCTGGTAGGCGAGCACTTCGTTGGTCGCGGGCGAGGCCGGCGCGGTCGGGCGGGCGGTCGTGGCCGTCGTGTTCATTGCATTCCTCCGGAAGTCGGGGCGCCGTCCTGCGGCGGTTTCGCCACGCCGTGGCGCGCGGCGGCCATCGCCTGCACGAGCACGTCCGGGTCGCCGACGTGGTTGGCCAGCAGCAGCACGAGCTTGGCGTTGACGAGCGCGCTCTCGCTGTCCGAGAGTCCCTCGTGCATCGCGATCAGCCGCTCGTAGAAGCCATCGGGATCGGGCAGGTTCGGGTCGGTCACGAGCGTGGCCATCGGCAGCTCCTCAATCGTTGCAGGTCGCGCGCGCGATCGCGGCGCGTACCCGGGCGGGATCGAAAACACGCCAGCGCGCGGCCACGTGCTGGTCGGGACGCAGCAGGTAGACCGTGCCGTGGCGCGCGTCGTAGCGGCGCGCCGCCAGTCCCTCGGCGTCGCCGATCACCGTGACGCCCGGCACCGCGCCGCCACCGACTTGCACGACGCGACACGGGATCGGCGCATGGGCGAGCGCCTCGACCGCCTCCGGGGCGAGTGCGTTGCCGAACGCGAGCAGCGTGAAGCCGGATTCCAGGTAGCGCAACAGCCACGGGCCGTCCGGGCCCGTCACCGGGGCATCGGCGGCCGGGGCACCGGGAATCATCGCGCCGGGACCGGGTGCGAAATCGGCGTCGGCATCCGGCGTGTTGAGCGGCGATCCCGAGAGTACCGCGGGCACCGACAGTCGACCGCTGTTGACCAGCCGGCGTGCGAACGGGTGCTCCCTGGCGAGCGCGAGCACCGCGTCGCGGAACACCCGTGAGACGTGGCTCTTCGGTGTGATGAAGTCGGTCGCGCGGGTCGAGTTGCGGATGTTCTCGTCGGCGGCAACCGTGCGCTCGGCGTCGTAGGTGTCGAGGAGGCGCTCGGGGGCGTTGCCCGCGAGCACCAGTTCGAGCTTCCAGGCGAGGTTGTCGGTGTCCTGGAAGCCGCTGTTGGCGCCCCGTGCGCCGAACGGGCTGACGACGTGCGCGGCGTCGCCGGCGAAGACCACGCGGCCGTGCCGGAACGACGGCAGGCGACGGCACTGGAACGTGTACACGCTCGCCCACTCGATCTCGAACCGGACGTCGGGGCCGAGCATTGCGCGGAGCCGCGGCAGGATCCGCTCGGGCTTCTTCTCCTCCTCCGGATCGGCGTCCCAGCCCAGCTGGAAGTCGATGCGCCACACGTCGTCCGCCTGCCGGTGCAGCAGCACCGACTGGTTCGGGTGGAACGGCGGGTCGAACCAGAACCAGCGCTCGGTCGGGAAATCCGACTTCATCAGGATGTCGGCGATCAGGAAGCGGTCGCGGAACACCTGTCCCTCCGCTTCGAGTCCCAGCATGCGGCGCACGGGGCTCCGCGCACCGTCGCAGACGATCAGCCAGTCGCACCACAGCGTGTAGGGACCCTCCGGCGTGTCGACGGTGAGCTCGACGTGATCGCCCTGCGGCACGACCTGCTCCACGCGGTTCTTCCACCGCAAGTCGATTGCCGGCAGCTCCCGCGCGCGATCGACCAGGTACTCCTCGAGCCAGTACTGCTGCAGGTTGACGAAGGCCGGACGGCGATGGCCGGTCTCGGGCAGGAGGTCGAAGCGGTACGCGAGCGCGTCGTGGAAGAACACCTTGCCGACGTTCCAGCCGATGCCCTTGTCGACGACGCGCTGGCCGACGCCGAGCCGGTCGAGGATCTCCAGCGCGCGCTTCGCGTAGCAGATCGCGCGCGAGCCGACCGACACCGTCTCGTCCTCGTCGAGCACGACCACCGGCACGCCGCGCTGCGCGAGGTCGATCGCGACGGCGAGCCCGATCGGCCCCGCGCCGACCACCACGACCGCATGTCGCGCCGGTCCGCCGTCCTGGTCGCGCGAGCGGACGTAGGGGTAGATCGGGTTGGTGTAGGTCTTCACGACGCGATCATCCTTCCAGCGCTTGCCACATCTCCTTGTCGCGCTGCGCGGTCCAGATGCGCGGGTCGCGGTGCTTCGTCGCCTCATCGTAGGCGCGCGAGACGTCGAACGGCAGGCAGTGGTCGAAGATCACCCAGTGGCCGAAGCGGGGCTGCAGCGCCGCGTAGGTGTCGTGGTAGATCGCGCGCAGGTCCTTGCCGGCCGCCACACCCGACTTCACCGCATCGAACATCGCGGTCACGAAGGCACGGGTGCCATCGAGGCCGGCCTGCACCTGCGCCGCATCCTTGAGTGCCGCGCCCCGGCCGGGGACGAGCTTCTCGGGCTTGAGTGCCGCGATCGCGTCGAGCGTCGCCGGCCAGTCGGCGAGGTACGCGTCGCCCGCGTAGGGCGTCGCGTCGAACTCGACCAGGTCGCCGGAGAACAGCACCTTGTCCTGCGGCAGCCAGACCACCGTGTCGCCCTTGGTGTGGCCGCGACCGAGCTGCATGATCTCCACCTGCAGCTTGCCGAGCATGAGCGTCAGGCGCTTCTCGAACACCAGCGTGGGCCAGGTGAGGCCGGGAATCGACTCGATCGCGCGGAACAGGCGCGGAAAGCGTTCGATCTCGCTCTTCATGTCGGCTTCGCCGCGCTCGACGATCAGGTCGTAGGTGTCGCGGCTCGCAATCACGTGGTCGGGCTTGTAGGCGGAGGCGCCGAGCACCCGCACCGCGTGGTAGTGCGACATCAGCACGTAGCGGATCGGCTTGTCCGTGACCTCGCGGATGCGCCGGATCACGTCCTGTGCCATCACCGGGGTGGCCTGCGTGTCGATCACCATCACCGCGTCGTCGCCGACGACGATGCCGGTATTGGGGTCGCCCTCGGCGGTATACGCGTAGGCGTGCTCCGAGAGCTTCTCGAACGTGACCTTCTTTTCCTCGACGTCGGCGTGCGAGGCGAATTTCTTCTGGCTCATCTCATCTCCTGTTGCCACGGCGCCGGGACGCCGATGACCCGATTCATCAGACGCGCTCGATCGCGAGCGCGATGCCCTGCCCGACGCCGATGCACATCGTCGCGAGCGCGTAGCGGCCGCCGCGGCGCGCGAGCTCGTACATCGCGGTGGTCGCAAGCCGGGCGCCGGAAGCGCCCAGCGGATGACCGAGCGCGATCGCGCCGCCGTTGGGATTCACGTGCGGCGCGTCGTCGGGGAGCCCGAGCATCCGCAGCACGGCGAGCGCCTGCGCGGCGAAGGCCTCGTTCAACTCGATCACGTCGAAGTCCGCGACCTTCATGCCGAGCCGCGCGACGAGCTTCCCGGTCGCCGGCGCCGGGCCGATGCCCATCACCCGCGGCGGCACGCCGGCGGTCGCCATGCCGAGAATGCGCGCCCGTGGCGTCAGACCGTGGCGCGTTGCCGCCGCCTCGCTCGCGACCAGCAGCGCACAGGCGCCGTCGTTCACGCCGGACGCATTGCCCGCGGTCACGGTGCCGTCCGGCCTCACGATCGGCTTCAGCCTGCCGAGCGCGTCGAGCGTGGTCTCGCGCGGGTGCTCGTCGCGCGTCACCGCGAGCGCCTCGCCCTTCCGCTGCGGGATCGCAACCGGCACGATCTCCTCGGCGAGCCGGCCCGCGGCGATCGCCGCGGCAGCCCGTGCCTGCGAGCGCAGCGCGAAGGCATCCTGGTCCGCGCGGCTCACCTTGTAGTCGGCGGCGACGTTCTCCGCGGTCTCGGGCATCGAGTCGATACCGTGCGCGGCCTGCATCAGCGGATTGACGAAGCGCCAGCCGATCGTCGTGTCCTCGACCTTCACCGCACGGGAAAACGCCTCGGTCGCCTTGGCCATCACGAACGGCGCGCGGCTCATGCTCTCGACTCCGCCGGCAATCGCGAGCTCGGCCTCGCCCGCGCGAATCGCGCGCGCGGCGCTGCCCAGCGCGTCGAGCCCGGAGCCGCACAGCCGGTTGATCGTCGTGCCCGCCACGCCCACGGAAACGCCCGCGAGCAGTGCGGCCATACGGGCAACGTTGCGGTTGTCCTCGCCGGCCTGGTTCGCGCAGCCGTACCATACGTCGTCGACCACGGACCAGTCGACGCCGGGGTGCCGCGCCAGCAGCGCCTTGATCGGGATCGCCGCCAGGTCGTCGGTGCGCACCGACGCGAGCACGCCGCCATAGCGGCCGATCGGCGTGCGGACGGCATCGCAGATGAACGCTTCGGCCATGACCGGTCCCTTCAGCCCCGCGGCCGCTTGTCGACGACGCGCTTCGCCTTGCCGACCGAGCGCTCGATCGTGCCGGGTGCTGCCACCTTCACCTCGGCGCTGATGCCGATCAGCGACTTGATCAGCTGTGAGAGACGCTCGCCCGCGGCCTCGCCGTCGTTGAAGCCGGACATCGGCGTGCGCTCGACGAGCACCGCGATCTCGTCCATGTTCTTCGGCCGCGTAACCTCGATCAGGTAGTGCGGCGCGAGCACGCGCTCCTTGACGATCAGCTCCTCGATCTGCGTCGGGAACAAGTTAACGCCGCGGATGATCAGCATGTCGTCGGAGCGACCGGTGATCTTCTCGATGCGGCGCATCGACCGCGCCGTCGGCGGCAGCAGGCGCGTCAGGTCGCGTGTGCGGTAGCGCACGATCGGCAGCGCTTCCTTGGTGAGCGACGTGAACACGAGCTCGCCCTTCTCGCCCTCGGGCAGCACCTCGCCGGTCCTCGGGTCGACGATCTCGGGATAGAAGTGGTCCTCCCAGATCACGAGGCCGTCCTTGGTCTCGATGCACTCCTGCCCGACGCCCGGGCCGATCACCTCGGAGAGCCCGTAGATGTCGATCGCATCCATGTCGAGCTTCGACTCGATCGCCTCGCGCATCGCGGGCGTCCACGGCTCGGCACCGAAGATGCCGACCTGCAAAGGACAGGCGCGCGGGTCCTTGCCCTGCCGCTCGATCTCTTCGGCGATCGCCAGCATGTACGACGGCGTCACCATGATGATCTCGGGCTCGAAGTCGTAGATCAGCTGCACCTGCCGCTCGGTCATGCCGCCCGAAATCGGAATCACCGTGCAACCCAGCTTCTCCGCGCCGTAGTGGGCGCCGAGGCCCCCGGTGAAGAGGCCGTAACCGTAGGCAACGTGCACGCGATCGCCGGGCCGCCCGCCGGCAGCGCGGATCGAGCGCGCCATCACCGTGGCCCAGGTGTCGATGTCCCTGGCGGTGTAGCCGACCACCGTCGGCTTGCCGGTCGTGCCCGACGACGCGTGGATGCGCACCACCTGCTCGCGCGGCACCGCGAACATTCCGAACGGATAGTTGTCGCGCAGATCGGCCTTGGTCGTGAGCGGAAACCTGGCGAGGTCGGCAAGCGACTTCACGTCCGACGGCTTGACGCCGGCCGCGTCGAACTTCCTGCGGTAGTGCGGGACGTTGCGGTAGGCATGATCGAGGGACCAGCGCAGGCGCTCGAGCTGCAGCGCCTTCAGTTCCGACGCGCTGGCGCGCTCGATCGGCTCCAGGTCGCCTGGCGCGGGCTTCTTGACGGGCATGGCTCCTCCTCCTGCTTTCTCTTCTTCTGCGGGGCGGTGGCGGCCTCGCTTCGTCCCGGGATGCCGCTATTGTGCCGCGTCCCCGGCGCCATCCGCGACGACGTGGCCCTTGATCCGGTAGCTCTTGCCGCGAAACAGCGCGATCTTCTCGCCGCGCTGGTTGGTGACCTCGATGTCGTAGACGCCGGTGCGGCCGCTGACGCTGCGCTCGTGGGCCTGTGCCCGCAGCACGTCGCCCTTGCGCGCCGGCGCGAGGAAGTCGATCGCGCAGCCGGAGGCAACCGTGACCAGGTTGTAGCTGTTGCACGAGTACGCGAACGCGCTGTCGGCGAGCGTGAAGATGAAGCCGCCGTGGCAGATGTCGTGCCCGTTCAGCATGTCCTCGCGCACGGTCATCTCGAGCACGGCGGTGCCGGCCCCGACGTCGACCAGCTGCAGGCCCAGTCCCTGCGAGGCGCGGTCGCGCGCCCACATCGCGTCGCCGACGCGCAGCGCGAGCGCGTGCGCCTCGTCGGGTGCGCGTGCCGGATGGTGCTCTCCCATCGTGTTCCTTTCCTCGGGGATCAGTCGGCGAGACGCCCACCGCCGCACGCCCGCCGCGCGATGCGCGGCGCGATGCGGTAGCGGGGCTCGCCGTAGTGGAGCGCGAGATTGGCGAGGACGTCGCGCACGCGCGCGAGGCCAATCGCGTCGGCCCACGCCAGGGGCCCGCGCGGATAGCCGACGCCGAGCCGCATCGCGGCATCCACGTCGGCGGGCGACGCGATGCCCTGTTGCACCGCGTCGGCCGCCTCGTTGGCGAGCATCGCGACGGTACGCATCACCGGCAAGCCGGCGACGTCGTCCACGCGCGAGACGGCGAGCCCCGCGGTCTGCAGCGCACCCACGGCAGTAGCAAGGGCTGCGTCACCGCAGGCGTCGGCGCGCGCCACTGCCACTCGCGTCGCGGTGCCGTAGTCGAGCGCGAGGTCGAAGAGCACCAGGTCACCCACGCCGGCCGCGACCGCGCGTGCCGTCGCGGTACGACCATCGGTGAGCGCAAGCCACGTGCCGCCCACGGCGATCGCGCCGCCGGCGAAGGCGTCGTGTGCATCGCGGCGCTCCAGCAGCACACCCCGCGCCACCATCCGGTCGACGAGCGCCGCCGCCGGCCCGAGATCACCGTGCACGACGACATGCGGGGGCGCCGCCTGCGGGCCTTCCGTGGCCGGGACGGGCTTGGCCGCCCCCGGCGCGTAGTCGTAGAAGCCGCGGCCGCTCTTGCGGCCGAGGAAGCCGGCGTTGACGAGCTCCTGCTGGTGCACCGACGGCGTGAAGCGCGGATCGTGGAAGAACGCCTCCCAGACGCCCTTCGTCACTGCGAAGTTGACGTCGTGCCCGATCATGTCCATGAGCTCGAACGGGCCCATGCGGAACCCGCCCGCCTCGCGCATCAACGCGTCGAGCGTCGCCGGGTCGGCGGCGCGCTCGGCGAGGAGCCGCAGCGCCTCGGCGTAGTAAGGGCGTGCGCAGCGGTTGACGATGAAGCCGGGCGTCGACTGGGCGCGGACGGCCGACTTGCCCCACGCCAGCGCCGTCGCGTGCAGGGTCGCCTCGACCTCCGGGTCGGTCGCGAGGCCGCGCACGATCTCCACCAGCGGCATCAGCGGCGCCGGATTGAAGAAGTGCATCCCCGCGACGCGCGAGGGACGCTTCAGTTCCGCGCCGATCGCTGTGATCGAGATCGACGACGTGTTGGTGGCGAGGATCGTGTCGGGCGACGTGACGTTCTCGACCTGCCGGAACAGCTCGCGCTTCGCCTCGAGGTCCTCGACGATAGCCTCGATCACGAGCTGGGCCGATGCTGCGTCGCCCGGCGTGTGGATCGCCTCGACGCGGGCCGCGGCGGCCGTGGCGTCGGCCGTGGCCAGCTTGCCCTTCGCGGCGAGCGCCGCGAGCGCCTCGCCGACCCGTCGCTTGGCGTCGTCGGCAGCGTTGATCCGGGCATCGAAGACCAGCACGCGATGCCCCGCCTGCGCGGCCACCTGCGCGATGCCGGCGCCCATCGCGCCGGCGCCGAACACGGCCACCGTGGCATCGCGAGGCAGGGCTGCCATCGATGTGCCCGTGGCGTCGCTACCGACCGGTGAATCGCGGTGGACGCTTGTCGACGAACGCCGCCACGCCTTCGCGGTAGTCGTCGCCGTAGCCCAGCACACGCTGCATGTCGCGCTCGAGATCGAGCTGCGCCTCGAGGTCGTTTGCCCCGGAGCGCTGCAGTGACTGCTTGATCGCGGCGAGTCCCCGCGTCGGCCCGGTCGCGAACTGCGCGACCAGCGCGTCGGCGGAGGCTCCGAGCTCGGCATCGTCGACGCACTTCCAGATCAGTCCCCACGCCGCCGCCTGCTCCGCGGAGAGCTTGTCGCCGGTGAGCGCGAGGCCCATCGCCCGGGCCGTGCCGACGAGCCGCGGCAGGAAGAACGTCCCCCCCGAGTCGGGCACGAGGCCGATCCTGCAGAACGCCTGGATGAAGCTCGCCGACTTCGCGGCGATCACGATGTCGCAGGCGAGCGCGATGTTCGCGCCTGCGCCCGCGGCCACGCCGTTGACCGCGCAGACCACCGGCATCGGCAGCGCACGCAGCGCGAGCACCAGCGGCTTGTAGTTGCGCTCGATCGAAGCACCGAGGTCGACCGCCGTTCCGCCGGGCGCCACCGCACGGTCCGACAGGTCCTGTCCGGCGCAGAACCCGCGACCGGCGCCGGTCAGCAGCATCGCGCGCGCAGACGCGTCGCCACGGACGTGGCCGAGCGCATCGCGCAACTCGGCGTGCATCGCGTCGTTGAAGCTGTTCAGGCGGTCGGGTCGGTTGAGCGTGACCCGCGCGACGCCGTCACGGACCTCGAACAGGATGTGCTCGTAGCTCATCGCCGCCACGGTCAGACGTGCCGGCGGTGCTGCACCACGCGGAACCGGCTGGCCACGAACGCGGCATCGCACAATGCCGCGTTGGCGGCCGGGTTCGCCCCGGTGCCGTGAAAGTCAGAGAACGCCGCCGACTGGTTGACGAACACGCCGCCGGTCAGGTTGATCGACAGTGCGACACCCGCGTCCTCGGCAACGTCGATCGCCTGCTCGACGACCTTGTCGTCGGTCGCATACAGCGACAGCGTGAGCGCGCCGTGGCGCTTCGCCGCGTCGCGGGCGATCGCGAGGCTCTCCGCCGTGTCCTTGGTGCGAATCACGAACGCGATCGGGCCGAACCACTCCGACAGGTACTTGTCGCGGTCGGCGGACTCCAGGCGCACGATCAGCGGCGTGCGGATCGCGGCTTCCGGGAACTGCGGATGCGCGATCGACTGCGAATCGAGCACGATCGCGCCGAGGCCGCGTGCAGCGTCGATGCGCTGCAGCACACTGGCGTTCTGCACGGCGCCGAGCACCTCGACCGCGCGCGCGGGATCGCCGAGGAGCTTCTGCACCCCCTCCGCGATGGACGCCACGACCGCGTCGAAGGTCGCCTGCCCCTCCGCCGTCCGGATGCCACCCGCCGGGATGTAGATGTTCTGCGGCGCGGTGCACATCTGGCCGGTGTAGAGCGACAGCGAGAACGCGACGTTGCGCGCCACCGCCTTCAGGTCCGTGGCCGAGTCGACGACGATCTGGTTCACCCCGGCCTTTTCGGTGTAGACCTGCGCCTGCCGGGCGTGCTGCTCCAGCCACTCGCCGTTCGCCGGGCTGCCGGTGAAGTCGATCAGCTTCACTTCCGGCCGCAAGGCCAGGGTCTTCGCGACGTCGTCGCCCGCCTCGTGCGCAACCAGCGTGACCACGTTCGGGTCGAAGCCCGCTTCCTTCAGCACGTCGCGGGCGATCCGCACCGTCATCGCGAGCGGCAGGACGGCTCCCGGGTGCGGCTTGACCACGACCGCATTGCCGGTCGCGAGCGAGGCGAACAGGCCCGGGTAGCCGTTCCACGTCGGAAACGTGCAGCAGCCGATCACGAGGCCCACGCCACGCGGCACGATGCGGTAGCGCTTCTCCATCCGCAGCGGCTCGTTCTTGCCCTGTGGCTTCTCCCACGTCGCCACGGCCGGCACGCGCCGCATCTCGTCCCAGGCGTAGGTGACGGCCTCGAGACCGCGGTCCTGCGCGTGCGGGCCGCCTGCCTGGAACGCCATCATGAACGCCTGGCCCGTGGTGTGCATCACCGCGTGGGCGATCGCGAAGCTCGACTGGTTGATGCGCTGCAGGATCTCGAGGCAGACGCCCACCCAGGCCTCGGGACCGGCCTTCTTCCAGCCGGCCTCCGCGGTCGCGATCGCCGCGAACAGCCGGTCGAGGTCGGGTTTCGGATACGTGATGCCGAGGTCGAATCCGAACGGCGAGCGCTCGCGGCCCGCGGTGCCGGCCGTGCCGGCCTGATCGAGCTCGAACGGCTTGCCGACCAGCGCGTCGAACGC
>Ga0105106_10001019_pt1 | contig 19982 bp, 14 predicted proteins | sample PPLLaktember2015_5_FD_79109 | JGI IMG/M metagenome (GOLD analysis project Ga0105106, IMG submission 79109) | Freshwater sediment microbial communities from Prairie Pothole Lake near Jamestown, North Dakota, USA - PPLs Lake P8 Core (1) Depth... | ecosystem: Environmental > Aquatic > Freshwater >...
GTTTCTAAACATTGCCGGACTCGGTCCTATCTTTGGAGCCGTTGCCGGAGCGATGTGGGGCCCGGTTGCTTTCCTCTGGATTGTGCTTGGTTCGGTGTTTGCAGGCGGCGTTCACGATTACTTCTCAGGAATGCTGTCGATCAGGCATAACGGACTGAGCATAACCGAGATAGTCGGTATTTATATGGGAAATGGCTTAAAACAGTTTATGAGGGGATTTACAGTGTTGCTAATGGTCCTTGTAGGCGCCGTCTTTATAATGGGACCAGCCAAAATACTTGCAGGACTTACTCCCGAATCACTTACAATGACATTCTGGGTATGGGTTGTTTTCGTCTACTACATCCTTGCTACGATGCTACCCATCGACAAGATCATAGGGAAGCTATATCCCCTTTTCGGTTTTGCCCTGATGTTCATGGCAGTCGGCCTGATTACAGCCCTGTTTGTAAAAGGCTACCAGATCCCTGAGCTCAGTTTTGCCAACTTCAGGAACTTTCATATTGACAGTGAGAAATTTCCTGTATTCCCGATGATGTTCATCACGATTGCCTGCGGAGCCATTTCGGGTTTTCACTCGACGCAGTCGCCCCTGATGGCCCGGTGCATAACCAGTGAGAAACTTGGAAGAAGGGTATTTTACGGTGCAATGATCACTGAAGGGATTGTCGCGATGATCTGGGCAGCAATAGGGATGTCGTTTTACGGAGGAATAAATGAACTCAACACAGTGATGACTGAGCACCAGGGCAATGCAGCTTATCTTGTAAACGAGATATCACATTCGCTGCTCGGAAAGTTTGGTGCTGTGCTTGCCCTGCTTGGTGTTGTGGCCGCTCCCATCACGTCAGGCGACACTGCTTTCAGGAGCGCGCGCCTGATCGTTGCCGACTTCCTGAAATACAAGCAGGGACCGATAAAGAACAGGATCTTCATAAGCGTTCCGCTCTTTACGGCAGGATTTCTTCTTACAAGGATAAATTTCGATATAATCTGGCGATATTTTGCATGGTCGAATCAGACGCTGGCCATGGTTGTACTCTGGGCGATAACCGTTTACCTTGCGCAAAGCAGGAAGCTATACTGGATCACGCTGATTCCCGCAGTCTTCATGACAGACGTTACCAGCACCTATCTGCTGTTTGCCCCAGAAGGCTTCTCCCTGCCGGCTGCCATAGCCTATCCTGCAGGAATAATTGTGGCGTTGGCGGGGTTGACGGGGTTTATAGTCTGGAAAAAGACACACCAGGCATGACCCACGACGCAAGGTGTAAAATTTGCGATGTAATATAGGCGATAGGCGATGGAATTAATAATAAAATTCTTGATAGGTTCATTCATTATCAATCTAAAACTTAAGATAGCAAAAAACCTGTTAATGGGACCTTTAAAAATCATTTCCCTGAAAGTGAGTTAAACTCTTCCGCTAACTCTTCGTACGGTACCGGACTCGCAATTCCCTGATTTCTTTTCAGTCTGATTGAAGGGCTTAACTGAACTGATGGACAAATGACCTTCAACGGACCGGGAATTGCCGCTTTAATTCTGTTGAATATAATATAAAAATCTTCATTCATAATATTCCCGAATGTCACAGGTAAAAACACACACGGTTGGACATTCCCAAGGGTATCGATGTAAAGCTGTGAATTTCCGCCCATCATGCATCCCAGGTTTTCCGGAGCTTCATAATATGCCTCATATGAAATTAACGGGTAATCACTATAATCTGATGAGGTATTAGCCATTTCATAGAATTCAGTAATTATTTTCCGTTCCCCTGTGTCAAGGAGATCAACGGGGTTACTGTTAATATATCCGCCGCAGGGCTTGGGTTCAAGCCATCGCACAATCCCGACATTCAATTCCCTGAGCATCTCAAAATACTTCATCAGTTCACCGGAGTTGATCAGTTCCCTTGTCAGGCAGGTATTGACATAGGTGAAAATACCTGCATCCTGAAAGCACCTGATTGCACTGACAGCTTGTTTATGAGCTCCCCTGGCTCCCCTTAACCTGTCGTTCCTGTCCGGATCACAATCATCAAGTCCCACCCCTGCAGCCATTAATCCTGCCTTTTTCAATTCCATCGCACTCTCCGGTGTTACACCGAATCCTGAAGTATGCAAATGAAAGTCGGACCTGGAATGATCAGCCGTTCTCAGCAGTTCCAATACTCCGTCAAGCCTCATCATCGGCTCACCTCCCGACAGGGTTATTATGCTGACACCTTCCTGCTGAAGCTCATTTATAACCTCCTTCAGCCTTTTCACGGGAACAGTATCCACCTCACCCAGATTGAAATGCTCATAGCAGTGACGGCATTCATAACCGCATTTTCGCGTTATGCCAATAATTACAGTATCAATTTGTTTCTTTAAAAAGGTTCCCGCTGCGGTAATGTTCAGTCCGCCGTTTGCAACCATATGATCGAATGCCTTTGAAGGCCAGTGAGGCATAGACAATGAAAAATAATAGTGTTCATTGTTCTTGACGAACTTGTTAAGCTTCAGCTTTTTCTGGACCTGATAGGTTTTAACAATCCCTCCAGGTTTTGAATTCAGTACAAACAAAGGATACTTATTGCCCTGAATAAGGTACTTCAGAAAGGAAAAACGGAACCTTAACATTACCTGTCTTGCTTTCCTGCAGGAATAATATTCTGTCTTATTATTATGGATTTTTAAATTCATTTAGTGTACATATGTTTTGCAGCAGAATCCTTTCCGGAAAAAATCCCTGTTTTGAAAGGAAAAATTTCAACCACCGGGTTGTGTATTTCAGGATTCTTGTTGTACCCAATCCTGAAACATTCGTTTGATTCGAGCAAACCGGTCAAAATAGCACTCCTGCTTTTTTCGATCAGCGATTCAGTTATCCGGATGCCGTTCCTCGCTTCAAGGAAAACAAAAAGCCTAATAAAATTATCAGGATCCCGGTCCGCAGATAATTTGAAAGTATTGATCGCTGAAACCAGGTCGTGATCAGACAAAATTGCCTTTTGAATTTCTGTTGGTGAGATAAGTGCCCCGTCGATTGAAACTGTTCCGTCTTTTCTGCCATAGAGCCAGAGGACCGGGAATGGTACAATTGCCGGAATTTTGAAATCTTCCCTGATTTTACCCAAAGGGTATCCTTCATTTTCGAGTCGACTGCAAATATCCCCGAACCTTATTATCCCCCCTTCATCCCCGATGGCATATTTGATATTGGGAGAAGCTGATTTAAGATTCATCACCGTTATCTCCAGCTCCCCTGTTCCGCTTTTACTGACAGCTTCCCTGACATAGAATTCCTGGGGAGAACACTGGCCAATATAACCTGGAAGCCTTTCCGATGCAAGAATTGAGTTTCTGATCCTTCTGTCATTTTTGATTAGTCTCCTCAGGGCAACCGTAAAAGGGGTCTCAACTGAAATTCCGACATCCAGGTCAATGGCACCATAATCAGAAAATATAAGTGCTCCCCCGGCAAGCTGCGAAGAAATATATTCCCGCCACTCTTCAACAAAACCTTCACCGCCGGCAAAGATGTTTATCCGGTAATCCTTCCAGTCAAAATCATTCATGTTTATTCCGCACACGATAAGCTCCGAAATAAAAGGGGGATAGCCACCAATAAGATATGTAAATCCCCTGCCAAGCTCTTTTATGCATGTGATGGTTTTGAGGGTATCCGGACCAATATTCCTGACAGGAGCAAGAGAACTCACACGGGTTCCAAACCTGAGTCCTCCTGACCAGCCTCCAAGTAAAAAGCAGTTTAAAACGATGAATTTGTCCTCTTTTCTGAATCCGTACAGATGTAAAAAAGATGCTTTTGTAAGTGCAGCCGTATATTTCTCTTCTTCCCGCGATCTGATCCACAAAGTCGGTTTGCCTGATGTGCCGGAGCTTTCCTCGAGAGAACCGTTGCCAGGCAATTCTCCGTTAACACATCTTTCAGCAAGAGAATATGCATTTATATAATTTTCTTTTGTCGTTTGAGGAACAAGCTTGTCAAAGGCCTCTATGCTGTTAATTTCCGACAGGTTGATTTTATTGTCCTGCAGGAATCTCCTATAGGCAGGTACGTTCCTGGTAGTTTTCCTGAACATATACAGCATCTTCTTCGCTGAATAATACTCGAACAGTGATGGCTTGATATTGCCAAAGATCCTGAAAGATCTGCCTGAAGCCGGAAGGGAGGCATTTGCCAGACTATCCATCACCCTGGCTGGCAATAAATGAAAGAGAAGGCTCACAATAAGATTCAGAAATCTCATTCCAGGTTATTTTTCACAGCAGCAATGCGCTGAAGTTTTTTCAGGTTCCGGTTTTACCAGGGAAGTCTCCTTTGCGCAATCGCACCCTTTGTCAGGATAGATATAGGTAAACATCAATCCTTCCTCAATACCGGCAGTTTGTGCCTCTACCAGGGTTTCCAGCGAGGTTGAACTTAACTGGCTGAGTTTGTGTGAAGGAAAGAAGCGTGTTAAATGCCATGGTGTCTTTTCACCCAGGTTATCCCTGATCCATGATGCAATAGCATGAAAATTTTCCTTCTGATCATTAGCCCCGGGTATTATGTTAGTTCTGACTTCGACATGGGTTCCGGCATCATGAAATGTTCTGATGCAACTCAAAATCCTGGCTGTCACATCTGGGATTCCTGTTGCTCCGCAATATTCATAATAGAATTCATCACTAAGGCTTTTAATATCTGCTGCGACGGTGTCGATAAATCCTGAAATCCTTTTTGCTGATTTTTCAGTAAGGGTGGAGTTGGTCACCAGCACATTGTACAATCCTTTTTCCCGTGCCCTGCAGGCAACTTCCTCAACTGTTTCAGGAAGGATTGCAGGCTCGTTATATGTATAGCAAATGCCATTACAATTATTTGCCACCGCCAGGTCAACTGCCTCATCGGGGCTCAATTCCCTGAATCCAAGATCATAGCCGGTTTCGGCCCAAGACAGTTTTGCGTTCTGACAGCCAAGGCACCGGAAGTTGCATCCCCATGAGCCCAGGGAAAGCAGCTTCCCGTTCTCCCTGAAATGTTTTATGGGTTTGTCGAACAGGAAATCAAAGGAAACGGCATTATACCTGTTTTTGTCTTTCAGAAAGCCGTTTGCATCTCTCCGGTGGCAGAAGCTGTTGCCAATTTTACACTCCCGGATGCAATTGGAACAGTAAATATCTTCCCGCATAATTGACAGGTTTTAATTTCAATTTGCGGAATTTACAAGATCAGAGACGGCCTGCTGATGGAATAATTGATTTGAATATTCGGGGAATCGCCCTTTCTTTCGGAATGAAAGAAGATATTTTACCTGTTGTTTACCCTTCCCTTCAAGCAGGATCTTATAATATCCCCTGCTATGCAGAAATAATGATTGCTCTTCCCGGATCCTGGGCGGAATTGTGAATCTCATATCGACATTGTCTCCTATCTCATCCTGCACATAATAAAACAGATCTGTACTTTCAAGAAGTTTTCTCACGTCGGTTTCATTGTTTTCAAATGCCTCTTCGAGCAAAGCTGTCCTTTGAATTACTTCAGCATTAGGTGAAAAATCGATTGCAGCATAATCGATCTCCCAGAACATAAATCCGTATTCAAGTTTTATTCTGACAGTATCAGTCTTAACATCCGTCAGATCGATCGGAAGCACATCTTCCCTCGCAGCCATTGGCCCTGTAACATTATAATAATCAATGAATTCCCATTTTCCTTTCTTTTCCACATATACCAGCAAAGGAATTTTCTGCTCTATATTCCAGTCTTTCATCTGTTTGTCAGGGATCGTTTCCTGCTTTGTGACCCAGCAATCATACTGATCGCCGAATAAGCTGTGAAATCTTGTAAAGACATAATCAAGCCAGAAGGTGCTTTTTGCATTTATCACAAGCTTTGCATGACTTGCATCGGGCGGGCGTTTGAACTTCAGAATAATCCCATCGGTACTTGATTCGTCTTTTTCAACATTGTTTCCAAAATAAAGGAGAGTATCTCTTTCCCTTATCATGTCAAGAATGTTTTTGCCTTTAAGATTCACCGCTTCAGCTGGTGACTGAGGATTGACCATTGTCTGATAATTACCGTATTTGTCCATCAGGACAGAGGTTCCCGAAGGATGATCTATAACCTGCAATTCAACAAGATTTGTGTTCTGGATTTCATGAACTTCATTAGTCATTTTAATCTTATATTCTGCCTGTCCCGGTTTTGAACCGGGCAGGGGCAAATAATCATCCCGTTCGAGTGATGGATAAATTGCACCGCTGTAAATTTCCCCTATAAACTTATATGAGTCATCATCTGAAACATAAATGAAGGGACAAGATTCCTTGGTGAGCAGGGCGACAACCACTATGACCGGAATTGCAATTGCCAGTCCGCTGAAGACGTATGAAGCGACAGTTGCACCTACGGCCGGATCAAAAACTTCGATCTTGTTCACGGCTGCTGCCGGAAAGGAGGCCTTGATTAATCCCTCCTCAGCCAGTTCAGTTGTATAAATATGCACTTCATTCAGGACTTCAGATTCATCATGGTTAACACTCCTTTTATACCTGTTGGCTCCATCAGGATTTGTGGTTCTATATTTATCGTGGCCCCTCAGGGGGTATAAATACCCGGTCACCACACTGTCAGCGGCATTAATATCCCTGAAATTCCAGGCACTGTCTCCATAATGGAGAATGATGAATTTTTTTTCATCCTGAAATTTCAGCATGGTTGGTGCCGGTGGTTCTTGCGATCTTGACACCTTATAATAGGAGCAACCCTGAATCATACTTATAATCATGATCATGAAAATCAATGAAATAAGCTGATTCGCATTTTTCAAAATGAATGATTTTGACATGATTAGGAAAGGTTAAACGATGATAAGATTTAAACTCAAATCGACGATTTATATCAAAGTTAAACCTTCTTCAGGCACAAGTCAAATAAATTTTTTGAGCAGTTTAAACGAAAAGAAGTATCAGCAGCTGTGCGATAAAAATCCTCAGGAACATTACAAGCGGATATACCGTTGCATATGCAACCGACGGGGCTTCGGACTGCGCAATGCCATTTGCAAAGGCCAGGGCCGGCGGATCGGTCATGCTTCCGGAAAGCAGACCGCAGATCTCGAAATAATTCCTTTTGAATGCTATCCTTGCAATTAATCCGGCAGTAAGTATCGGCAGAATCGTAATGATCGCTCCGTATCCCATCCAGATGAATCCATCGCCGGATGTAAGGGTTGAAATGAATTTCTCACCCGAGACTATACCTACGCTTGCAAGGAACAGAACGATGCCGATCTCGCGGAGCATCAGATTGGCACTTACCGTCGTATAGGAAATAAGGGAAAACCTGTGACCGTATTTGCTCAGAAGTATGGCCACGATCAGCGGTCCGCCCGCAAGGCCCAGTTTAAGGGGATGTGACATTCCCGGAATATTTACTGGAATGCTTCCCAGAATAACTCCGAGAAGTATTCCGGTGAAAATGGGAATGATGTTCGGCTCTTCGAGGCGCTTCATCGAATTGCCAAGCTCTTCGGTGACATTCCCGACTGATTTCTCATCTCCCACCACCGTGAGTGTGTCGCCCATCTGAAGCTGTATCTGGGGTGAAGGGATAAACTCGATTCCCGACCTGTAAACCCTGGTTATGTTTATGTTGAACCTTGTCCGCAGTTTAAGCGACCCGAGGGTTTTTCCGGTCACTTCCCTGTTCGTCACCAGCACCCTTCGCGAAATAAGCCTCCCCGGTTTTGCTGAGAGGTCCATGTCGCTTTTTGTACCTGTAAGCCTGAGGATCTCCGGAACAAGGCCTCTCTGAGCTACAACAAGAATAATATCATTCTCCTGAATGAAAGTCTCAGAAGTTGCCGGTAAAAGTTCTCCCTTGTGAAGTACACGTGATATGACTGCTCCCTGACCAAGAAGTTTCGAAATATCAGTCACCGTTTTGTTGAAAATGGCCGGATTGCTGACAAGTATGTTCAGCTTTTCAGGCAGTGTTCCTGAAGGATGCATTTCATCTTCCATAATATCCATCTCCCTTTTCATGTCGATCCCCAGGATTTTTCTGAGGAGGATCATCGACAGGATTATCCCGAGGACTCCGAAAGGATAGGCAACGGCATATCCAAGGCCGATGTCGGGCATTTCTTCCAATGCCCCGCCGGCTCCGGCTTGTGCGAGGGCATTCTGAGCAGCTCCCAACCCTGGCGTGTTTGTGACTGCACCCGACATTACACCGACAAGCATTGGGAGTGACATTCCTGAAATGAAATGGATAATCAGTGTCGTCAGACCTCCCAGAAGAACTATTCCAAGAGCCAGGAGATTAAGGGTCAGTCCGCCTTTCCTGAAGGAAGAGAAAAATCCCGGACCTACCTGCAGTCCTATTGAGAACACAAAAAGGATAAGTCCGAAATCCCTAATGAATTCAACGACCTTGTGGTTTGCCGAAAACCCAAAGTGTCCCATGGCAATACCTGCAAACAGCACGAAGGTGATGCCAAGCGAGACGCCCCATATTTTTCGCCTTCCGAGGAAGACGCCGACAGCTATTACAACACTGTACAAAAAAATGGTATGTGCGGCACTCTCGTTCCGGAGCAGGTCCATGAACCATTCCATTTCCGTTAATTTTTCTGTGTAAAAATGGAGTCTGTTTCAATCGATCCGGCACAAATACTTTTGCGTCCGAAGAATTACCGAATTCCTGAGGAAGGCAGGGGTCGCCCAGATGCCTGAATCCATCTGAAATTGTGTAATTACATTGTAATTACGTCCGGTTTTGACGGCCATAACATCTCCCTTTACCGAAAATAGCCACACGTTGCCGGCAGCAATTACGGGTGATGCATTATGATCGGCCCTGACACGTTCCGACCATATCTCCTTGCCTGTTGCCGCATCGATGCACATCAGGTAATTCCTCGATATCACAGTGTAAATCAGCCCGTCCTTTATCACAGGCGTTGATATCTGTGTATGTGACTGATCATCCATTTTCTTCCAGAGAATATTGGTTGCCGTTATATCACCTGTGCCATCGGGATTCACTGCAAACATCTCAGTATAGGTTCCTCCTCCGGGTTTGTTTTCTGAGCCTGTATAGAAATAGATTCTCCCATTCTCGGCAACCGGCATCGGGACCGTTGACTCAGCTCCTCCGATAACTTTCCAGATCTCTTTCCCGGTAAGCGGATCGTAGGCGCAGGTCACAGCGGAACCGTTCGAGATCAGCAGGTCCCTGCCCTTCACATTGATTACGATAGGAGTGACATATGCCTTCTTGCCGATATTTGCAAGTGTATTATATGGCTCTGCAGGCCTGTCGGTGCGCCAGACCTGTTTTCCTGTAGCCTTGTCGAGTGCAACGATAAACCTCACATCGGTTCCTTCATAATGAAGTATCAGAAGGTTCTTATAAATCACGGGTGAGGAACCCGGACCCTGGACATGGTTGCACTTGAGATCGGTGCGTTTCCATACCACCGATCCGTCGGATGTTTTAATGCAGGCAGTGCCAAGGCTGCCGAAATGGACATATACAAATCCCTTTTCAATTGCAGGAGTGGGGCTTGCGTATGTGTTAATGCCATGCTTGCCGATTGCCTCGCTGTGCTCAAAGACTTTAATGTCGTGAATTATTTTGCCTGTTGTGTAATCGGTGCATATTGCATACAGTTCCTTCCCGTCACCGGTAGCTGTCGTGACCCAGATCTGGTTATCCCAGACTACCGGAGAGGAGTGACCGCTGCCATGAATTTCGGTTTTCCATTTAACTGCGGGACCGCTCCAAACCAGCGGAACTTTTTCGACGGTCGATATGCCGTTGAGATCGTTGCCCCTGAAATGGGTCCAGTTTTTATCCTGCGTAAGGCTGGTTTCAGTACATGCAAATAATAATGCCCCTGAAACAATGAGTCTTATAAGTATCTTACCTGTCATATTTCTGTTTTTTAAATATCTTCCTGAGAATGCTTTTTACAGTTCTTTCAACCTTTTTTTCAGTGCCGTCATAGTTTTTTTCATCTTTTTCAAAGATATCAATTATCCTGTCAAAAAGGTTTTTATCCTTGAAATCGGGGCAATCCAGAGCATTTGCAAGTTCCGGGGGCAGGTCCGGGAAGGTTGTGATAAGGCTGTCCCTGAGCCCCTGATCACTTCTCACCTTTTTTAGCGTCAGCGCCACGAGCGGCAGTGCCAGTGCGCTACCCGAACCATTTGAGCCGGTGTTGAAGTGAATTGCCCTTGATGAGGCCCCTGCCCTTGAAACAATTACAAGTCTGGGATTAAAGGCAGCAAACCAGGCATCGGAGTAATCCTGCGAAGTCCCAGTTTTTCCGGCAAGGGGAAAATCGACTCCGTAAACAGCGTTCATCGACACGCCTGTTCCATCCTTGATGGCTTTCTGCAGCATCGCGCTCATCAGAATGCCTGACCTTTCATTCATTATCCTGATTTTGTCAGGGTAAGCCTCATTTATGTATATTTCCTCTCCGCCGGGAGTTTCAATTGATTTAATACACCATGGTTCTATCCTGTAGCCTCCGTTTGCAAATGCGGAATAGGCCACTGCCACCTCCATCGCGTTTGCTTCGGCGGTGCCCATCGCCAGCGAGGGTGTATTGTCGAGGACAAACGAAAATCCCATCCGCCTCCACATTTCATCGACCTTTTCAAATCCGATTTGGAGAAAAAGGCTGAAAGTGGGGATATTCATCGATTGGGCAAGCGCTCCGGATAACGAATACTTGCCTCCGAAGGAATGATCAAAATTCTCGGGACTCCAGTCATCGAAACCTGCAAGTGTAATTGAATCGTTATCAAGATAATAGCAGGGTTCAAATCCGGCCTCAAGCGCCGCAGTGTAAATGACGGGCTTGAAAACAGATGCAAGCTGCCGCCTTGCAAGCACCTGGTCGTATGGCTGCGTCTTGAAATCGATCCCGCCAACCCATGCCCTGATCCCGCCATCGAAAGGGTCCATTGCAAACAAGCCGGCATGCAGGGTGGTGAGGGACCTTTTAAGACTGTCGGCTACCGTGATGGAATCAGTGATGGTCCCGTTCCAGTCAAAAATCTCCCTGGACCGCCGCTCATCTGCCCTTTTTTCCAGGCCAAGCCTTATCATCTCCCTTCCGGCAACCTGTTCAAGTACTTTTTTACCTGATGCACTCCGGTATTGCTCAGAAAGTCTTTTCTGCATCACCGGGAGATGTTCGCGAAATGACTGAAAGGCATATTTCTGAAGAGAATAATTCAGTGTTGTGGTAATTATCAAACCATCTTTTTCGGGATCCCAGATCTTCCCGGTGGAGGAACCAATCTCCTGAAGGATCTTTTCCGTCTCACTTCTTGCATGTACCAGAAAATAATCGGCAATCCCTCCAGACCTGGATTTCATATAATTGATTTTCAAAGGCAGCGCGGAAAGTGAATCGGCAGCCTGCGCATCGAGGAACTTGTATTTCTCCATCTGCTTAAGGACAACGTTGCGTCTTGTCCTTGCATTTTCAGGATGAAGCCTCGGATTGTAGGTGGTGTTTGCCTTGAGCATTCCCACAAGCAGCGTTGATTCCCCGATATCTAGTTCAATGGCGGTTTTGCCAAAGAATCTTTCCGAAGCCGCTTCAATCCCATAGACATTTTCGCCAAACGCCACTGTATTAAGGTAAAGGGTAAGGATTTCATCCTTGGTGTAGACCCTTTCGATGCGGCGGGCCATAATCACCTCACTTATCTTGTTTGAAACCACAGGCATGAAACCCTTTCTTTTCCTGCCGAACATGTTTTTCGCAAGCTGCTGGGTTATTGTGCTTCCGCCTCCCGAACCCGGATCGTTCATCAGTATCGTCTTGAAAATTACCCTGAACCAGCTCCGCACATCAGTTCCCCTGTGCTCATAGAAACGGGCATCCTCGGTGGCTATCAGGGCATCAATAAGATGTTTCGGGATCTTCTCAAATGAGATATTAGTACGGTTCTCATAAAAGAACTGGCCCAGAACTTCACCATCCTCCGACAGTACCCTGGATGCTGAAGCGTTCCTGTAATTCAGAAGTTCATCGGTGTTTTTCAGCTGATCCGACATTCCGGTACAGGCCACAATCACAACGGCCATTGTTAGAAGGGCAGCTGCCAGAAAAATTCGGAATGCGGTTTTTCCTTCCCGGGTCATTGATATCAGCAGTTTTGCGGTTATGCGGTTATGTCGTATCGAAGCGGAGACCCCGACCGTAGCGTCGGGGCGATTATGTCGTAGCGAAGCGGAGACCCCGACCGTAGCGTCGGGGCGGTTATGTCGTAGCGAAGCGGAGACCCCGACCGTAGCGTCGGGGCGGTTTTGCAGTTTTGCAGTTGTCCGGCTCTAAGTCCCTATGTCTCTTCGTCCCTTCGTCTCTTAGTCTTTCCTTCACGCCTTCACGCCTTCACGCCTTTCTCACACCGCTTCGATTGTCGAAGGCGGCTTTGAAGTGATATTATATGTTACGCTTACAACGCCTGGAACTTCGCTTATAATATCGACTGCAAGCTTTTCGAGCAATTCGAACGGAAGCTTCGTCGGAGTGGCCGTTCTGGCATCGATGCTGTCCCAGCAGCGGATCTCGATCTGCCTGCCGAAATCCCTCTTTCCATCTCTCATGCCTGTAACCCTGTCCTCATGGAGGATCGCCATATACTGGAAAGCTCCCCTGCCGGATAGTAGCCCTTCAACCACTGAAGTTGCCTTCCGTACAACAGTAAGTTTTTCCTCAGTCACTTCCCCGATTATCCTTGCAGCGAGGGCCGGTCCCGGAAACGGGATTCGTGCAAAAATTGCCTGAGGCAGGCCGAGTGCCTGTCCAACGGCTCTTACTCCATCCTTGCGCAGCTGGATAAGCGGTTCCAGGATCCTGTATCCGAATGTTTCCTGAGGATCGATTCCTAGCTGGGCGAAAACATTGTGCTGGCGCTTGATGCCTGCTACAGTCTCGTCGACATCGGTAAGAATTGTTCCCTGGAGAAGGTACTTTGCACTGCTCTCCCTGACGATGCGGCCAAAAACCTTTTTATAGAAAGCCTGAGTTATCGCTTCGCGCTTCATCTCAGGATCAGTAATCCCCTTAAGGGCATCCAGAAATTCTTTCCGTGCATCAATAATTTCGATCTCAACGCCAAGTTTCCGGAAGATACCGGAAACCATTTCAGCTTCGCCCTCGCGCATAAGCCCGTTTTGTATGAAGACTGTCCTCAGTTTCCTGCCCAGTGCACGGTGACCCAGCATTGTGACGACAGATGAATCGACCCCTCCCGATAGGGCATTTATGGCGATCCCGTCACCGACGGCATCAGAAATTTCCTTTACCTTTTCTTCAATGAATCTTCCTTCATTGAGGTCATGCAGTTTAATTTCGCTTATCATATTGTGAATTATTTTTCTTCATAAAAGTACATTAAAACAGATGCCCTGACAATTCCTCACCTACAAATTAACCTTAATGGTGACAAAGAGCGACCGGCCATATCCGTTTACACCCGATCCGTGATACCTGTAATCCCTGTTAAACAGGTTGTTGAAGCTCAGGTTTGCGGAGATGATTTTCCATGTATAGCCTGTGCTCATGTTAAATACGTTCCACCCTGGCGTGCCGCCTTCAGGAATCCTGTTATCATCCAGGTCGCCCTGCGCAAGGCGATCCTGTTTAGAGGCTGCCAGCCATTCCAGACCGAAGTACCACTGACCCGGGCTGTAATCAAGTGCCCAGCGGCCGAAAAGTGGAGGTATGCGTCTCACAGGCTCATTTTTCGTGATATTCTGACCATATGTGTACGTAATGTTACCCGACAGGGTGAGGTCACGGGCAGGGATGAAGTCCCATGCCGCTTCAACTCCCTGTATATATGCCCTTTCGCTGTTCTCCTTCTGATACAGGGGATATCCTTCCAGTGTCTCTTCGCCGATCCGCTTCCTTGTAATCAGATTATACAATTCATTGCGATAAATGAATAGGTCTCCCCTGAGTTTTTCCCCGATAAATTTATAACCTGCCTCATACTGGAGCGAGCTTTCCGGTTTAAGTCCAGAATTGGGTGTCTCGTACCTGAAGTCGACAATGCCAAGAGTTCCAAGATCATCAATATTGGGTGCCCTGAAGCCGGTATTTAGTGACACGAACAGGTTGGACCCTGCATCAAGCTTCCTCATGACAGCCAGGTTTACGACAAGGGCTGACGGAGTCAGTTTTGTCATTCCCAGTTCCAGATCATCTACGTTGATTATAAATGAATTAACCCTTGCCCCTGCCGTTATGTTCCATTTTACCATTTCAATTGAATGTATCGTGAAAAGGGCCAGGCTGGTCATTGTGGATCCGTCAGGATATAATCCGCGCTTGTTTGTAACTTCATCGGTAAGCAGGTCCGTATCGATTCGGTTGCTGTTTACCAGGTCACTGTATACCTCAAAGCCCATTGTACCCGACCAGAGATCATCGTCCGAAACAATTGCTTCGGCTGAAAATCCCAGGGTCCGTACCTTGTCGTATTCATTGCGGATTATGTCCGATCCGTTTTTACGGCTCACCCTGCCTTCACGGTTCTCCTGGAAGGAGGCTGTGAAAACTGCCGACTTAAGAATCCCTGTATTAAAATCGTGGTTGAATTTCAGATATCCAAGTTTCCTTTTTTGAGGGTCAGTTTCATTGATCGCATAATTTTCGAGCGTAATCTTATGATAGACCGGAACATTCCGCTGGCTGACATTTTGATAAAGAAGAGTAAATGACGACTTAGGCGACAGAAAAATTTTGCTCTTGAAATCATTGTCAAATTCCCTGTACCCGGTAGGTGACTGCCGGCCGGTGGTATCCCCGCCGATAATATCTCCGAAATTGCGCCAGGTAATTCCTGCCTGCATTGCTGCCGTCTTACCGGAAAAGCTTACTCCGGAATGAAGACTTTGTTCTATGTCGGGGATTGCAATCCTGGTGAGCAGATTACCTCCCCATTCAGCTTTTTCTGTTGGTTTAAGCTCATGACTGAATGCCTGAATTGTTCCGCCAAGGGCATCTGACCCATATTGGACCGATCCGCTGCCGCGGAGAACTTCAATACGGTCGAGGCTGAAGATATCGATTGTATTAAAATACTGATTCGGGCCGTACCTCATCGTTGAATTGCTCAGCCTTACTCCATCCATTAAAAGGAGCGTCTGATTTCCAGTCAGTCCGCGTACAAAAGGGGACCCTCCTCCATGATTGGTCTTCTGGACAAAAACCCCGGGTGTAAGAGAAAGGGCCTCTGCCGAAGTGCGGAGCTGGTGCTCCTGGACCGGCCTGCTTGTAAGTATCCTGATAGCAGCAGGAGTATTTATGCCGATCGTGCTGAATCTGTTTGCAGAGATCACCACTTCGGAAAGTCCGCCTGCAGTGAGGGTATCGGCCGATTCATCATTCTGAGCCGAAGCGGAGGCAGCCAACAACAATAATGTGATAATAAGTATGCAATTCTTCATTGATTAAGGTCAAAACAGTGCAAAATAAGTCAAAATGTTCATTACAAAACTGCGACGACAGTATTTTAAATTCTAGCTTGAAAAAGAGGTCTCAACCAGTGACAAAACCGTAAAAACTGAATATCTGCCAAATAATAGTACCTTTGCGCACTAAATCACGGAATAATCCCCGCCGTTGCAAGGCAGTTTTTATTTCACAAAAAAATTTACCAATACTTTTTTATGCAGTTTGAATCATTGAACATTATAGAACCTATTCTAAAATCTTTACAAGAAGAGGGATATACAATACCAACACCAATCCAGGAACAAGCCATCCCTGTCATTCTTCAGGGAACCGACCTGATAGGATGTGCCCAGACAGGCACCGGAAAAACTGCGGCATTTGCAGTTCCCATTCTTCAGTTGTTAAGCAAAAACAAAACTTTCGACAGGAAAAGAAAGATAAGGAGCCTTATTGTAACTCCTACACGGGAACTTGCGATCCAGATCGAGGAGAGTTTCCGATCGTACGGACGTCATACAGGATTGAAATATACAGTGGTTTTCGGCGGAGTCAACCAGAATCCGCAGACGGCCTCACTGGGCAATGGAGTGGATATACTTGTTGCAACGCCGGGCAGGCTGCTTGATCTGATGAACCAGGGACATATTTCATTAAAGGATGTTGAGATCTTTGTCCTTGACGAAGCAGACAGGATGCTCGATATGGGATTTATTCATGATGTAAGAAAGATCATTGCCTCACTTCCCGGGAAAAGACAATCGCTTTTTTTCTCAGCCACAATGCCTCCCGAAATCGTAAAGCTTGCAGGCAGCATTGTCTATAAACCTGTTAAAGTGGAAGTCACTCCTTCAGCTTCGACTGTTGAAATAGTAAACCAGTACGTTTATTTTACCGATAAGGTAAATAAAAATGCACTCCTTATCGAACTCTTGAAGGATGATAAGATAAAAACAGCCCTGGTTTTCACCCGTACGAAATACGGAGCCGACAAGGTAGTAAGGGTTCTCAAGAAGAAAAACATCAGTGCAGAGGCAATTCATGGCAACAAGGCACAGAACGCGCGGCAGAGAGCGCTAACAAATTTCAAGTCCCAGGAAACAAGAGTCCTTGTAGCAACCGATATTGCAGCAAGGGGAATTGATGTTGACGATCTCGAATACGTTATTAATTACGAGATCCCCAATATCTCCGAAACATATGTTCACCGCATCGGAAGGACAGGAAGGGCCGGGGCAAACGGGACAGCAATCTCATTCTGTGATGCGGACGAAAAAGAGTATCTCCGGGATATTGAAAAACTGATTGCGAAAAAGATAAAAATCATCAATGATCATCCTTTCCCCCTGGTTGACAATAATCCGGCAAAACCTTCGAAACAGCAGCACGTGGATCATAACCGTCCCAGGTCAAATTCACTAAAAAGGAATAATTCCGGAAACTGGCGCAGGAGGGCATAGACAGGCCTCATGGAGGTCAGGACTGAAAAAGACAAACGGACATGTATAAAACATGTTTTAAAAGCAAGTCCCAGGGAATAATCTTTGAAAATCGGTAAATCATATCTAACTTTCGTGGATATGATTGTTTCGCATTGAATAAACATTTTAATGTTTAATAAATAAAAATTCTACAATGGCAAACTTTATTGACGAATTCATGAAGACCTACGGGCCTGAAGTCACCCAGCAGATGGCTGCAAACACCGGTCTTGACCAGGGAACGGTACGGCAACTGATCCCTAAACTGACGCCGCTTATTATCAGCGGATTAAAGAAACAGAAAGATGAACGCGGCGGAGATGAAAGGGTTGATCATATTTTGAACAAATACGGCGACCCGTCAGTTCTGAATAATATCAAGGATCTGATTTCAACCAAAACACAGGATTCATCTGCCGATGCAAATCTTGGCGGTTTGCTTGGGGCATCAGGTGGTGTACAGGCAGCACAGGCTCTCGGAAAATCGCTGAATATTGATGCATCCAAGATAATAAAAATGATACCGGCGCTTGCTCCGATAATCCTCGGGGCTCTTTCGAAAAAGAAAAATACAGCTGGCGGCATAGGAGGCATTGGTTCACTCCTCGATGCAGACGGCGATGGCAGTATTATCGATGATGTTGCTGGCTTTGTGCTCAGGGGAGGCGGAGGACAGGCTACAAGGAACAAGGGCGTCCTGGGATCAATCCTCGGAGGATTGTTCGGCTCAAAAAGATAAGTTGCATTACAGAATTAATGGGATTGTTTTAAAAGTCTTTTTAAGCAATCCCATTTTTCTTTTGCTGAACCGAAATGCTAAATTTATGTTAAATATGTTAAATAAGTTTAAATCAGCATAATGCCATTATTAAATTTCATAATTTCGTTCCCGGTTTAATGTTTAATCCCATTAGAATATTATATCCTGAATGAAAAGGACAATTCTTCTTACAATAGCAGTTGTTGTCGTAACGTTCCTTGCCCTGTTCGTAATCAACAAGCTGACAACCAAAGGACCAGGTGAAAACCTGTTCGCCGAGGCAATAAAAGGGGAGTTTGAGATTTCAATTTCAGCTTCAGGCGAGATCGTCCCCGAAAATTCTGTGAATATCAAGGCCCCTGAAGTAAACAGGGGAAGGGATTTTCATGCCTCTGACCTGAAAATTACCGACATGGTTCCAGAGGGCACCGAGGTAAAGGAAGGGGATTATGTTGCCACACTCGACAGGACCCAGTACGACAACACATTGAAAGACGAACGGGAAAGGCTCAGCACTTTCAGAAACAATATTGAGATGAAGAAGCTCGATACTGCCGTGACCCTGACGACATTGAGAAACAATATAAAAAATCAGCTGCATATTGTTGAAGAGGCCGAAATAACACTGAGAAACTCCAAGTTCGAACCTCCCACAACCATAAGGCAGGCTGAAATAAATCTCGACAGGCAGAAAAGGATACTCGAGCAGCGTCAGAAAGGGTATCAGCTCAGAGTAGCCCAGGTTAAAAGGGACATAGCCACCCAGGCAATGTGGTACGGCAGGATCAGTCGTAGAGTTGAAAGTCTTGAAGAGGTTCTTGCAGGTTTTACAATAAAGGCACCATCGCCGGGAATGGTCGTTTATAAAAGGGATCGCAGAGGCAACAAGATCAAAACAGGCTCATCTGTAAATCCGAACGACAGGGTGGTGGCAACACTGCCCGACCTTTCATCGCTGCTTTCAAAAATCTACATAAGCGAGATCGAGATAAGAAAAGTAAAACCAGGGCTTGAAACAGAGATCAGGGTTGATGCCTTTCCGGATAAGATGTTCAGGGGCAAAGTCTATACAATGGCTAATATCGGTGAAAAGCTGGAAAATTCCGATACAAAAGTGTTCGAGGTGATGGTCAAGATTGATGGTTCGGACCCGGCTCTCCGTCCATCGATGACCACAAGCAACAAGGTTATTATAAACAAATTAAGTGATGTAATCTATATACCGGCCGAATGCGTCCATGCCGGAATAGACGGCATACCTTTTGTCTATACAAAGGATAAGACCAAACAGATCGTGGTCACCGGTGAATCGAATGACAAGAATATTGTCATCGAGCGAGGTCTCGAACCTAAACAGGCAGTTTATGTTATACAGCCTGAAAATGCCGAGGATTTCAAGCTTGCCGGCGAAGAATTGAAAGTCCTCTTTACAGAAAGAGCCACAGCAAGGAGGTAACGCCTAATAATGTATGGGCGGAACTCTTGTAATATCGGCTTTATATGGTTCTTCAAGCCCGCTTCCTACAAGATATATCCTGTTATTCGTTATCCGCATCGACTCAGTCAGTTCGGCATAAGGCAGATTCTGGATCGTGACAATCCCGATATTGTAATTCTCCCCGTCGAACCTTCCGTAATAAGGCTGGTCAATCCACTGGAAATAATGCATTCCAATCAGTTCGGGCCCTGCAAATCCCTGTTCTATATAATTACGGTAAGCTGCAGCCCTTTGTTCCTGGTTTATCACACCGGTTATTCCGGTTGCAGGCAGGGCCCTGTCGACAGCCCCATGATGGAACTCCCCGATCATCACAGGCTTTTGGCTAATCCTCGATATTTCAGCTGTAGGCGGAGGGGCATAACCGTAGCCGTTGATTGAAAAGACATCGAACCGCTCGCCAGCCTTGTATAAAAGGTCGGAGCTTATCCAGGCATATCGCATTCCAAGATTGAGATGGTTTTTGTCGATTTTTGCAACCTCGTCACAAGGAATATCCACATATCTCCTTACCATTATTTCCGAAAAGGAATAAAAATCGCTGTCAGCTGCAACCGAAGGATAATCCCTGAATGCAAGATCCCTGAGATCGTCAATTTTACTCAGGTTCAGGTTCCATGACTTATTGAATGACTGCAGGTCATTGTTGTATTTCGAACTTATCCATTTGATGAATTCATCCTTGGTTGCAGAAGACTGGGATGTGGCAAACATCTCATAGGCAAGGTTATGATATCCGAATGCCCA
>Ga0105106_10001021_pt1 | contig 19961 bp, 20 predicted proteins | sample PPLLaktember2015_5_FD_79109 | JGI IMG/M metagenome (GOLD analysis project Ga0105106, IMG submission 79109) | Freshwater sediment microbial communities from Prairie Pothole Lake near Jamestown, North Dakota, USA - PPLs Lake P8 Core (1) Depth... | ecosystem: Environmental > Aquatic > Freshwater >...
CGACTGCCCTGCGGAGATGATGCGCTCGATACGAACGCCGGCGACGACGACAAGGTCTTCAACGACTTCCTCCCCGCGGCCAGAAAGATTCCTCAGATCGAAGAGATTCATGGGACTCCGGTGTCAGAGAACAGCGGGCTCTTGCATGACGATCTTCCCTGTCCCCGCATCCATCTCCACTTCAATCCCCACGGGAAGGGTGAATTTGTTCTCGATGTGCCCGACCATCGCGCCCGCATATGCCGGAACGCCGAGCGATGCGATCTGCTCGTGGAGCACTTCCTCGAGCGTCAACGATCCGAAACCCTCACCGGGTCCACAATTCGTGCACTTGCCGATAATGACCCCCGCGAGCTGCTCCGAAATTCCGGCGATGCGGAGCTGTGTCAGCATGCGATCCACCCGGTAGACCGCCTCGCCATCATCCTCAAGAAAGAGGATGACGCCTTTCCACGGCGGAAGGTACGGCGATCCGATCATGGCGGTAAGAACGGAGAGATTCCCGCCGACAAGAATCCCCCGCGCCGTTCCGGGAGTCACTGTCTCGACACGATCCCTTGTCTGAATGAGGTTGTCACCCCGGTGTGAAGGATTTTCGAAGGTGACGGCCTGCGCATCGAAAAGCACACGGCGGAAATAGGATGTCGAAAACTCGTTCCATGTGGAAGTGCCCACAGGCCCGTGGAACGTGACAAGTCCGGATCGTGCGAACATCGCAACGAGAAGCGACGTGATGTCGCTGTAGCCCACTATGATCTTCGGGTGGGCGCGCACGGCATCGTAATCGATAAGCGGAAGGATACGGTTGCATCCCCACCCCCCGCGAACCGCCAGGATGGCGTCCACCCCCGGATCCAGGAACATGGCGTTGACGTCCTCCGCCCTGTGGGCATCGGTTCCCGCCAGAAACCCGTGCCGGTCGAAAACGTGCTCTCCGAACTTCCACCGCAGGTCGAGTGCGGCGAGTACCTCTGTGACCATTGTGACTTCCGACCGGATGTACGTCGGCCCTGCCGGATTGATCAATCCCACCGTTGCCCCTGGTGAAAGCCGGCGTGGCTTCAGGAGCGCCGTGCCGTTTTCCGCCCGGAGGACGGGCGTCAGCATCGCAGCCAGCGTAGCGCCGCCGAGTGATTGCAGGGCGCCGCGTCGTGTCATGCTTCCTGTGTTGGTCATACGATCTCCCGCAGAAGTGCGCATCGCGTGTAGGCTACGCGGAATCCCTGGCGCTCGAGATTGCGCTGCGACACGCTTCCCGGCCGGGTCAGGGTGTAGGCGAGATCGCATTCTGCTTCCGTTGCGTAATTCATCAAGGTACGGATAACAGCTGACTGCACACCCAGCCGGCGGAATGTCGGGATGGTACTCGCTCCGTAGATCGCCGCGATGCCATCGTGAATCGACACCGCACCGCCGCCGGCCGGACGGCCGTCCACCCAGGCCAACACACACTTGGTCGTCGGCTGCAGCAAAATGCTTCGCAGCACCGCCAGATTCTCAGGTGTTTGCACCTGCTGATCGCCGAATCCCGCGGCAACGGTCTTCGCCCAGACGTCTGCATCTTCAGGGGTGCTGAACTGCACGCTTATGGTGGAATCAGGAGGCGCCGCCGGCTCTACAACCCGGATCCTGCACACCATCATGTTACTGAAGTCCACTAACCGGTAACCGCGCGCGGCCATCTCCCGCACCACGGTACCATCGGCGAGAGGACAGAGTTCCACATGCACGGTCGATGCCCGGCTGGCAAAAAAGTGCTCAAGCGCGTCAAGGTCCGATGCGCGCACGGGCCCTTCCATGCCGATACCAATCGCCTGCGTCAGAGGGGAACCGACTCCCACGAATACCGCGATGCCACCAGCGAGCGGTTCAGCCACGGCTCCGGAACCGGGATTCAAATGCGCGTGAATTTCCGCCGATTCCTTACCCACTGCGGTATCGACGGCCTCGACGCGGCGGGCGAGCGCATGGTCTGCGAGCAGCACCGCGCCGGCAGTATCTCCTGAAGCCAACTATTCACCCTTGAGTGCGGATGGGAGAGCATATCCCTTTGAAAGCAGCAGGGATTCACGAGAACGCAGAAAATCCTGGATCGATTCAACCGGCACAGCCTGCGTGATACCGGATTCCACTTCGGTTTTCCGTTCGACAAATACCTCTCCCGTGTACGGCATGGTGGGGTCAAAAACAAGCTCGCCGCCGTTTTTCTCCGGGGTCAAGACGAACGATGAATGGGCGGAGACCAGCTTGATCATGCCCACAAACTCGAAATTCGGAATGCCATCGCGGATGGCCAGGACGATACCTCCACTAAACCCGCGGCTAAACATCGCATCAACCATGAACACGCCGCGCCGGTCCTTGTTTGGATTGCTGACAATGCCCTTCGTTACCATTTTGTAGCCGGACGGATAGCCGAAGAGATACACGAATGACCCCCATTGAAGCTCTTTGGCCTTGCCGAAGGAGTAGTTGAAGATGGGGGGCGGAATCGGGGGATCCACGGCCAACCTCTTGCCGAGCACCGCGATATCCGCCTGCCTGTCCATTGCCAGCAATTCCAAATCCCCTCCCTCGGGGAAAACTGCGGTGTAGTTGGACTGCTTCTCCTTGATGGCAATGCTCTTGATGAACGCCGTAGGCCGGCGGTCGGGGCCGATATGGAAATTGAAAACTGTGTCCTCGAAATCTACGATGTGGGCGCACGTAAGAGCAAGTATCCCGCGGGCTTGATATGACAGCGTAGTTATCGTTCCTGAGGCGGTACGGTTGACGTATACCGACGCGCGCTCTTTGCTCCTGAGAAGTTCCGGGGTGATATTCGCCCCGGTGATCCGCTCCTCCAGCAGAAAGAAATAGGTCCGGTAGTACGCGATGCAACTCAACATGTTGACGCTCTCGCTGATCTCCTCCAGCTGCTGCGAGCAGCCGCGGTAGGGGAACTCTGAATCATAGTGTCCGTCGGAGAGCGTGGGGTACACATCGCGATAGATTTCTCGGGAACAGCCAGCGGACAGGAAAACGCTCAGCAGCATGACACCGGTATGGGCCAGGTGACGACGGGCCATGGTTATTCCTCCATACCGGCAAGGGATCTAAGTCTGCGGACTTCCCCGGGAGTCAGTGCGCGGGTCGCCCCGCGTGGTAACCCCTCGGTGGTGACGGGACCGTAGGCAACGCGGTCGAGTTTTCGGACATCATAGCCCAGTTCTTCGAACATGCGCCGCACCTGGCGATTCCATCCTTCACAGATGGTGATGCCGACCTCGCGGCCGCGTCCACCGGGAATGCTGAGCACTTCTGCGGGTGCGGTGCGCCCCTCGGTGAGATCGATGCCATCACGCAAGGCCCGGAGGTGCTCCCTGGTGACCGCCTCATCGCAGGTGACACGATACGCCTTGGGTACGCCGTGACGCGGATGCATCAACCGGTTGGCGAACTCACCGTCGTTCGTGAGCAGAAGGACCCCGGTGGTGTTGCGGTCAAGACGACCGATCGGGAAGACCCGTTTTCGCGCATGGACATAGTCCATGACCGTCGCTCGTCCCCTCTCGTCACTCATCGTCGTGATGGTGTCTTTGGGTTTGTTGAGCACGAGATAGATCGGCGCATCGATATGTGCAACTTCTTTGCCATCAACGAATACCCGGTCGCGGCCGGGAACGAGGGTCGTGGCGAGCGAGGAGATGGTCACACCATTCACGCTCACGCGACCTTCGACGACAAGATCTTCCGCCTTGCGGCGCGATGCAATCCCGCACATGCTCAGATACCGGTTAATGCGCACCTGCCCGGGGGCGCGTTGCGCCGGTGCGCTGCGGGACGCACCACCTGCGCGCGGACGCGGCCCGCGCGGCGTTCGGCCCTTGTGAGAGGCGTTCATTCGTCATCCTCAAGCAGTCGTAATCCTTCACCCGGAGCTCCCTCTTTCTCTTGCTTCTCCTCAAGCTCCTGCAACATCCGCTTTTCCACTTCGAACTGCGCTTCTGCAAGGAGCTCGTCGATTTCACGTGGTTTGGGGAGCTCGGCAAGGTCGTTCAGTCCAAAGTGTTTGAGAAACTCCTTCGTGGTTCCATAGAGCAGCGGCCTGCCCGGAGTGGCCGCCCGGCCGATAATGGCGACAAGGCTGCGCTCGAGCAATGAATGCAGCACATAATCCGCATTGACTCCCCGGATAGCCTCGAGTTCCGGCTTCGTGACCGGCTGTTTGTACGCAATGACGGCAAGAGTCTCCAGGGCGGAGACAGACAGTTTGCGTCTCGACCGTTCCTTCATCATGCGGCCGAGCCAGACGCCATGCTTTGGCAGCGTCGCAAACTGGTACCCGCCGGCGACTTTGACGATGCGGAAGGCGCGCTGCCCGGTCTCGAATTCCCGGTTCAGGAATTCTACGGCCCGCAGGATGAGATCCTGGTCGATGCGTTCCGGCCTCTCGGGGTCGTCCAGGTAGCCGAGCAGGTCGATCAGTTGCCGTACACTGAGCGGCTCGTCCGTGGCAAAGAGCAGCGCCTCGATTACTTCGAGGATCGCCCGGGGCATCGGCATGCTGATATCGGCACTCATGGTGTTGCGAGGGTGAGAGGAACAAGCGGGTTCAACGGGCGTATGGCAATGTCGTCTTTCCCCTCCATCGGGGCAATCGCAAGCACTTTGTTTTTTGTCAGCTCGAGAATGGCCATCACCGTCACGATAATCCTGATTTTGTCCACCATGTGCGCGACAAGTTGCAGCAGGCTCGACGGCCCGTGGACGCGCAGGAAGTCGAGCACGAAGCTCATTTGTTCGTCGACCGAAACGTTCAAGAGCTGGACTTCATGCACGTTTTTCTTCGGCATTTGGTCAAGCGCGGCCTTGTAGGCAGCAATGAGATTGAACAGCGAGATATCCTGTAGGAATTCATCGCCTTCGTCCTCAGTCATCACCCGCGTGTCCGCCTGGAAGAATTTGCGGTAGTAGATGCGCCGTTGCTCCTCTTCCATTCCGCCGAGCTCGCCGGCCATTTCCTTAAAACGCTTGTATTCAACGAGCCGGCGCACCAGTTCCGCACGGGGGTCATCTTCCTCGACCGCGTGTTCGTCCCGCGGCAGGAGCATGCGGACCTTGATCTGCATCAGGGTTGCCGCCATAACGATGAATTCCCCGGCAACCTCCAGATCGAGCGTCGCCATCAGGTGCAGGTGCTCGAAGAATTCCTTCGTAATCCTGGATATCGGGATATTGTAGATATCCAGCTCGTCCCGTTTGATGAAGAACAACAGGAGATCCAGCGGCCCTTCGAAGTCTGTGAGCTTTACGCGGTACACGGTGTTATCCCATCTGCATGCATGACCGCACCTCCGCCATGGTCTCTTCCGCGCGGACGCGTGCCCTGCGTTCGCCATCGCTCAGCACATCCATTACTTCCTGCGGGTGTGCGTCGTAATGGGCGCGCGTCTCACGGAACGGCGTCAGGGTCGCGGCAAGCCGATCGGCAATGCGTTTCTTGCATTCGACACAACCAAGGGAACCGGACCGGCAATCAACGGCAATCTCGTCCGCCTCGCCGGCGTTGAATTTCTGGTGGTAGGTATACACCAGACAGATCTCCGGACGCCCCGGATCGTTCTTTCTGATCTTCAGTGGATCGGTCACCGCGGTCCGGAGTTTCTTCTGGATGACATCCGGTGCATCGGCGAGAAAGATCGCGTTCCCCGCTGACTTGCTCATCTTTCTGTCGAACCCATCCAGCCCGGGAAGCCGTGCGAACCGGGTCAGTTTCGTCTCTGGCTCGGGAAACACATGGCCGTATTGATTGTTGAACCTCCGGGCGACTTCCCGTGAAATCTCTACGTGCGGAACCTGGTCTTCGCCCACGGGTACAAGATCTGCCTTGTAGAGCAGAATATCCGCCGCCTGCAACACCGGATACCCGAGATGACCATAGCTCATGTGTTCGATATTGAGGTCACGGACCTGCTCCTTCACCGCCGGATTGCGTTCAAGACGCGCGGTAGTGATAAGCATGGAGAAGAGAAGATGCAGTTCCGTGTGCTGCTTCACCCGTGACTGGCGGAATATCGGGCTCTTCGCCGGATCGATGCCGGCGGCCAGCCAATCGATCACCATGTCGACGGAATCGAGTGTGATGTGTGAGGTATCCAGGTCCGTGGTCAGTACGTGGTAGTCTGCAATCAGGTGATAGTTGGCATAGTCTTGCTGCAACGCGACCCAGTTCTCCAGGGCGCCGACGAGGTTGCCGAGGTGTAGCTTGCCTGTTGGCCGCATGCCACTCAGGATGGTTTTGCGCACTGTCATTCGGATGATGGTGGCTGGTAAAATGCCCCATGCCGTTTACGGTCCACGAGGCGTGAAATGCGTCAGTTCAAGAAGAGGTAGGGCTTCCAGCGCTCGTCCAACGAACCGACGACATGCCGGATAAACGTGACATGATTCGGACGCATGGGCTTTCGACGGAGCGGCATGTGTGCCTCTTCAGGAGTACTGTCGCCCTTCTTGTTGTTGCACACAACACAGGCACATACCAGGTTTTCCCACGCGTCCTCGCCACCCCGGGAAATCGGCACCACATGGTCCACCGTCAGCGGCAAATCAGACCGTCCGCAGAATTGACAGCGATGCGCATCCCGCCGGAGTATGTTCTTGCGAGAAAGGATGATGCGTTTGTACGGAACCTTCACGTACACAGACAATCGGACGATGCTCGGATAGGGTATTGCAAGGCTTACCGATCTAATCATCTGCCCGTTATGTGCCTCGATCATTTCCGCTTTGCCAAGGAAGAGGAGAGCAATGGCCTTCCTCACGTTGACCACACTCATGGGCTCATAATTCTGGTTGAGAATGAGAACCTTGGCGTTGAGGCGTCCGCTAACCCCTCTGGCATTCAGTAGAGCGCTGAAAGTCTTTCCTCCTGTCCGGATCTGTTCATTTCCATTTAAAAAATATACGTTGAGGCTCCCTCTTTGTCAAGTTGCGGGCCGTTCCGGGCGATTTCCGGAGAACAACCAGTAGAACGAGGGAGGCCCCGATAGAGTACCGGGGCCTCCCTGGATTGCCCAAAAAAGAGTCGTAATCGCAAAATGCGGCAGCTTGCTTTCAGCGCGGGATCTGCAACGCCACGAACGGCGTTGAGCCATCCGCCTGACGGCGGACACGCAGCAGCACCGAATCACCTGACTTGCGTGATTCGATGGCCTTTTTCAGCTCTCCCGGAGTCGCGACACCCTTCCTGTCGGCCTCAATAATCACATCCCCTTTGCCGACGCCGCGCTTGTTCGCTTCACTAAAAGGTTTCACGTCTGACACAACAACGCCTGTCTCGATATCCAGCGATTTCTTCTCCTGCGGAGAGAGTGCACGAACCGTAAAGCCAAGCTCTTCGAACGACACTGATTTGGATGGCTCGTCTTTGGTTTCCGACTCGTCCTTTGCATCGCCCTTCTCCTGTGCCGCCAATTGGTCACCCGACCTGGGACGCAACGTGACCTTCTTCTCCAGGGTCTTTCCATCGCGGAAGATCTTCAGCGTGACCTGGTCCCCCTGATGGTGCATGGCTATGATCGCCTGCAATTCGTTTGGCTTGTTCACATCCTTGCCATCGACCATGAGGATGACGTCTCCCTGCTGTATGCCGGCTGCGGAAGCGGCCCCGTCTTCAACCAAGCCCTGGACGATCACGCCTTTGGCGTCACCCAATCCCAGGGCATCAGCCAAAGTCTGATCAACCGCACCGATTTGGACGCCGATGTAGCCGCGCTTCACTTCCCCGTATTTGATGATATCGCCCGCGACGGTCTTCAGCAGGTTCACCGGGACCGCAAACCCGTATCCCTGGTAGTAGGCGTTGGTGGTAGCTATTGCTGCATTGATGCCAATGACCTCGCCGTTCATATTCACAAGGGCGCCGCCGCTGTTCCCCGGGTTAATAGCCGCATCGGTCTGAATGAAACTTTCAATCCCGTAATTGTCCTGAATGATCCCGATACCCCTTCCGACCGCCGAGACAATGCCTGCAGTGACACTTGATGTCAAACCCAACGGGTTGCCGATTGCCAGGACCCACTCTCCGACTTGCACGTTCTCGGAATTCCCGAGTGCCGCCGCCGGCAGTCCCTTCCCGTCGATTTTGATCACCGCAAGGTCTGTCAACGGATCGGTCCCGATCAGCTTGGCTTTGAAGTTCACCTTGTCGTGCAACACCACCTCGATGCCGCCTTCCTTGGCATCTTCAATCACGTGGTTATTTGTGCAAATGTACCCATCCGCGGTCATAATGACGCCGGACCCCGAACCTTGAGAAGGCTGGGGTTCAGGCGCCTTGAACTCGGGTCCGAAGAAATGGAAAAAATCCTGGGGCATCCTCCGTTGCCTTTCCTTCCCGGTTGTCACGACATTGATCGCTACAACCGACGGAGTGACGGCCTTTGCCACGTTGGCAAAATCCTGGCTCAACGCCTTTGCGCCAGTGACCTGGTTCCCGATCTGGGGCGTGCCGCCGAGTTTCACATTTTCGCCGCCGGCCGGAACGCCGGTTGCTCCGTTTCCAAACGATGAGATAAGGAACGCGCCAAGGAGAACGAAGACCACCAGAATTGATGATGCAAGAAGATATTTGCGCAGCATTGAGTGTATTCCTCCAGGTAATCGATTCTGTTACTGAATACGCGAAAACACTTTTTCCGACTTGAGAGACCGCATGCCGATGAGGTGGACCCGGACCAGGTGGTGGAGGGTCTCTTCAATCTCTGCTGCGATGTCCGGTGTTACTGCCACCTGCAGCGAAGATTCAAGCCCCTCGCACGACTGGAAACGCTCAAGCGCACCACACGCAGCGGCTGAAATCGCTATGCCGGTATCGCCGGCTTCACCACACCGCTCACACAGGATGCCTCTGCCCGTCACGCGAAATCTCGACCGGGCCGGGGGGTTCCCAAACGCCCCGATGTCTTCTCTACATGAGACACATTGCCGGAGCGAAGGTTTAAAGCCCAGGAGACCCAACAATTGGATCTCATACGCATATAACGCATTTTTGTGCCCCCGAGTTGCATTCTGCACCGAACGGAAAAGGTCCACTGTCAGTTGGAAGACCTCCGGATGAGCCTCGTCATGCTCGGTCGCGAGGTGCAGCAATTCGACGGCAGCCATACCGATCCCCATGCGAGGAAGATCTTCCACGAGGGCAGGGTAGCGTTCGACCAGATCGCATTGTGTGAGCAATTGAAGTTCGCGCTGGGCTTTATAGTAGATGACAGCCCGTACGTGGTTCATGGCCTCGATCGAAGCGCCGAACGGGCGGCTCTTGCGTCGGGCGCCTTTAGCGATGATGGAGATCTTTCCGTGGTCGCGGGTAAAGAGTGCGGCAATCAGACTCGACTCGCTGTATTTCATCGTCCGGAGGACGATCGCTTCCGTGGTCAGGATCATTCTAAACCGTGGATCCGGGCTATCAGGTCCTGATAAGGAGGCCGGAGCACACCCCTGTCCGTGACAATAGCCGTAATGAGATCGTGAGGCGTCACATCGAAAGCCGGGGCGTACACCCGTACACCCTGTGGCGCCACGCGAATCCCTCCGAAGTGCGTCACCTCCGCCGGATCCCTTTCCTCAATGGGTATGTCTTTGCCTGTCTGTGTGCCCGCATCGAACGTGGAGAACGGTGCGGCGACATAGAACGGCACTCCGTGACGTCGGGCCATTACAGCCAGCGGATACGTTCCCACTTTGTTGGCTGTATCGCCATTTGCCGCAATGCGGTCGGCCCCCACGATCACCGCCTGCACCTGTCCCTCCCGCAGGACGCTCGCTGCGGTACTATCGGTTATCACCACGACCTCAATGCCTGCCCGCAGCAATTCCCAACTCGTCAAGCGTGACCCCTGAAGCAGTGGACGAGTTTCATCGACGTACACGCGCCGGATCTTACCCTGGCGATGGGCGGTAGTCACAACGCTCAGCGCCGTTCCCTCACCCGCGGTCGCAAGGGCACCGGCATTGCAGTGTGTAAGAACGGTGGTTCCCTCGCCGAGCAGCGCCGACCCGTATTCCCCGATGAGGCGGCAGGCCTCGACATCTTCCGTCTGGATCGAGCGCGCTTCACGCTCCATCCGCTCGAGGAGCTCGCGGTCATCATCACCGGAGGCGGCCATCCACGTCGCCCTCATGCGGTCCAGCACGTGAAAAAGATTCACTGCGGTAGGGCGCGTCGATGCCAGGAGAGTGGCGGCACGGTCAAACCTGGATGCCAGCGAGGTCTCTCCAGGGCGAGGCGGCTCGCGGAGCCCCAGCACGATACCAAACGCAGCGGCCACGCCGATGGCGGGCGCCCCGCGGATGCGCAACGCCCTGATCGCGTCGGCGACGACCCGGATGTCATCCGTCTCTACGTAGCGCTCTTCAAGGGGAAGCAGCGTCTGATCGATAAACCGCACAGTCCCGTCGATCCAATCAACCGCCTTCATGCAGCTTCAATCCTCATCAAAACGGGAAAGTTCCCTGAACTCGCGAAAGCGGTCCTGGATGCTGAGGTAGGTGAGATCGGAAAGCCCCGCGACCCCGAACTTCTCCACACAAAATGATGCAAGTGCGCTCCCGTAAATGACCGCGCGCTTCAGGTTTTCCTCTGACATGTCTTCGGTCCGGGCCAACCACCCGACAAAGCCACCTGCAAAAGAATCCCCCGCTCCGGTGGGGTCGAAAATATTCTCCATCGGGTATGCAGGTGCGGAAAAGACCACCTGCTCTGTTAACAACAGTGCGCCATGTTCCCCTTTCTTGATGATGACGACAGCCGGTCCCATTCCCCGGATGACCTTCGCCGCCTTCATCAGATTGGGTTCCCCTGACAAGAGCCGGGCTTCAGAATCGTTGAGGATCAATACATTAATCATCTTCAACGTTTCCAACAGCTCCGCACGCTTCCCGTTGATCCAGTAGTTCATGGTGTCGCAAACAACCAGACGGGGATTCTCCATCTGAAGCAACACCTTGCGCTGAAGGACCGGATCGATATTGCCGAGACAGACGTTTCGCGTCTTCCGGAACTTCTCCGGAATCTTTGGATCGAATGTCTCGAAGACATTCAGGTCCGTGTACAAGGTGTCACGCTCGTTGAGGTCGTAATGATATCGCCCGGCCCAGCGAAATGTCTTCCCTTCCTTGATGACCTCCAGCCCTTCCAAGTCGACCTTTCGATCTTCCAGAAACGACAGACCCTCACCGGGGAAATCGCCCCCGACAACCCCGACGAGGCGGATCGGGCTGACGAAGTAGCTTGCTGCCGCCGAGATGTACGTCGCGGAGCCGCCGACCGCTTCCTTCACCGCGCCGAACGGTGTTTCGATCGAATCCAGGGCGAGTGAACCGACAACTAAAACGCTCACGGAGGTCTCCTCAGATTTAGTGCGCACCGGACTCTCCCTGTGCATTCCGGGAGGACACCGGCAAAAGCAGATAAATATACGGAAACTCTTCGGCCATTTCAAGAAATCGGAATATACAACCGGGCCGAAGCTTCCTCTCCGCGGACGATGAGAGTGTCAACCATCTCCACGACCGCTCGATGACTGGGCCACACAAGCCGACGCCTTGCCTGCGTGAGCGGAAGCCACGCAAAGTCGCAGTGTTCGTCAGAAATCTTCACCTCAGCCGCGGCATCCGCCTGTGCAGCAAATACCGGACAGTGATGCAGCGCTCCGCCGTTACGGTCATAGAAAGAGGTCAACACCGGGACTGACCAGAAATGCAGTGGCACGAGACCCGTCTCCTCCTGCATCTCGCGAATGGCAGTCCGCACCCCCCTCTCCCCTTCTGTGACCGTGCCAGTAATGAGCTGCCACATCCCCGGGTGAATCCGTTCATGAAGTGACCGTTTCAACACAAGGTACTCAATCGCGTCATTGAGAAACCGGAACACACACACTTCCACGATGTTGCTGACAACGGGAATCATATGTTGCCTCCATGTGCCGCGGCGGACCGGCCGGTACGCCGTGTATCACGGCGCCGGACGTACCGCGTTCCGGATTGAGGCAGCCGCTGCTTCCGTGGCGGCCTCCGCAACAATCTCAAGATGGCACTGGATCGGTCCGGACGCAAGTACGAAACTTACATCACCATCGTGAGACGTATGAACGGGCTTGACGGCACGGGCAAAGCCGTCATGCATTCGTTGCGCAACCCGGTTCGCATCCACTTTCGTCAATGCGGCGTTCGTGACGACTGCGACGAGAGTGGTGTTGGATAATGGCGCGGGCGCCAGCGCGACGATGCTCATGTACGTCGTCCCCTCAGCAACCCAGGTGCCGTCGGGATTCCGGGCCCCGGCAATGATTCGCCCGTCATCCTCCCGCACGTCGCCTATAGCATTGACAACGGCGATTGCCGTCACCTGCAGCTCCCTGATACGCACCGTTGCATAACCGAGCCCACCACCCATCGCGGTCGCAGGGCCGTGCCACTTACCGACGCTCGTCCCGGTACCGGCTCCAATCTTTCCGCCCCCGCCCTCGTCCTCCCGGGCCGATGCGCAGGCGTTGTATCCGCCGACGGCTGTCGGCCGCACTGAGGGGGAACCGACGTTGAGATCGAAGACCACGGCCGCTGGAACAATCGGTACCCGACCCCAGGGTGTCTTGTATCCGATATCGTGCTCCTCCAGGTACTTCATCACTCCATCCGCCGCGGCCAGTCCAAAGGCACTCCCTCCGCCCAGGAGAACGGCATGGACTTCCTGTACGGACTTCTCGCTCCCGAGGAGAGTGAGCTCCCTGCTGCCGGGGGAACTCCCCCGGGCATCGCACCCCCCTATCGTTGCCGGAGGGCACAGAATGACGGTGCACCCGGTGCATGCCTGCTCATCGGTCCAGTGCCCAACGCGGAATCCCGGAGGAAATTGTGGCATCGAAGGCAACTCCAGCCTACCTGCTGTTCATAATGCCCGCCAGCACAATCCCGCATGCAACGCTGACGTTCAGGGACTCTGCGGCGCCATGGCGACGGATCGCCAGACGTGCGTCCGCTGTCTGCATGAGCCCCGGTGAGATCCCCCGTGCTTCGTTGCCGAGCATCAGAAAGATCTTCTCTTCATACCGGATCTCATCGGTATATGTGGCACCGTCGGCGGCGGTCGCGTACACTGTGTACCCCGATTTCTTGACCTGCGGCAGCATCAGGGGGAGCTCATGATCCGTGAGAATGGGAAGATGGAAAATGCTGCCAACGGTGCTTCGCACGACCTTGGGGTTGTAAGGCTCGACACAGCCATTACCGAGCAGCAGTGCATCGACACCGAACCAGTCACATGTGCGAATGATTGCACCGAGGTTACCCGGATCCGCAATCCGGTCGAGTGCGACAATCACCGACCGGCTCCCCCCTTTCCGCAGAACCTCTGCGAGCGTCCATTGCTCCTGCTGCATCACCGCAACGATTCCCTGTGCGGTGACGGTCTCGGATATCTGGTCCATTTCGCGCGGGGTGATTTGATGGACCGCTGGTGCCCGCCGTCTGGCTTCGGTGACCAGAGCTGTTCCTTCGGCATCGGACAGCAATGCCCCGGTATAGTAGAGCTCCAGCATTGGGAACCGGGACCGTATCGCCTCGCCGACGCCACGCACACCATCTACTATGAATTGCCGGGTGGCATCCCGATCCTTCTTCCGGGCCAGGCTCTGCAATGCTCGGATTTTCGCTTTTGTGAGTGGCACGCGTGAGGTTCTCAGGCTGTCCGGAGAAATGATAACCAACAGGTGGGCGAGAAGCAAGGCGGCCTCATCTCCAATGCAACTGGCGTATCATTCTCCCGTTCGTTGCCATGAACACCGCCCCCGACTCATCAGTGCGGAAAACCTCGACCCCGGCTCCCTCGAGGCGCTGCACAGTCGATCCGGCGGGATGACCGAAGCGGTTTGTCCTGCCCACCGAAATGAGCGCGAATTCGGGACGGACTACCGAGAGAAATTCTTCGCCTGTCCCTGCCTTGCTGCCGTGATGTCCGATCTTCAGTATAGCGGATTCCAGAAACCCACCGAAGCACGAGACAAGGCGGTTTTCTTCATCCCGTTCTGCGTCACCCATCAAAAGCACGGACACGCCGCCGAACTGCATCTTCACCACGAGTGATTGATTGTTCAGATCGCCGGGTGTGTTCGAATCCACCTCTTCCGGATCAAGCACATAGAACCTGCACAGCGAGTCCCCGAGGATATCACCTCGAGAGGCCACGGTGACCGGTACCTCAATCCGGTCGAGTAGGGCGCCGGCAGTACGCACGATATGTGGAGGGACTACCAACCGGCGGACATTGCACGTTCGGAGCACCTGCATGAGACCGCCGGCGTGATCGTCATGGAAATGGGTGATGATGACCGCGTCCAGGCTCTGCACGTCGAGCCGCTTGAGAAGCGGTACGACGGATGTTCCCCAGGGGCTCCCGTCCCGCGACGGGGGACCGGTGTCGACCAGCACGTTCTGCCCGCCCGGCGATTGGAGGAGTATGGCATCGCCCTGACCCACATCGATCATGACGATCCGGCATTCCCCGGCCATGAATTCCGCAATATCCGCGGAGGGCCAGAATAGGCTCACGTTTATTGCAGCCAGGGACGCGATGAACATCCGCCGGGCAAGAGGTGGGTTGCCCAGAACGATGAAACATGCCAGTACTGTGTAGTATGAGAGCGCATCAATCGGCCGGAACCAGAGCGTGTCCACGGTCGCCCAGGGGACCGACGCTGCACGTTCAGCCCCTTCGATAGTCAGCATCAATACCAACCGGTTCAGCGAGGCATAAGACGAAGCGACCCACTCATGTATCGGGGCTACCGCCGCCGATATGATACCAAGAACCACCGACACGCCGGTGGCCGGCACGATGATCAGGTTCGCGATGAATCCGACGATCGAGAGACGGCCAAATGCCATTCCGGTCAAAGGCAATGTCCCGACGGACGCCGCGATGGAGACGGCAAACAGGCTATACGCCGTTCGCACAACCCCCCACACGAGTGTCCTGTGCCCACGGTGAGTGACCATACCCAGCAACCGGGGAGTCAGCAGCAGGATGGCGATGACCGCGCCAAACGAAAGCTGGAACCCGATGTCGAACAGCTGTCGTGCATCTGCAGTAAGCATAATCAGGGCAGCAAGACCAACACTCTGCAATGGATGGACACGTCGGCCCACGGAATCGCCCAGGAACAAGGAGAGCGCCATGATCGTGGCCCTCACAACAGGCGGTTGGGAACCCGTGACGAGCATGTACATAACGAGCGCGCATGCCATGAGCAGGCGGCTCACGGCTTTCGAGACCCGGAAAAAAGAAATGACCGCCAGTACTGCTCCGGCAACCACTGCGACATTGGAACCCGACACTGCCAGGATGTGCGCCACTCCCGAATCGAGGAACGCCCGCTGAACTCCAGGTGACAGGCCTGTCCGTTCACCGATCATCAATCCTTTCAGAAACTCCCCTTCCTCTCCGCCGACATCCCGGTCGATCTCCGAGAGTACATGTGTCCGCAGCGGGAGAACCACCGTACGCATGAACGCCGCCCCGCTGCAGGTATCCAGGATGCGCACGTACTGACGACCCCGCACCCGCATTACGAAGGAAATGCCATTCGCATTGTAGTACTGGCGGGGACTGAACTCTCCCGGGTTGCCCGATTCAGGCGGGCTCTCGATAGGTCCGCACAACGCCAGTACCCATCCATACCGGATGCTCGCGATGTCGGGACCGCTTCCGGTCCCGCTGCACGTCACGATACCTTTCTCTTCACAGGGAGATACCAGAGAGTCATCGATGACCGAGCGGACCCGGACCAGAAACCGGACACGGTTCCCCGTGACGTGCGGAGCGTCGATTACCTGTCCAATGATTGCCGTGGTGTGCCGCTGGCGCGAGCCGGCAGCGAGAATGCTCCCGGCATCGTCGCTTCGATACTTCAACGCGCCAATGGTGAGACAAAGCAGGAGACAGCAGAGCGATCGAACGAATGCGGCCGTGCGTCCTGGACGGAGCCGGAGGGTTACCGCCGTGAGTGCTGTAGCGACTGCCGCAAGACCGAAGAGGGGTGTAACAGCGGCAGCGGGCAACTGCCTCCCGGCCCAGATGCCGGTGGCAAGCAGAGCGGACAGCACCAGCGCAGGGTACTTATGAAAGCCCCCCCATCCCGGCGTCATGCTTGAGCATCTCCATGAGCGCGGGCAGTACGTGAGTCAGATCGGGCGTGCGTCCCCCATAGTGGCCAACACGGGCAGCGAATGCACGGTGGCCTTTGCCTGTGAGTATGAGGGGAACAGGATTGCGGGTATGCGTTTTTACACTCAAATCTTCAAGGTTGCCATGGTCGCTCGTCACTAAGATGAGCGTTCGTGATCGATCGATTGTTGCCAAAAGGCCTTCCAGCAGGCCGTCAAACCGCTCCAGAGCCCCAACCGCGTCTGCCATCTTCTGCTCATGACCGGCGTGATCGGTTTTCCAGTACTCGAAGAGGACAAACTCATGCGTCGTTATCATCCCGGCAAGATGCCGACCCGCTTCATGTGGCGCAATCTTTTGAACCGAAGGATGCCCGAGCCTGGACCACCCCTCGCGTGTGATGTCTGCAGAGACACCGCGTCCGTCACGGAGTTCTTTTTCGCGACGCAGAGGGATGCCGGCGTACCTGCAGGAAAGCGTCGTCACAGTCAGCCGCGATAGGTGGGTTTCGAAGTAATCGAAGAACTTCTGCGGGTAGGCGTTTGCAAAGCAGGGACGCAGGCCGGCCTGCTGAACCCGGCGAAAGACATTGTGCGCCTCGATAAGCGGTCTGAGAGTCGAATACGGATAGGGTCCGAAGTGCTTGCCGACGAGCAGCGGAGCATTGATGCCGGTGAACAACGCCGTCTGTCCCGTACCGCTCTGGGGCAACCCTCGGACATGCAGCGTGGCATCCAGAGGGAGTACCGTCGCCTCAGCGGATGCTATCGACCGATTGTGCAGTGACGGAAACGTTCCGCCCAGGAGTGCTTCGAGGGCAGGAAGGCGGGCAGCAAAGAACGGGTTCACCGCGGCGTCTTTCCTGCCGATTCCAACACCGTCAAGAAACAGAAAAAGAACGTGCACGGGGTCTTTCACCTCATTGACTCTTCGGAACAGCATGGCTCTCTATTATTATCGTGACGGGGCCATCATTTACGATGGTCACCTCCATCATGGCGCCGAAAATTCCGGTGCGCACTTTGTCCGGACCCAGGCGCTCGCCCAGCCGACGTACAAAATGATCGTATAATGGCTCCGCGTCCTCAGGACGAGACGCCAGGACAAAACTCGGACGATTTCCTTTCTGCGCATCGGCGTAGAGCGTGAATTGGGAGACAGCCAGAACGCTCCCGCCCGCATCCTGAAGCCCGATGTTCATTTTGCCTTGATCGTCCTCAAATACCCGCAGGCCCGCGCATTTGTCGGCGAGGAACTCCGCATCTTTCAGCGTGTCCCCCTGCCGGATCCCCAGGAGCACGACCAGGCCTTTACCGATGCTCGCATGCGTGGCCCCGTTGACAGTAATGGATCCCCTGGACACCCGCTGTACGACGACTCGCATACTCTCCAGTCTTCTCTTATGAAGGCAGATCTGCTTCCACAACTCGTGGAATGCCCGCGTAGTCAGCATGCACGGTGACACCTGAAAACCCCGCGGCCGCAACGATTTCCCGAGCACTCTTCGCCTGCCCATGGCCGATTTCGCACAGAAAGACTCCTGCCGGCTGCAGCAGCTCCTTCACCCGGGGGGCGAGCCTCCGGAGGAATCCGAGGCCATCCTCTTCGTCTGTCAGTGCCTCGCGCGGTTCAAATATGCGCACTTCCGGCATCAGGGTTTCGAATTCGTCCCTGGCAATATAGGGAGGGTTTGCCACGACAATGCTGAATCGTTCGCGCATTGAGGCCGTATCAAAAACATCGGCACGGATGAAATCCACGCGGCCTATCTTGAGACGGGCCGCGTTACTCCGGCTCCGCTCTACAGCAGCTTCACTCACATCCATGCCGGTGACTTGGACATTGCCGGCATGCTGCGCCAGCGCAAGGGCGATGTTGCCGGACCCCGTTCCAACATCCAGCACGCGTACCCCGGGCTCCGGGATTCCACGAATTCTTGCCAGCGCACATTCGACCAGCAGTTCTGTTTCCGGACGCGGGATGAGCACTCCGGGTCCGACACCGAGCGTTATGCCCATAAAAGCAGCTTCGCCCAGTATGTACTGCAGCGGCTCATGTGCCAGGCGACGTTGGAACAAGCCGCGGTACACGGTCAATTCATCGGAGGCAAGCGGTCTGTCGAACTGGAGGTAGAGTTGCAGTCTGGTCAATCGCAGCACGCGTGCCAGCATCAGTTCCACATGCAACCGGGCCTCATCGAAACCACGTTCCGCAAGGTGGTCACGTGACCATTCGATCAGCGAGAGCACCGTCCATGCGCGCGGTGGCGAAGGCTGACGCTGTTGGGGCGCGGTCATTAGGTGCTCCTTCGAAGGTCCAGCGGATCGCGGACCCTGGTGGCGAGAAGATAGATACCGATCACCGAGAACAGGGCGCCGACGATGAACATACCACGGTAGCCGATAAGGTCAGCAATAAATCCTCCTGCCAGTCCCGCAAAGTAGCACGGCGCCAGCAGCGTGTTCATCAACCCGATATACGAGGCTCGCTGCGCCGGCGGGCTGTACTCGATGGCCATATTGGATCGAACCATGCCTTCCGCTGCAAAATTCACGCCGAGAAAGGCGAACACGACAACGAACCATCCCGGGGCCGGAGCGACAACCGCTCCAAGTGAGGCAATCAGCATTGATGTCGCGGCACACATCAAGCCGGTCTTGTTGCCATAACGATCGATCACGAACCCAATCACAAGTGCGCTGACCACCTGCACGGAAACCATCGCCAGCGTAAACAACCCGACAACCGACTCATCGGCGGCGAAGTCCTTGAGCACATAGACGATGAAGAACCCCTGCGGCATCATCGCCATGATCAGGAAGCCGGACGCCACAAGGAACCGGCTGAAGTCACGGTCCGCATTCAACACCGCGTGAAGATCCCTGAGAAACGAGAAGATCGGCCGGCGCGCAACTGCCGGACTCGGTTCGGTTTCAACCATATAGTGTTGGACTACTACAGAGCCCATCTGCAGCACAAACGCGCAGACGAATGCCAGCGCATACCCGAGGGGGAAGGCAAACGCCGCGAGAAGCCATGTAAGGACGAATCCGCATATAAATGCCCCTGCTCCGCCGAGCGAATTTCTGTACCCTATCAGACGCCCTCGTCTCTTCGGAGATGTCATCTTCACAAAGAATTCAAACCATCCGACCGAGGTGATGCCGGCAATTGCCTGATTCAGGAGGTAGAGGAGCAGAAACACCCAGAGAACCAGCGGAGAGTTGGCCGAACCGAAGAGGAGGATAAACAGACCCATGATCAGCACGACAAACCTCTGGGCCGCACCGAACCGGATTGCCCAGGGTTTCTTCCACGGCTGGGTTTCGACGATGCGGGCGGCAAAAAGCTGAGGGAGCACCGAGCCGATATAGGCGAATGCCGCAACGAGCCCCACTTCGGCATTCGTGCCCCCGAGCCGCGACACCAGGGCGGGAAGGACGGTTTGAAACGAAAGAAAAGCTCCGGTGGAGATGTAGAACCCCCCCTCTACGACGTTGAGGGCCAGGTTCTTCTGTTCAATCGCGGAGTTGGATGTCACGGGGGCGGTCATTTGAATCGGAACACAATAGCGAGAATCTTATAGGATTGCAAGTCAACAGTGAAATGGGTAGGTTGAGCCATTATGACTGAAAAATACCCTCCTGTTCCTTCCGAGGACTTCGCAGAGTTCATTCGCATTGTCCGCCGCCTTCGCCGGGGTTGCCCGTGGGACCGGAAGCAAACCCACCGGTCGCTGCGACACAGTCTGATTGAGGAA
>Ga0105106_10001022_pt1 | contig 19951 bp, 18 predicted proteins | sample PPLLaktember2015_5_FD_79109 | JGI IMG/M metagenome (GOLD analysis project Ga0105106, IMG submission 79109) | Freshwater sediment microbial communities from Prairie Pothole Lake near Jamestown, North Dakota, USA - PPLs Lake P8 Core (1) Depth... | ecosystem: Environmental > Aquatic > Freshwater >...
CCATCCTGACGTTCATTGCTTTGTGTCCTTACGGTTGGTTTGAGCTGTCGGTTCCGATAGCGATGACTCAGGCGGCGAGGCCTGGCGCGAGGACCAGTGTCGCCTCCGTTGCCTGTAGCACTTGCTGCACCGACCATGACGATGGCACCTTCCGGGATCATCTCGACGGCCTTGTCGAGCGGGACCGGCTTCTTCATGGCTGCAGGATCGTGCCGCTCGCTTCGCCGAGCCCGATGCGAGTGAAGCCTTCTGCTTCGCAGTAGCCTCGCAGGATGAGCGTGTCGCCGTCTTCGAGGAAGGTCCGCTTCTCGCCGTTCGGCAGCGCCAGCGGCTCCTTGCCGCCCTGCGTGAGCTCGAGCAAAGAACCCGCTTGATCGGCGGAGGGGCCCGACAGTGTTCCAGAACCGAGCAGATCTCCCGGCTGGAGATTGCAGCCATTCACCGTATGGTGTGCAATCAGTTGAGCTGCGGTCCAGTAGGCGGCATCCGCCGTTCTGCCGCGCGTCAGGCGTACCGGGCCTTCGCCGAACTCGCGCATCCTGCGTGTCTGCAGCCAGACCTCGAGCACGATGTCGAGGCCGCCCCGCTCGCGGTTGCCCCGCGCATCGAGGTAGGGCAGGGGTTGGGGATCGCCGGCGGGGCGTTCGAACTTCGCACGGAAGGGCGCGAGGGCCTCCATCGTCACGATCCATGGCGAGATCGTGGTCGCGAAGTTCTTCGCGAGGAACGGTCCGAGTGGCTGGTATTCCCACGCCTGCAGGTCGCGCGCGGACCAGTCGTTGAGCAGGCAGACACCGAACAGATGGTCTTCGGCTGCCTCGATCGGGATCGGCTCGCCGAGGGCATTGCCCGCGCCCACGAAATAGCCCAGCTCCCGATGGCGGGCGAATCTGCGCATCCTCGAGGTCGAGGAAGTCAAAGCCGTGCCGTTCGTGCCATGCTCGCACCCGTTTGTCGAACGGCTCATTGGGACCATTCGGCGCGAGTACCTCGAACGGGTTCTATTCTGGAATCGAGGCGACCTTGAGAGAAAGCTCGAGCGCTTCAAGGACTACTACAACCGAGCCCGAGTGCACTCTTCACTGGGCGGCAGACCGCCGCAGATGGCGGGCGGTGGGCCATCACCACCGCAAGCGCAACTCGACTGCTTCTCGTGGATATCGTATTGTCAGGGGCTGTTTCAGTCGCCAGTGGCGGCGTGACGTGCGAATTCGCCAGGGACAGGCTGCGCTGGGCGGTGAAGCGGTTCGACGAGGCGCTCCCGCGCCTGGACGGCGAGGCGCGGGAGACGATCGCCGGCATGCGCGCGTCGCACTTGCGCAGCATCGAGAGCTGCGAATCCGTCGCCAGGACGCTGGCCGAAGACGTCAGCTGAACAATAGGCGAGGGACACTTTGGTACAGCAAACCGGCCGCGCCGCAGCCAACGATCACCGGGATCACGCCGACACGGAAGCGGAACAGCACGACCCCTGCAACGACGCCGATCAACAGCAACGGCCACTCAAATCCGCCTTTGAAGCCGGCGGGCCACAGGACATGGTATGCGAAGAACACGGCCAGGTTGACGATCACGCCGACTACGGCCGCGGTGATTGCCGTCAACGGCGCCGTGATGCGCGGCTGACGGTGGGTGGTCTCGACGATCGGCCCGCCGATAAGAATGAAGATGAACGAGGGCAGGAAAGTAAAGTAGGTCACCACCGCTGCCGCCACTGTCCCGGCCAGGAATTGGCGGTCCGGGCCGAATAGCTCGGCACTCCATCCGCCGACGAAGCCGACGAACGCGAGCACCATGATCAATGGGCCGGGTGTGGTCTCGCCCAGCGCGAGGCCGTCGATCATCTGCGCAGCCGTCAGCCATCCGTGGTGCTCGAGCGGGCGGAATTTCGTAGAGAATGAACTCCTTATATCGGAACTTGGTCTACCCTATTGGGATTTGCGAGCATCACGCATGTAACAGTGGATCGCTAAGATGAACAAGACCGAAGGCGGCGCTGCAAGGTCCGACGCGCTGGTGCTCTTCGGCGTAACCGGCGATCTCGCGCACAAGATGATCTTTCCGGCGCTCTATGCGATGGCGAAGCGGGGCGTTCTCAACGTTCCGGTGGTTGGTGTTGCCTACTCGACGTGGACCCTGGCGCAGTTGCGCAAGCGGGCAACGGACAGCATAAAGCAGTCCGGCAGGATCGATGACCAGCGTGCCCTCCGGCATCTGCTCTCCCTGCTCCGCTATGTCGACGGCGACTACAACGACCCAGGCACATTCAAAGCGCTCAAGGAGGCGCTGGACAATGCCCGGCGCCCGGCGCACTACCTTGCCATCCCGCCCGCGCTCTTCGCGACGGTCATCAAGGGGCTCGGCGCCGCCGGCCTGGCCGACGGAGCACGCGTGATCGTCGAAAAGCCGTTCGGCCGCGACCTCGCCTCGGCGCGCAGCTTGAACCGGGTCGCGCGATCGGTGTTTCCCGAAGACTCGATCTTCCGTATCGATCACTTCCTCGCGAAGGAGGCGATCATGAACATCCTGTATTTCCGCTTCGCCAATTCGTTCCTCGAGCCGATCTGGAACCGCAACTACGTGGCCAGCGTTCAGATAACCCTCTCCGAGGATTTTGGGGTCGAGGGCCGCGGCGCGTTCTATGAAACCGCCGGCTGTCTGCGCGACGTCGTCCAGAACCATCTGTTCCAGATCGTCGCGCTGCTCGCCATGGAGCCGCCGACCTACCGGGGATTCGGCGCCGTGCACGGCGAAACCGCCGATGTGTTCCAGGCAATGCGCCCGCTGAAGCCTGGCGACCTGGTGCGCGGCCAGTACGCCGGCTACCGCAAGGAGCCGGGCGTCTCGAAGCAATCCGACGTCGAGACGTTCTGCGCCCTGCGGCTTTTCATCGACTCGTGGCGCTGGGAAGGCGTGCCGTGGTACCTGCGCTCGGGCAAGTGTCTGGCCGAGACGGCAGCCGAGGTGATCGTCGAGCTGAAACCGCCGCCACAGCGATTGTTCGCCGACTCCGCACCCGCGGCCGGGTGGGCCAACTATCTTCGCTTTCGCCTCTCCCCCAGTTCTGCTGTGGCGATCGCGGCTCGCGTCAAGCGCGCGGGCAAAGAGTTCGTCGGCGACCAGCGTGAGCTCTACCTGCTCGATGAACAGCCGGGAGAGGAGGCGCCTTACGAGCGGCTTTTGAGCGATGCGATGGCCGGCAACGGCGCGCTCTTCACCCGTGAGGACGCCGTGGAGGCCGCCTGGGCGGTGGTCGACCCCGTTCTGACGAAGCATCGCCGGGCCAAGCCCTACAAGCGCGGCAGCTGGGGACCCAAGGAAGCAGACGCACTGATCGCCGCCGACGGCGGCTGGCACAACCCTATACCCGGCCGGACGCGCTCGCAGTGAGACGGACTTGAAGGAGCACTCATGAGCAGACAGACACGTGTCAGCCACCCTCTATACGGTCTGCTCCCTACGGACGTCGAAGGGTTCGACTCCCTGGCCGAGCTTGCCCTGGATATGCGCTGGTCGTGGAATCACGCTACCGACCAAGTGTGGCGGCAGCTGGATCCTGTGCTGTGGGAACTCACGCACAACCCCTGGGGCGTCTTGCAGACGGTCTCTCGGGATCGGATCGAGCGCGTGACAGCCAATCCCGCCTTCCGTAAGAGTGTGGATGAGCTGGTGCAAGCCAAGCGGAAAGCAGCCGAGGCACCCGCGTGGTTTCAGCATACCTACCCGCAATCTCCCGTGACCTGTATCGCCTATTTCAGCATGGAATTCATGTTGAGCGAAGCCTTGCCCATCTACTCGGGCGGGCTGGGCAATGTGGCGGGTGATCAACTCAAGGCCGCTAGCGATTTGGGCGTTCCGGTCATCGGTGTGGGGTTGCTCTACCAGCAAGGGTATTTTCGCCAATTGATCGACCAGGACGGCGCGCAACAGGCCGTTTTCCCCTACAACGATCCCGGACAGTTGCCGATCTCGCCGTTGCGCCACCCGAACGGCGAGTGGTTGCGGTTACAGCTCGACCTGCCTGGTTACCCGATCTGGCTGCGCGTATGGCAGGCTCAGGTTGGAAGAGTGAAGCTTTACCTGCTGGACAGCAATGATGCGGCCAACTTTCCGCCGTACCGGGGGATTACCAGCGAGCTTTACGGCGGCGGGCCGGACCTGCGCCTCATGCAGGAGCTGGTACTTGGGATCGGCGGATGGCGGTTGCTCGCCGCGCTCGGCATCGAGCCGGAAGTCTGCCATCTGAATGAAGGGCATGCGGCGCTCGCCGTGCTGGAACGCGCGCGGAGTTTCATGCAAGCGACCGGCCAGTCCTTCGAGGTCGCACTAGCTGTTACGCGAGCGGGCAATCTGTTCACCACCCACACGGCGGTGGCGGCCGGCTTTGACCGTTTCGCTCCGCCCCTTATCGAACACTGCCTGGGTGGTTACGCCCGGAAGCAGCTCGGCGTCACGCTCCACGATTTGCTGGCGCTGGGCCGCCAGAATCCGAACGATCCGGCGGAGGATTTCAATATGGCGTATCTGGCGATCCGCGGAAGTGGGGCAGTGAATGGCGTGAGCCGCCTGCATGGAAAGGTGAGCCGGCACCTCTTTGAGCCGCTCTTTCCGCACTGGCCGGCGGAAGAAGCGCCTGTCGGACACGTGACCAACGGCGTCCATATGCCGACTTGGGACTCGGCCGGGGCCGACGATCTTTGGACGGAGGCCTGTGGGAAGGATCGCTGGTTGGGGACGACGGAAGCCATGGAGCAAAACATTCGTCGTGTCTCCGACGCCAGTCTCTGGCAGTTTCGCACCGCCGCCAGCACTGCGCTTGTTGAATACGCCCGCGATCGATTGTCCAAGCAACTGGCCGCGTCGGGTGCGTCGCCCGAGGCGGTTGACGGTGCGAAGCATCTGTTCGATCCCAACAGGTTGACCCTTGGCTTTGCGCGCCGTTTTGCAACCTACAAAAGACCGAATCTGCTGCTCCATGACCCGGAACGACTGCTGCGCCTGCTCACCAGTCCGCAACGCCCGGTACAGATCATCATGGCGGGGAAAGCCCATCCCGCAGACCTGGCAGGGCAGGCCCTGATTCAGCAATGGATGCATTTCATCCGGCGGCCCGAGGTGCGCCCCCACGTGATTTTCCTCAGCGACTACGATATGCACCTGACAGAGCAGTTGGTGCAGGGAGTGGATGTCTGGCTCAACACGCCGCGACGCCCCTGGGAAGCGTGTGGAACGAGCGGCATGAAAGTACTGGTCAATGGCGGCATCAATCTATCGGAGTTGGACGGCTGGTGGGCGGAAGCCTACACCCCGGAGCTTGGGTGGGCATTGGGGGATGGTCGGGAACACGATAGTGATCCCGCCTGGGACGCTGTCGAAGCTGAAGCCCTCTATGACCTGCTCGAGGGCGAGGTGATCCCCGAGTTCTATACCCGCAACACGCAGGGTATCCCCAGCGCCTGGGTGGCGCGGATGCGGGAGAGCATGGCGCGGCTGACACCACGCTTTTCCACCAACCGCGCGGTGCGTGAATACACCGAGCAATACTACCTCCCAGCTGCCACGGCCTACCGCGCACGCGCTGCCGGCAAAGGCGCAGTGGGCGTGCAGGTAGTCAATTGGCGGCATGTGGTGGAACAGAAGTGGCCCGCGCTGCGCTTCGGCGAAGTGAAAGTGGAGACTGGTGCCGAGCGGCACGTACTTGAAGTGCAGGTCTATCTCGATGACCTCGACCCCGAGTCTGTGCGGGTCGAGCTCTACGCCACTGCCCTTGCCGGTAGCGAACCCGAGCGAGTCGAGATGGAGCGCGTCCGGCAATTGGTAGGGGCAACAAACGGCTATGCCTATCGCGCAGAGGTGCCGGCAGCCCGCCCGGCGACGGACTATACGGCGCGAGTGATACCGCACCGCGACGGCGTGGCGGTTCCGCTGGAAGACGCGCGAATCCTGTGGCAGCGATGATTCAATGACCAAGAAGGCACCTGAACGCCCGCTGCACGATTACGCGGTGGAGGTTTCCGAACGCACTGAAGTGCGGAGGGGCATTCCTCTCCCCATGGGCGCTCATGAATATGGGGGAGGGGTCAACTTCGCTCTCTTCAGCCGTCACGCCACCCGCGTTCGGCTGGACTTGTTTGAGCGACCCGCCGATGCAACGCCGGCCAGGGTCATCGATCTCGACTCCGCTCGTAACCGCACGGGTGATGTGTGGCACGTCTGGGTTGAAGGGATTCGTCCCGGTCAACTCTATGCCTACCGTGTGGATGGTCCGTACCAGCCCGGGGAAGGGCATCGATTCAACTTCGACAAGCTGCTCCTGGACCCGTTTGCGACAGCGATCTCGCCGTTGCCTGATTGGAACTTCGACCCGGCGCGCGGATATGACCCGGCCGCGCCGGAGCGGGACCTGATCCGCTCGCAAGTCGACGATGCCGGCGCCATGCCGAAATGCCTGTTCACGCATGAGCACTTCGACTGGCATGACGACCGGCCGCCCCGACATCCCTGGTCAAAGACAGTGATCTATGAAACGCATGTGCGCGGCTTCACCATTCGTCCCAACTCCGGCGTCGAGCATCGTGGCACCTACCGCGGCCTGACGGAAAAGATCCCCTATCTGCAGGACCTGGTCGGCGGTGGAACTGATGCCCGTATACGAGTTCAACGAGTGCCAGACCCGGGCCATCAATCCGCAAACCGGCAAGCCACTCAAGAATTACTGGGGCTACGATCCCGTGGCCTTCTTTGCGCCGAAAGCTTCCTACAGCAGTGCGGGCCGCGTGGGCCAGCAGAAGCTGGAGTTCAAGGAAATGGTCCGGGCTCTCCATCGCACCGGCATCGAAGTGATCCTCGATGTCGTGTTCAATCACACTGCGGAAGGAAGCGAGCTGGGCCCGACGCTGTGCTTCCGCGGGATCGATAACGCGATCTTCTATACGCTCGCGGGCGACAAGCGCTACTACATGGACTACACGGGAACCGGCAATACCGTCAACGCCAACCATCCCGTGGTGCGGGATCACATCCTGGCCGCGCTGCGCTACTGGGTGCTGGAGATGCATGTGGATGGGTTTCGCTTCGACCTTGCCTCGATTCTCGGCCGGGACGGCGCCGGCAAGCTGTTGGCCAATGCGCCGCTGCTCGAACGCATCGCCGAGGATCCGATCCTGAGGGACGTGAAGATCATCGCCGAGGCGTGGGATGCCGCCGGAGCGTATGAGGTCGGGAGCTTCTCGGAACGCCGCTGGGCGGAGTGGAATGGCCGCTACCGTGATGACGTGCGCCGGTTCTGGCGTGGCGATGACGGCATGCTCGGCCTGTTTGCCAGCCGCATCAGCGGCAGTGCCGACATCTACGCCGCGTCCGGCAAAGGCCCCGATGGCAGCATCAATTTCGTCACCTGCTACGACGGCTTTACGCTAAACGACCTGGTGAGCTATCGCGCCAAGCACAATGAAGCAAACGCGGAAAACAACCATGACGGGACCGACGCCAATTTCAGCGAAAACTGCGGCGCTGAAGGCGAGACAGCCGATGCCGAGATCGAGGCCGTGCGTAAACGCCAGATCAAGAACTTCCTGCTGACGCTGTTGATCTCGCGCGGGGTGCCAATGCTGCTGGGTGGCGACGAATTTCGCCGCACGCAACGCGGCAACAACAACGCCTACTGCCAGGACGACGAAACGAGCTGGCACGACTGGACCTGTCTTGAGCGGCATCAGGAGATCTACCGCTTCGCTCGCGGCCTGATCGCCTTTCGCCGAGCGCATCCGGTTCTGAGCAAGGAGCAGTTCTACACCGACGCCGAGATCGGATGGTTTGGCCCGCAAGGAGGATTGCCCAACTGGGCCGACCCGAAAAACAAGCGGTTTGCCTGTCGGGTCCACGAAAGCGGGCAAAGCGCCTTGTACCTGTTGTTCAATGCCAACGCCGAAGAAGCAGACTTCTACCTGCCGCGGATACCTGACGGCGCTCGCTGGCACCTCGCAGTGGACACGTGTCACAAAGCGCCACAAGACTTGTTTATCGCGGGCGAGGAGCCGCTCTTGGACAGCTCAGAGGCGTACCACGCAGGTCCGCGCTCTAGCGCCATCCTCGTCGCGCGCCCGCTGCCGTGATCGGAGTGCTTACACTAGTAGCGATCTACCGGTTTGGACTACTCGTAGTTCCTGATCTTTGTGCTGCTGACATGGACCGCGTGCCGCGACCGCGCGCCCAAACAGGGATGCCGCGAGGTCCCGGCACCCGCTGGCGCCGACTGGGTGACTCGCGGCGGGCTCTTGCACTGAACCTCAAGACTTTGATGACTGTCAAATCATATGAACGCGCAACCCGTAGGCTGCACGCTGAGAGCACCAGTACGTCCGGTCACACCATAGGTCCCCGCGAACAGAGAGGTTCAACATGAGCATGGACGAGGAGCTGCAGGCGACCATCCGTGATTTGGTGCAGAAAGGTAAGGGCATCCTCGCAGCCGACGAGAGCCTGCCCACGATCGCAAAGCGTTTTCGGGCGGTGGGCGTGGAATCGACCGACGAGACCCGACGCGCCTATCGCTCCCTGCTATTGACGGCGCCGGGCGTGGGCGAGTCCCTGAGTGGCGTGATCCTGTTCGAGGAAACGCTCAGTCAGAGCGCGGATGACGGCACGCCGTTGCCGAGGGCAGCGGAGCGCCAGGGCATTGTGCCCGGCGTGAAGGTGGACAAGGGAAAGATTCCGCTTGCCAATGCGCCGGGCGACGTGGTGACGCAAGGCCTCGACGGCCTGGCGGACCGACTGAACACCTATAAAGCGCAAGGTGCGCGCTTCGCGAAGTGGCGCGAGGTGTACCCGATCACAGACCGCAATCCTTCGGCGCTGGGCATCGCGGCCAACGCGGAGATGCTCGCGCGCTACGCGGCTGTGTGCCAGGAGCAGGGGGTGGTGCCCATCGTAGAGCCCGAAGTCCTCCTGGACGGCGACCATAGCCTGCAGCGATGTGCCGACGTTACCGAAGCGGTGCTGCACGCCGTGTTCCACGCGCTGCAGCGGCACCACGTTGTCCTCGAATGGATGCTGCTCAAACCCAGCATGGTCCTGCCGGGCAAAGACTCCGCCCACGGGGCTGGCCCGGACGAGGTGGCGCACGAAACCATGAAGGTCTTACGGCGCACCGTGCCAACGGCGGTGCCGAGCATCAATTTCTTGTCCGGCGGGCAGACCGTCGAGCAGGCCACGGCGAATCTCAACGCCATGAACGTGCTGCTTCCGCAGGCGCCGTGGGAGTTGTCGTTCTCTTATGGGCGCGCGCTGCAGCAGCCGGTGCTCGAGACCTGGCGCGGCAAGCGTCACAACGTCGAAGCTGCGCAGAATGCGCTTCGTCTACGCGCGCAACTCAACGCGGCCGCGATTAAAGGCCGGTACCACCCCGATTTGGAACGTGCTCAGTAGAAGGGATCGTTCTGGTCGTAAGCCAAGGCAACGCAAGCGGAGGTGGAACATGAACGATTCCTTGTCTATCGACTACCGGTACGTTCGCTTCTTCAAGGACATCGGCATCGATGATGTTCCGTCCGTAGGAGGCAAAAACGCGTCCCTGGGCGAGATGTATCGCGAGCTCATGCCCAAGGGTGTGCGCGTTCCCAATGGCTACCTACAGCTTGAAGGGGTCTGGCGTGGTCCTGACCGCGGGTCGATCGGTAGGGGAGAAGATCGTCACGGGAACCGTGCGGATGATCGCCGATCCGGCACACCTGTCGCAGTTCCGACCAGGCGAGGTGCTGGTGGCCGATATGACCACGCCAGACTGGGAGCCGGTGATGAAGGCCGCAGGCGCGGTGGTCACCAACCGCGGCGGGCGCACGTGTCACGCGGCGATCGTCGCGCGCGAGCTGGGCATTCCGGCGGTCGTCGGCGCGGACAATGCCACGTCGGCGCTCAAAGATGGCGAAACCGGCACTATATCTTGTGCCGAAGGCGATATCGGCAAGGTATACCGTGGGGAGGTTCCATTTGAAGTGCAGCGCACAAACCTGGAGCAGCTGCACCGGCCCGCAATGCACATCATGATCAACCTGGGAAACCCGGACCTCGCCTTCAAGACCAGCTTTTTACCCAACGACGGCATCGGCCTGGCGCGCATGGAGTTCATCATCAACGAGGCCATCAAGGTCCACCCGATGGCGATCGTACACCCCGAGAAAGTTGAGGACGCTGAGGAGCGCGCCACTATCGAGCGGATCTGCGCGGGATTTGCCAAGCCGGCCGACTTTTTCGTCCAGCGCCTGGCCGAAGGCGTGGGCACCATCGCCGCGGCCTTTTATCCCAAGCCCGTGGTCGTGCGCATGTCCGACTTCAAGAGCAACGAGTATGCCTCGCTCATCGGGGGAAAGTGGTTCGAGCCGAGCGAGCAAAACCCGATGCTCGGCTTTCGAGGCGCCTCGCGCTATGCCCATCCGGCCTACGCCGAAGGCTTCGCGCTGGAGTGTGCCGCCATGCGGCGGGTGCGCGAGGTCATGGGCCTCACCAACATCAAGCTCATGATTCCATTTTGCCGCCGCGTCGCGGAAGCCGAAAAAGTCATCGAAACCATGGCCGAACTGGGCATGGCGCGCGGCAAGGACGGCCTCGAGATCTACGTGATGTGCGAGATCCCCAACAACGTGCTCCAGATCGATGCGTTCTCCAAGTACTTCGACGGCTTCTCCATCGGATCCAACGACCTGCCGCAGCTGACGCTTGGAGTGGACCGCGACTCGGAAATCGTCGCGTTCGACTATGACGAGCGCGATGAAAGAGTCAAGCAGATGATCCGGCTCGCGGTCGAGGGCTGCAAGCGCAACCATCGCCACTCCGGGCTCTGCGGCCAGGCGCCGTCGGATTACCCGGAAATGGCTCAATACCTGGTCGAGGTCGGGATCGACTCGATGAGTCTCAACCCGGATGCCGTGCTCAAGACCACCCTCAACGTGCTGGAGGTGGAAAGACGCTTGGGCCGGACGCCGCGGTCGTGAGAAGGCTGATGGGGCGGGCAGCGGGTCCACCCGCACGCGCGTTGGCGCGGCATGTGAGCGTGCCACGCTCGTCAGCTCCCCGTAGGCACCCCGTTGTGAGCACCTCGATCTTCTTGTACGTACAACCTTCCGCACACACGAGCCACCTATGCCGCTCAAAGATATCGTAGTACACGTCGACAACGGCCCCGCCAGCGAACCGCGCGTACAACTCGCGTGCGAGATTGCTCGGCGACACCGTGCTCATCTGCTGGCGTTTTATTGCCTCGAGCTAGTGCCGTTCACCCGCTTCTCGCCCTGGGGTGACCCCGGTTACTCCGACTTCGCGTCGATACAAAATCTCCAGCAGAACTACCGTGCCGCGGCACTGGTGGCTGCGGGGCAGATCGAAGCCGTCTTCCACGCCGAGGCAAATCGCGCGGGCATCAACGGCCAATGGCGCTTCGTTGAAGGCATAGGCACTGCTTCGGTTGTGAGACAGGCCCGCTACGCCGATCTCGCGATCCTCGGACAGGTCGATCCCGAGGCCCCCTCCCATAGCAGCGTTGTGCCGGAGGAGGTGGTGCTGTCTTCCGGGGGACCGGTGCTAATCGTGCCCCAGGCCGGGCGGTTCGAGAGTGCTTGCCGACGCGTGCTCGTGGCATGGAACGCCAGCCGCGAAGCGGCCCGCGCTGTGGGGGACGCGCTACCGCTGCTGTTGGATGCAGAAGCCGTCACCATACTGTCGATTAACGCGGAGCCCGGTGTAGAGAGCGAGCAGCCCGCCTCCGACCTCACGCATCACCTCGCGTGCCATGGCGTCGAGGCGCAAGCCACGGCTGTCGTCGCCAAGGACCCCGAGGTTGGCGCGCTGCTCTTGGCGCGCGCCGCCGACTTCGGGGCTGACCTCATCGTCATGGGTGCGTACGGGCACTCGCGTACCCGCGAGCTGCTGCTGGGTGGCGCCACCCGCCACCTCCTGCGGCACACGACGGTTCCTCTGCTGATGGCGCATTGAGGTGCGCGGGCGGGCATCCCATGGCGCTGCAGCTTCTAGCGATGAATATGATGATCATTGAAAGCGAGCGCCCGCGACCGTCCTGAGCGCCCATGCATCTAGGTCATATGGTCGCCCCAACCGTTCGAAGGGTCTTCTCGCTAGCACTGCGTCCGCAGAGTCGCATCCATAGATAAGCAAAGCGTCAGCGGAGAACACCTTCGCTCGCGATCGCGAGGTCCGTCACCCGCGCCCTCAATCTCGGCTCAATTCGGGAGACCTAAACCATGGAAATCAGCGCAGTCACGCCGGAACTGCTCCACAAGATGGATGCCTATTGGCGTGCCGCCAACTATCTGTCGGTCGGCCAGATTATCTCTACGACAATCCTTTACTTCGGGAACCGCTGAAACTGTCGCACGTGAAGCCGGCAGTGAATCCACCACTGCTCCTTCGTCCTCCCGGCGATAGCCTTTCGATCGAGCACATTCCCGATCATCGATCGTGTTGACGACGGAGGCAGGCATGCAACAGAACCAGATACTCCGCGGTGTTGGACCCGTCGGGGACGTAAGGACTGCCGGGAGAGTTTCCAGCAAACGAGTGAGGGGCTTGGGCTGGGCACTCATGTGTGCGTATTGCTGCTCGGTTGCCAGGGCAGGGTGAGTGTTGAAAAGCCTGCGGACTACCGCACGCGCGTCAGCGAGCTGACGGTCGTCTATCTCGATCGAAAGCGCATGGACGTTGCCTATACCGGCCCCTACGTGATCGCCGATTGGAACAGTGCCAAGAGCTGGGTCGAGGACAGGCGCTTCTACGAGATGCCCGCGTTTGTGGGTAACGCGTTTTCGACCGCTTTCGGTGCGGCCGGTGTGAGGGCCGAGTCCGTTGTGGTGGAGTCCCTGCCCGAGCACTTATCGGTCTACTCGACTCAGCACGTACTGATCGTGGATCCGTATCGGATTGCGCCTTCGACCATGGAGGCCACGATAACGTACGCGCTCAGCCTCCATGAGCGACTCGACGACAAGCTCGTGTGGCAGGCAGAGAGCAATGTCTCGCTACCGCTGGGCGCGCAGTGGGAGGAGAAGCACGCAGGTTATCTGGTCAAGTACGCCGTGGACGAGTTGGGCAAAGCCGGTCTCATTGCCGACTCGAAGTAGGCCGCCACGGCTCGACTCGCCGGAGGAGATCCGGCATAAGGGAAGAAAGGAGCCCGTCATGAACAGATCAGTGCAGTGCAGAGGCCATTGCAGCGGTTTGGCAGTTCCGCGCTGGTGCGAGTGGCTCATCGGCGTTACCGCGGTTCTCGTCTTGTGCTCCGCTGCGAGTGGTGCAACAGGCGAAGACACCACCGCCTCAGCGAAGCCCTCATCGAGCGAGGGACCCGGAAAACCGTCAGCGTGCTGCGCCGGCCTCTCAGACGCTGTGTTTCAGCCGCTCTACCTGGGGAAGGTGATCACAGTGAGTTTGAGAGAGGAGTCACCGACCTATCCATTCGAGACCGGCGTCAGCCGCTTCGCAGCCTTTCGGCTACCACCTGGACTGCCGGTGAGGCAGCTCCGAGTGACAAGCTTGTTCGGGGTAGGACGCGGTTTTAAGCAGACGATCCTTCTGCCGCAGATCGTCCTGCTGAACGACAGGTTCGAAGTCACACGGCAGAGCGCTGCAGCGGACTTCGAGTTCCGCCGCAGCACGCTCCTCGAGCCCGGCAGGTACGAGGCGACTCTGGTGCTGGATCCTCAGAAATGGCCTGAGCGGTACGCGATCGTTCGCACGACCGACGCGTTTACGCGATTGAGTCTCCCACTCGCCGGCACGGGGTACATCTACGCGGGCGCACAGCCCCCCGCATACTACGAGTTACCTATGGCCTCCCGGATCCGTTTCTCGCCAGTGGGGGAACTACGGGTGATTGTCGAGTAACGGGATCTGCATTCCGCCAGTTGATTTCAAAGTGAGAGGTCTCCTCGATGAGCTATCCCAATCTGCTTCGGAGGTACCTGGCGTCAGTCATCGACCTCCTAGCTGTGTTCTGCATCGTGTATCTCTACTCGAGGACGCCACTCTACACGCCCGGGGGAGACACAAGTGCTCTTGTGTTCTTTGGCGTCATGGCCTCATACGAACCACTGATGACCGTCTTTGTATGCACGCTCGGACAGGCTGCCATGAGATTCCGAGTTCGGAGAGCCGAAGACCTGAACAGGGTATCACTAGCTCAAGCATACATCCGGATGGTCGTGAAATACGCCTTAGGCATCGTCTCATTTCTCACCATGCCAGCAAGACGAGACCGCCGTGCGATTCACGACTTGGCGGCGAGCACAATCGTGGTGGAGGCGAAAGGTGCCAAGTGAATAAAGCCCACGCAAGGCGTTGAATAGAGCTTTGCTCGCGGCGGAGGCGAATGGCAGCAGACGGAATCCGCAGCGTGTTGGAAAGGGGGCAGCCATGAGACTGAACCGTACACCTGTTGGAAATCGTGCTCTGCATGGCGATGACCGCCACGGCTGCCGCCTGTGCCCAGGACCCGAGCGAACCCGCGGCCGCTACCCCACCAGCGGTTGGAAACCTGCCCGATGTGCCACCGCAGACTGCGCTGCCGACGACGGAGTCGGACGCGGGCGGTGGAAGGACGGCCATGATTCAGGCCTTCGCGTTAGAGTTCGCGAAGAGCGCGGGGGGCGGTCGTGCAGTCCAGGGGTGACGGCGCATATCCAACCGAAGCAAGGCGGGAGCGCATGCAGGGTCAGACCGTAGGCCGAGCGCAGTTCGCCGTGGGTGGACGACTCGAGCGTTTGACCGTAGACCGTAGCAGTGGCTCACCCACCCTGGACGAAGCGGCCCTCCGGTTGGTCAAAGAGGGTGAGAGGGCATGCTTCCGGTACCGGATGCACTGCGATCCCAGGACTTCACGGTTTCGCTGCCCGTGATTTTTCGGCTCGCGGTACCACCGGCCCACCCGCGCCTGTTGGGTGAATGGGCGCCACTGTCGGCCGGCTCGCTGATGCAACTACCCTCCCTTCTGAACAACGCGAGGGTTGCCTCGCTCGAACGATACGCTCGCCGTGCTGGGCGCGCCAGGCGGGCAGCAGCGCTGGCGCGCTCATTAGCAGCGGCACGACCTCTCCGCCCCACACTTCGCCCACCGGGTCGACGCGCGTATGCCGGCCCCGAGGAGCAGGTCACGCGGGTTGCGCGTAAGCCGAGCTGACGATGAGAAACAGCAGATAAATCTCCACCGCCACCTTGCTGGCACGAGGAACCGGATCGATGTTTCTGTTCAATGCTTGTCGGGGTCGAGCAGCATGCGCCATTTGTAAGTTATTTGTAAGTCGCAACCGGTTACCCTTTCTCACAAACAACTATTTGATCGACCCTGCGAGATTGTGAAGAAATCTACCAAAATGTCAGTTTCCTGAAGTCGCACTGGTGGTTCGCTTGAAACTGACGCAGGGATCTACTCAGGCGTCCTCACGCCCATCCCCTCGCGCCGGTGCGAAGGAGGGGATGGGGGACCTTGATCATGTAGCTCGCACGACATTGATTTTTAATGAGCAGTGACAAGACTACAGGCATGCAACAAAGAGCGCATCAAAGTCCTGTTGCCAAGCTCGAGGAAGAGTTCTATCACCATCACACCGCGGTTATCTCGGCAATCTGAAGTCCATCGCGCTCGGCAAGCTCCTGCAGAAGCACCCGGAGCGGCGCGCTCGAGTTCGCCGTCAAGGGTATGCTCCCCAAGAATCCGCTGGGCCCTATCCGTCGTTATCCGTAGGAGGCCGCCATGAGCTTCCAGCTTCGCGCATCGCGTTTCGGAGCTACGCATCAATTCGCACCCAACGCATCGGCGGCTTTCTGCCTCCTGTCCTTGGCGGTGGTGCTACCCGGCTGCGCGCCAGTGGCGACCAAACCGCCGGTGACGTCGACGGCCTGGGCCTCCATCGCAACTGTCGCAGGTGGCGCGGAAACCCCGGGCTCCGACCGGGATCGCGATACAGTCACGGATGATCGCGAGCGCGCACTTCGTAGCAATCCCGACGATCCGGACACCGACAAAGATGGTTTCCCCGATGGTTTTGAGGACCGGCTCGCCGAGTTCGGCTTCGACCTGGTCAAGCCGACCACGGACCGCGATCGCGACGGTTTGCCGGACAATCGCGAAGCGGAACTCGGCACGAACCTTAACGCGCCCGACAGCGACGGCGACGGCTGGGGCGACTTCGACGAAGAATTGAATCGCTACTTCGGCTACGACCCGCGCACGAAGACGTTGGACGCGGACTTCGATGGCCTCGGTGACGGACTTGAAGAACGGCTCGGCTCATCGCCGAAGCAAGTCGACAGCAATGGCGATGGCATCAGCGACTTTATGGCATACTCAGCTGACCAGTCTCCGGTTGGCCTGCCGCTGAACAAGGGGCTCGGGGAACTCATCGGCATCCCCTACAGCCCGGCCATGGGCAACGCGCTGGAAAGCATCCGTCAAGGCGGCGCGTTTCCCAAGAACCTTGCGCAGGAACTGCCGTACCCCGACGTAACTGGGCCGGTACTCGGCGAGAGCATCCGCCCGTCGGCCGCGCTCATGCAACGCTCGCTCTACAATCCCCGCAGTTCGCCTGGCCTGTATCCGACCTACGCGGAGATCGAAAAGGATCTGTTCGATCTGGCGGCGACCTACGACGGCAACCCCGGGCCGTCGCTAGTGCGCCTGTTCTACTGGACGGGACAGACGCAGGACAATTGCGACTCGCGCCGCGAGTCGCGGGCCGGTCGCAGGATCTACGCGATCAAGGTGTCCGCCAATCCGAACCAGAACGATCCGGAACCGGAAGTCGCCTTCTTGGGCGTGCACCATGCGCGCGAGCTGATCACCGCGGTGCAGACCATGCGCCTGCTGCACGCCCTGACCGACAACTACACAACCGACAGCAAGATTCGCAAGCTGGTCGACACACGCGAGGTCTGGGTGATCCCTGTGGTCAATCCCAATGGTTACGAACGCGCGCTCGCCAACCAGGTGGACTGGCGCAAGAACACCCGCTTGGCGACGCAGAGCCAGACGCGCTGTGGCGTGGACCTCAACCGCAACTACGGGTTCGGGCACGTCACCTTGTTCCCGCCCGCGCAACGAGCTGCCTTGCCAGACGTAGCTTACAGCGGTGTCGATCCCGGCACGGGCAATCTAATGCCGGACGACGGCACCTACCCTGGCCCTTCGGCGTTTTCCGAGGTCGAAACCCAGGCTGTGCGCGGGCTTGCGCACAGCCAGTTTCTGACCGAGCGCCGTAAGGAGGTCGACGGCCTGGTGTGCATGTTGTCTTGGCACAGCTACGGCGGGGTGGTCGGGCACCCGATGGGACACCCGCCACAGCCACCGACTACCGGACTGGATCCTCCCGACGTCGGACCGTTCGGCAACCTCACGAAGGAGATGGCCAACGCAGCGGGGTACGTCAACATCAAAGACGGTTACGCTGGCCTGACCACCGTCGACGGTTGCGGCTATCCCGGGTATCACGTGTACGGCGATTCCAATGACTGGTTCTACAAGGACGGCGACACGTTCGCCGTACTAATCGAGTCGTATTCGGTGGCCGAGCGTGGTGGCTGCCCGGTCGGCTCCACGCCCTACATCTTCTATCCGCAGGATGTTACGCGGCGCGACTTAGTCGCCAAGGCCAACGTGGAGGCAGCCCTCGCGATGCTGCGCACCTGTCCGCCTCCGCCCTAAGCCGCTGTGACGGATAAGCACAGTCGCGTGAGCGGCCAATACTCTGACAAGGCGTCGGGCGAGTGTTGTCGCTTCGCCGAGTGGCAGCGCAAGGAATCGGCGAACGCCCCGAAGCTGCCGGTCCAGACGAACCGCCTAAACCCTCGCCAGCACACGGCGTTTCGCCCACCGCGGTAACGTACCGTAAGACACAACCAAGACCGGGCCGGAGTTAAGCTCGAATCCCCAAGGGGACGCCACTGCGAGGCCAACTGAGAAGATCGGCCCCGCGCTCAGCTTCCCGCTGATGACAAAGCCCTTTTCTCCCTGTGGCGCGAACGTGATCGGCTCCAGCAGCAGCTTGCGCAACGCCTGCCGTGCGAGCGGCACATCGGAATAGAGCAGGTCTTTGAAGCGAGCTATCCGCTCGTGGGCGGCCTTCTTCAGACGGCGCAGGTCCAGCTCCGTAGGTGGCTTCGCTGTGATGCCGGCAAGCTGGTTTACCTTGTCGGATATAGCGGCCTCCAGGTGCTTGATCTCGGCCAGTACGGCCTGCGGTGCGCCACCCTCCCTTGCAGTCTCGGCGTTCTCGGCCGAGGCCACCAGCGGCCCGGTCAGAATCGCGTAGACGGTCAAGCCGCGTTCATCGGCCATTCGGTTTTCTCCTCGGCCTGTTGTTGCTTCGGGCTGCCGTTCGGGCCGCTCGGCCTCGATCTCGGCTGCAGCCGACTCGCGAGCAGTCTTGCGACAAGCTCGACGAATTCCGGAGCCTGGTCATGCGGCGTCGGCGTGGGCCTCTCCTCGCGGAACGAACGGAACCAACTCGCCGAAGCGGCGGCGGCGGCTTTCGGCAATGGCGGCGAGGATATCCGCTGCTTCGGCGTCGGTGTAGACGCGGCAGCCGTTGCGCTGGCGAGTCACGATGCCCAAGCGATTCGCCCACAACTTCAGCCCTGGCCCGGTGAGCCCGGCCGCCTGCGCCAACTCGGCGGTGGTGTGCAGTCCCGGGCCGTCGGCTTTGCGTTTTTTCGTCATGGCCTACAATCTCGCATGGCGACCCCATCAGGGTCGGACAAACCGGGGATGACGGGCCGAAACGAGGAGGGGCGAGTGCAGCGACGCAATCCAGGTGCGATGCGAGATCACCCGCTCTGGGAATTGAGTGCGCCTTGGGACTCGACGCTCGTCGCGGACCGTGGCGATCCGCAGGCCCCCGACGCGCCGATATACGTCAACTCCCTGCAGGGTTGGAGCAAGGAGCAGGTCACCGAGCACTACGGACTGCGAGCGGGAGATGGCAGCGTGCCGTTGACCCTAGTCAGGGAGAATGGCTGCGACGCCTACGGACAGGTAGGCATACGCGAGCTGATCGAGGCCGAGCTAGCCTCGGGTAGCGATGTCCAGGACTGGCGCCGGCAGGCCCGCCGCTGCCAGGATGCGGCAGCCAAGGCCGGGCTGATCCGTCGCCTCGGCGGGGTTTGGGCCGCCTCTGCGGCTCAGATCCGGCGCTTCGTGCGGTCGTGGGTGAAAGAGGGGCGCGCCCGCAAGCTACGGGGCCGGCACAACCTCATCCGCGGCGTGCGCCTGGATGGCGACTCTTAGGGCAGATTGGCGTCCGATGCTCAAAGGCGGCACGACCCGTTGGGTACTCCTGTTCGGGCCATGGGCCATCAAGTTTCCTCGACTAGCACGGCTTCGTGACGGTCTAGCGGCGAATCAGGAGGAGATTCGCTGGGCCAGCAACCCCGGACGATTCACGGAACTGTGTCCCATCTATCTGCATGTTCTTGACTGGCTTGTCGTGATGCCGCGCGCGCGCATTCTGACCCATGGAGAATGCATCGCGCTCCTAAAGGCTGAAGAATTCCCGGACCACCATCCGGAGCCGGTGCCCTACGAGGATAAGTGCTCAGACTGGGGTCGCCTCCCCGATGGGCGGCTTCTCGTGATCGACTATGCCAAGTCTGTAATCGAAGCCCAATACAACCGGCCTCGCCGGTAGCCGTCAGGAGAATTCCATGCGACGCATCGCACTGCTTGCTCTCGGACTTGTAGCTACCTCTGGTCTAGTTACCTCGACGCCAGCGGAGCACCGGATCTCAATCCGCTTTACTAGAAAGGACGGGACTGCCATGACTACAGCGAGTTGGTCGAACAGCACAGCAGCGGTCGCACTCGCCGCCACACTCTGCGCGGTGCTCGTTGGATGTGCAGCACAAACGCGGCCAACGGCGGCACCAGCTCAGACTCAGCTGCAAGGCCTACCGGCGA
>Ga0105106_10001026_pt1 | contig 19917 bp, 16 predicted proteins | sample PPLLaktember2015_5_FD_79109 | JGI IMG/M metagenome (GOLD analysis project Ga0105106, IMG submission 79109) | Freshwater sediment microbial communities from Prairie Pothole Lake near Jamestown, North Dakota, USA - PPLs Lake P8 Core (1) Depth... | ecosystem: Environmental > Aquatic > Freshwater >...
CGGACATCAAAAGCTATCTGGCGCGGAAGTTCGTCAAGTGGATGGTGCCGGACGCCTACGTGTTCGTCGAGTCGATCCCGCGCACCTCCACCGGCAAGTTTCTGAAGACGGCTTTGCGCGAGAAGTATCGCGATTGGAAGTGGGCAGAGGCTTGATACTGCAGAACCTCTCACCACGAAGACACGAGGACACGAAGAACGGTGAAGAAATGAAGAGGGAAACCGGCGCAGAGTGCAATATTGAGAGCGACGGCACTCGACTCGAAACCAAAATGGCAGATGTAAGGGTTTCTTCGTGCCTTCGTGTCTTCGTGGTGAGAGGTTGTTTTTTCATGCCGGGCGACAATTCGTCGACGACGGCAACGAGGCAGGAATGAACTTCGAACTGAGCGACGAGCAGAAACTGATCCAGCACACCGCGCGCGAGTTCGCGCGCCGCGAGATGCTGCCGCTGGCGGCACAGTGCGACCGCGAGGCGCGGTTCCCGATGGACGTGGCGGCCAAGGCGCGCGCGATCGGGGTGACCAACATGACCATCCCCAATGAGTACGGCGGCAGCGGCTGGGGTGTGCTCGAGCAGATCCTGGTCGGCGAAGAGCTGGCCTGGGCCTGTGCGGGCATCGCCGGGGGGCTGGGGCTGAACGCGATCTTCGGCGACGTCTTTCAGGTCGCCGGCTCGCCGGAGCAGAAGAAGGTCGCTTTCGGGCGGATGCTGGATGGCCAGTTCGGCGCCTACGCGGTGACGGAGCCGAGCGCGGGTTCGGATGTCGCCGGCATCAAGACCCGTGCCGAGCGCACGGGCGACCGCTACGTGATCAACGGCTCGAAGGTGTGGATCTCCAACGCCCCGCTCGCGAGCATGTTCGTGGTGTTCGCGAAGACCGACCCGGAAGCCCGGCACAAGGGTATCAGTGCGTTTTTCATCGACCGCGACACGCCAGGCCTCACGGTGGGCAAGCCGCTAGGCAAACTGGGGCAGCGCGCCGATCCCGCTGCCGAGGTCTTCCTCAACGACGTGGAGGTTCCGGCCAGTGCTCTGATCGATGGCGAGGGCGCCGGGTTCATGATCGCGATGAAGGTCTTCGATCGCTCGCGCCCCGGCATCGCGGCGCTGGGCGTGGGCCTGATGCAGCGCTGTCTGGACGAAAGCCTCGAGTACGCCAGGACCCGCCATACCATGGGCAAGCCCATCATCGAGCACCAGGCCATCGCCCACAAGATCGCCGACATGGCGGTGCGCACCGAGGCGGCGCGTCTGCTTTCCCGTCAGGCTGCCTGGCTGCTCGACACCGGCCGACGCAATACTCAGCAGGCCGCGTACGCCAAGGTGTTCGCTGCCGACAGCGCGATGTGGGCTGCCACCGAGGCGGTGCAGGTCTTCGGCGGAATGGGCTACAGTACCGAGTATCCCGTCGAGAAGCTGTTCCGCGACGCCAAGGTGCTGCAGATCTACGAAGGCACCAGCGAGATCCAGCGCAATATCATCGCTCGCGAGTTGTCTAGAACCTAAGCCTGTTGAACCGCAGAGGCGCGGAGGCGCAGAGGACGGCAAAGTAGAGGACCCGGGATATGGAGAGCAACACAGCCCCGGGTTTGCCCAGTTAGTAGCTCCGACCAGCGCCTGTTAGTCTTGTTTCTCCACAAGACCGAATTGCTTTTCTCTGCGCCTCTGCGGTTCAATTCAGTAGGAGTCAGTCATGCCGGAAGCAGTAATCATCGAAGCCGTCCGTACACCCTTCGGTCGCCGCGGCGGGGTCCTGAGAGAGCAGCGTCCCGACAGCCTGCTGGCGCATGCGCTAAAGGGCCTGGTGCAGCGTGCGGGCATCAGCCCGGACAAGATCGAGGACGTAGTGGACGGCACCGTGACGCTGGCCGGGGAGCAGGGCGCGAACCCGGGCCGGTTGGGTGTGCTGCTGGCCGATTTCCCCGTGAAGGTGCCAGGCGTGTCGCTGAATCGCATGTGCGGGTCGAGCCAGCAGGCGGTGCACTTCGCCGCGCAGGCGGTGGCCGCGGGCGACATGGACTACGCCATCGGCTGCGGAGTTGAGAACATGACGCGGGTTCCGATGTTCCTCGACATCAGCCTGGGACGCGAAGACGTGCACGGCTTCGAGGTGCTCAACCCGGAGCTGTTCCACAAGCACGAGCTCATCCACCAAGGCGAGAGCGCCGAGCGCATCGCCGACAAGTGGGGCTTCTCGCGCCGCGACGTGGACGAGTTCGCCAAGGAGAGCCACCGCCGCGCGGCCAAGGCGCAGCAGGCGGGCTGGAACAAGGAGATCCTGCCCACTGACGGCGTGAGCCCAGAAGCGCAGAAGATCACCGTCGCGCGGGACGAGGGTGTGCGCGCCCAGCTCGACGAGCAGAAGATCGCCAGCCTCAAGCCGGCCTTCCGCCCCGAAGGCAAAGGCGTGGTGACCGCGGCCAATTCCAGCCAGATCTCCGACGGCGCCTCCGCGGTGCTGGTCGCCAATGCCGAAGTCGCCAGGGCCGACGGCTTCAAGCCGAGAGCCCGCTTCCGCGCCCGCGTGGTGGTCGGCTCCGACCCGATGTTGCAGCTCACCGGCGTGATCCCCGCAACGGAGCGAGCGCTGAAGAAGGCCGGCCTGACAGTGGCGGACATCGACTGGTTCGAGATCAACGAGGCCTTCGCGGTCGTGCCGCTGGCTTGGGCGCACGAGCTGAAGATCCCGCTGGAGAAGGTCAACCCCTGGGGCGGCGCGATCGCGCATGGCCATCCGCTCGGCGCCACAGGTGGGGGCTTGATGGCGAAGATGCTCGCCGGCCTCGAGGCTACCGGCGGCCGGTTCGGACTGCAGACCATGTGCATCGGGCACGGGCAGGCGACGGCGACGGTAGTCGAGCGGGTGTGAAGTCGGAAACGGCAGCATCCCCAGGATAGCTGTGGCAATATGACGGAGCGCAGTTCCGCCCGCAACAGCCGGCGCACCGAGGAGTAGCACTCGTGGGATCAATCGATGTCATCACCAAGCCGCTCAGCCAGTTCGAGCTGACGTCGCGCTACGAGGACCTCATCGCAGATCCGCGTTACACCAATATTCAAGGACGGCTCGAACTGAATGCATGGGGGCAGATCATCATGACGCCGCCCGCCGACTTCTGGCACTACCGAGTGGCCGCGCGGGTGGGCCGGCTGCTGATGGCTTCGCTGGGCGGTGAATCGATTCAGGAAGGCGCGATCGCCATCGAAGGCGCGGGGACGCTGATCGCCGATGTGGTCTGGTGCTCCGCGGAGTTTCTTGCTGTTCATGGGAGCGAAAGGATCCTGCAACGGGCACCGGAGATCTGCGTCGAAGTCCTGTCCAGCTCGAATTCGGTCAAGGAGATCGATGAGAAGCGCCACGCATACCTTTCGGCGGGTGCCCGGGAGGTCTGGATCGTCGATCCCGAGGGGGGCACGATCGCCTTCCATGGAGCGGAAGGGGCGAGCGCGGCGAGCAGCTATTCGGTCGACCTCACCGGCCTGTTCAGCCGCTGAAGCTTGGCTTACGTGGCGCAATAGCGCAGTGCATTGAAGGCCAACCACAGGGCGGGTTGCGCTTCGCTGACGCGCCCTACGGGAGTCGTGTTTCATGAGCCGCCCCGACAGGGCGGCTCCGGGCCTGGGTCTTGCATCGGACGAGGACCGGCTTCCCGGTCGACTCGTCCAGTGTTCCGCCTGATCCGCATCACCATTCTGGTCCTGATCCTGATCAACGTCGCGGTCGGGACCTGGCTCACGCGCGTGCGCAGCACGTCGTGGGAGCATCCGTTGCGCGTGATGATGTTCCCGATCAACGCCGACGGCAGTCCGCGCACCGCCTCCTACGTCGCCGGGCTGAACAAGGATGCCTTTCAGCCTATCGCAGAGTTCATGCGCGGCGAGGCGCAGCGCTACGGCGTGTCCACATACGCACCCGTGGACGTCTATCTCGGCGCTGAGATCTCCGGCCGGCCGCCCGATCCGCCCTTCGGCGGGGACGCCCTGCAGGTCGCGGCGTGGAGCCTGCGGATGCGCTACTGGGCCTGGCGCAATGCAGACTTCGACGGCCCCGCCCCGGATGTGCGGATCTTCGTGCTCTACCACGACCCCAAGCAAGTCACCAGCGTGGCCCACTCGCTGGGGCTGCAGAAAGGGCTGCTCGGGGTGGTGAACGCCTTCGCATCGGAGGAGCAGGCGGCGCAGAACAACGTGATCATCGCTCACGAGCTCCTGCACACGGTTGGCGCCACGGACAAGTACGACACCGCGTCCGGCAGCAACATGCCCGCCTACCCCGAGGGCTACGCCGACCCCGACAAGGACCCGGTTCTGCCCCAGGAGTACGCCGAGATCATGGGCGGGCGCATTCCCGTGTCCCAGAGCGAGGGCGAAATCCCCGAGAGCCTCGATCAGGTGCTCGTCGGTGCGACGACCGCCCGCGAGATCAACTGGGTCAAGTAGGCTGATCACCGGAGCTCTGCCATAGGGAAACCTATGGTTCCGCACCGCCCTTCGAGGCGGCGCGGCTATTGGCGTTCGACTCGGACCTGGTCGGAGCGCTGCCGACAAACGTACAGGTCCGCCTGCTCGCCCAGCGTGTGTGCTTCACGCGCTCTGCTGTTCGCGGGCTTCGCCCGCTCGATGCTTCCTGCCGAGCATCGGCTGGTCCGAGGTGCTCCCGCCCTGCGACCCTCGCTTGAGCGTCTCGCTGGGAGATTCCCCGAACATGCGCCGGTATTCCAGCGAGAAGCGGCCGAAGTGGGTGAACCCCCAGCGCAGCGCCACGTCGCTCACGCGCAAGCTCGGCGAGCCACAGGTGCGCAACTCCCGGTTCGCCTCTTTGAGCTTCATCGCCTGGAACCAGGCGTGCGGCCCCATTCCGTGGATATCGCGAAAGGCGTATTGCAGCATGCGCTCACTGCAGCGAGCCATGTCGCTCAACTCCCGCAGGCTGAATGGCTGGTCGAGGTTGGCTTCGAGGCGGATTGACTCGTCGCGAATTCCTGCTTGGCGCGACTGCGATCGGCTGTTCTTCCGCGGTCTCCTTACCCGCCCTGGCAAACCTTGAGGCGCCTCCTGAGAGCTCGAAGATACGTATCGCTGAGACATTAGTTGTCTGCCAGGCGCCCCTGCACGTCGCCGAAGAGTTGTTGAAAGCTGAAGGATTCGTCGACCTTGAGTTCATCCCCGGAAGTAGCGATACCGGACCCAACTTGGTAGCCCGCGGTATCGCCGATTTCACGCAGTGGGCCGTGGGAGCCAACTCTTCAGGCTCTCCAGCTCGTTCGCAGAGTTGATCCGAGCATCCGCGGTCGCCGTTGGGCGTTCGCGCTTTCTCCAGCAGGAATCATCGGATGTATGTGCGTTTGCGAACAGACGGCCCGGGCCACGAAGGGAATAATGGTTGGAGTGGCAGGCGGCGCTTGGCACGGACTATTCCGCTAGTGGGCCCCTCCGGCCTCGACACAGGACGTTTGCACGTCGCGTAACCTCGTTTCCTGTCCGCGCGCCAGCAGCAGGAATGTGCTGCGACGCAGCGTAACCTCCAAAGGAGGTTGATATGCCTACGCAAGGCAACAAATCTCCCCACCCTGTGGATGCGGATCGTCGGCATCCCGGCAATTCTATTCAGCGCCGCCGGCATAGCGGCCATCATGGGCTGGATCTCCTCCTCGATGGGCGCGACTTTCCCACTCCGCCGGCCCCGGTCAAGCGAGCGCGTGCACGGCTTGCCGATCGGGTAGAAGCGGACGACCTAGCGCAGCAACAGATCTATGCCATGCTCGACGACGAGGAGTTCGAGGAAGTGCTCCGTGAGTACGTGGTTCCGGCTAAGGGGTGGATTCGTCTGTCCTGAACCAGACCCTTGGCAGATGCGCAGTGAGTGCATGATCTGAGGGTCGTGACTTACAGCGCAGCTGACGCTTCGACTTCATCCAACACTGCGCTCCGGATGTGCATCCGTCTGGACTGCCGGACGACACGTCTCTACCTCTGAGCGCGGTCATTGCGAAGTAAGCGGCGTACGCTGACGACCTAGGGCATCGATCGCGGGTGAGGTTTTTGGTTTCCGGTCTAGCAGCTCGCGAACGGTGACCTTGGGTCGCTATGGACAGCTCTCCATTGCGACCCGAAGGGCCATTCACTCGGTGCATGCCGATCGTGCGAGAACCGGACGAACCGATTGGGAAGCAGTAGCACTGCTCTACGAGGGGCTGGTCCGGATTGAGCCGACCGTCGGCGCGTTGGTCGGCCGTCCGCTGCCGTTGCTGAGGCAAGGGGGGCCCGGAACGGGCCTTGCCTCCCTGGACGAGATTGAAGCCACGGCGGTGGTGGCGTACCAGCCGTACTGGGCCGTCCGCGCGCATCTGCTCCAGAGCCTGAAGCGCGGGCCCGAGGCGCGGGACGCGGGACGCGTTCGATCGGGCGATCGGTGTGACCGATACCGATGCGATCAGACAGTATTTGATCACGCGACGCGATTCCTAACTGATTCTCTCGCGCATCCCTGATTCTGTGGCCACGACGGCGGCGCTTGCGATGCCGCCCCGGCAATTGGGGTAGAGTTGCCTGCCTATGGCAACCGACAACCCCAAAGGCCTGCGCCGCAACCTCACGAGCTACGGCGATCGCGGCTTCGCGCTTTACCTGCGCCGCTCCTTCGCCCGCTCCATGGGCTACTCGCTGGATATGCTCGACCGCCCGATCGTGGGCATCGCGCAGACCGGCAGCGGGTTCAACAACTGCCACCGCACCATGCCGGAGCTGGTGGAGGCAGTGAAGCGGGGCGTGCTGGCGAGCGGCGCGCTGCCGCTGGAGTTTCCCACCATCTCGCTGGGGGAGATCTTCCTGAGCCCCACCAGCCTGATGTTCCGCAATCTGATGTCGATGGATACCGAGGAGATGATCCGGGCGCAGCCGATGGATGCCGTCGTGCTGATCGGCGGGTGCGACAAGACCGTGCCGGCTCAGCTCATGGGCGCGGCCTCGGCGGACCTGCCTGCAGTGCAGCTCGTTACGGGCCCGATGCTGGCCACTCCCTGGCACGGCGAGCGGCTGGGCGCGTGCACCTATTGCCGCCGCTACTGGGCGAAGTACCGGGCGGGTGAGATCGACGACGCAGGCATCGACGCAGTGGAAGGCAACCTTGCGACCACCGCCGGTACTTGCGCGGTGATGGGGACCGCAAGCACGATGGCATGCTTGACCGAGGCGTTGGGAATGGGGTTGAAGGACAGCGCGGCGATCCCCGCTGTGCACGCCGACCGGCTGCGGATGGCCGAAGCGAGCGGGCGGCGCGCTGCGCAGATGGCGGTGGCCGGTCGGCCGAGGCCGGGCGAGATCATCACGGCGAAGTCGGTGGAGAATGCGCTGCGCGTCCTGCTCGCGATCGGCGGGTCGACCAATGCGGTGATCCACCTGACTGCGGTCGCTGGCCGCCGCGGCATCGCCATCGATCTGAGGCGGCTCAACCAGCTTTCCGACGAGACGCCGGTGCTGGTGGACCTGAAGCCGACCGGGCAGCACTACCTGCAGGACCTTCATGCTGCGGGTGGCCTGAGCGCACTGTTGTGGGAACTGCGCGATCTGCTGCACCTGGACTGCCGCACGGTTGACGGCGGGACGCTTGGCGATCGGCTGGCGACCCCGCCCGCGTTCGTGGATCACACCGTAGTCCGCCGGCGTGACGAGCCCATCGATCGCTCCGGCGGGCTGGTCGCCCTGTTCGGCAGCCTGGCGCCCGGCGGCGCCATCCTCAAGCGCTCGGCGGCCGATGCAGGGTTGTTCGAGCGCGAGGCGCGTGCCGTGGTGTTCGAATCGCTGGAGGACCTGGCCGAGCGCATCGACGATCCGGCGCTCGACGTCACCGCCGAGGACCTCCTGGTACTTAAGACCGCCGGCCCGCGCAGCCCCTCCGGCATGCCGGAAGCCGGCTACCTGCCGATCCCGAAGAAGCTGGCGCAGGCCGGCGTGAAGGACATGGTGCGCATTTCCGATGCGCGCATGAGCGGCACCGCCTATGGCACCGTGGTGCTACACGTCACGCCGGATGCAGCATCCGGTGGCCCGTTGGCGTTGGTACGCAACGGCGACCGCATCGGCCTGAGCGTGAAGGACCAGCGCATCGATCTTCTCGTCCCGGAGGCAGAACTGAATCGGCGCCGCGCCGCCTGGCGTGCGCCGGACATTCCCGGGCGCGGCTATGCACGCCTCTACGCCGAGAGCATCCTGCAGGCCGACCAAGGCTGCGACTTCGGATTCCTGCGCGGACCGGCTTGACAGCCGGTGCCTCACGCGCGTCAATAACGATTGAAGGCAACGGAGCCGCGAGAGGCGGCCCCGGCGGAGCCTGCTCGCCCACAACTACAGCAGGCAATGGAGCTTTGGTCCATCTAAGGGAGGCGCACGTGCGTGCTGCCGCATTGCTTGTCGTGGCCGCGGCCGGCCTGTCGCCGGCGTGCTTCGCGGCGATCTACACCTGCACCGATGCGCAGGGTCGCACCGTGTTTCGGGATGTGCCCTGCGGGGCCGCCGAAAACCGCACCAAACTGCCCCCTGCCACGCGGACCCGATCGAAAAGCCGCGAGGACCCGGCTGCCGGTGGTCCGGCGCTGGAGCGCTCGAAGGTGCAGAGCGTGGCCAAGCGACTGCACAATGCCATGACCAAGCGTGATGCCAAGGCTGTGCTCGGGCTGCTCGCCAAGGATGCCCGGGTGCAGTGGGTGTTGGCGAAGGACAAGCCGCGCGGTCCGGCACTGGACCGCGCCGGCTATGGAGACTATCTGCGCGACGTATTCGGCCGGCCGGACTACGTCTACCAGTTCAAGAGCGAGCGCATCTCGCTGTCGAAGCGCAAGGCGCGCGCGACCCTGACTCGGACCTTGCGGGAAGCGGTACTGGTTAACGGCAGGCTGCAGGTCGCCGAAGTGTCCGAGCGCCTCACCATCGAGCCGGATGGCCGCAGGCTCGTGGTTCGCTCGCTGACGAAGACCGCTCGGCTCGCGGGTGAGCCGAGCACCGCCGGAGGCAGGGAACGGCCCTCCGCGGCGAAACGGGGGTCAGGTGAGCTAGCCTCCGCTCTTCTTGCGCAGCATGATCAGCACGACCAGCACGACGAGGCCGACGCCCATCGCGATGTCCAGCATTGACATGAATTGCCTCCGAATCTTGTTGTGTGTTCGCGCCAGCCCCCTGTCCTGCCATCCGCGCATCGTGCCGGGGGTACGTCACGGTCGCGTCGGGTTCTCACCCCAGTATATCGGCACAGCCACCTTGCGGGGTTTGGCCAGCTCGTCGAGGTAACTGGCGGGCGCCATCTCCCACGCGTAGTCTGTCAGCCGGCGAAGCATACTCCGTACCCGCTCGGGTTCTTTTTCGACCTGATTATCCTCTTCTGAAGGGTCGGCGCGCAGATTGTAGAGCTCGGTCCGGGTGGGCAAGGTGGCCTGGTGGATGAGCTTCCAGTCCCCCATTCGCACCGCGCCGCGGAACTCCTCGACGTTGATCAGCGCTTCCTTGCGCGGCGAGGGCTTGCCCTCGCTGATGGTGGCCCACATGTCCAGCCCGTCCACCGGCCTGGTCTGCTCGCTCACAGCGCCGGCCAGCGCGACCAGGGTGGGGTAAAGGTCGACGGCGTGGATCAACTCGGTGACCGTGCCCGCCGCGACCTGTCCGGGTCGCCAGACCAGCGCCACGGCTCGCACGCCACCCTCATGCAGGCCGCCGCGGCCGCCGCGAAACGGGCCGTTGCTGGCGACATTGGCTGGCGTGTCTCCGGCGCCCACCGCGTGCTTGCGCTTGACTGCGCCCCCGGTGTTGGCATGGAACAGGACGACTGTCCGCTCGAGCATGCGGCGGTCCCGCAGTGCGCCGAGCACCTCGCCGACGGCCGCGTCCATGGCTGTGACCATCGCACGATAGGTTTTCAGCTGGCCGTCCTCCGCGTGGTAGTAGTCAATGAACGGCTTGGTGGCCTGATGCGGCGCCTGTGGCGCGGCGAAGGACAGATGCAGGAACAGGGGCTTGGCAGGATCGTGACGGGCGATGAGACCGACTGCCTCGCGCGCCATCAGGGTCGTCACATATCCGTCTTCCTTGATGCGTTTATCGTTGCGCCACCAGTCCGGTCTCCCGCCGGTGTCTGTCTTCTTGTAGTAGTCGATCTCCCCGGTCAGGTGGCCGTAGAAGGAGTCGTAGCCGCGCTGGTTCGGCAGCAGTTCCTTGTGCGCGTGGCCGAGGTGCCACTTCCCGATCAACGCGGTGCGGTAGCCCGCCTCCTTCAGCGCCTGCGGCAGCGTGCGCTCGTCCGCGGGCAGCCCGAACTCGCTGAACCACTGGAGCTGCATGGTCTGCAGTCCATAGCGCATCGGATAGCGCCCGGTGATCACGGCCGCGCGGGTCTGGGTCGAGTAGGGTTGGACGTAGAAGTCCTCGAGCCGAGCGCCTTCCTTGGCCAGGCGGTCCAGGGTTGGTGTCCGGATAGTGCTGCCGTGGTACCCAACGTCCTTCCAGCCGAGGTCGTCGGCAGTGATGTAGAGAATATGCGGCCGTTCGACCGCCAGTCCCGCGGCGGGAACGGTGAGCACGGCGCACACCAGTGCGTGCAGGGCGGTTGCGAGTCGGAGCATCTCGACGCTGTTTCGATAGAGCCAGAACGAGCATGGTAACCCAGGCTCGCCGCAACCCCGCGCCGCCGCCTGGCCGGTGCATCGGATACAATCAGGCTCAAATGCAGGTGTCCCACCCGAACTCTCCAGCGCAGAAAGCCATCGGCCTCGCTCTCGAACGCATCGAGCGGCGCCTGCGCCTGAACCGCACGCTGTACCAGGCCACGCTCGCCGCCGGCTTCGTATTGTTGTTGCTCCTGACAGCCCGCGGGCTGCGCTGGCTGGGCGATGCGCTCCCGGCCGCGAGCGCGCTTCTCGTCCTGCTCGCGATTCTCGCCGCTGTGGCGTTGCTGTCTCTGCTCATCGCGAGCGCGCTGGGGCAACGCCTCACCCCCGTGCGCGCGGCTGTGGAAGCGGACGGGCGCGCGGGCTTGAAGGATGAGCTGACCAGCGCGTGCTGGTTTATGCAGGCACTGCCCGGCTCCGTGTGGGCCGCTGCGCAGCTGGAACGGGCCGCCCGGACGGCGGCCGGGTTGCAACCGGCGCGCCTGATTCCGTTGCGGGTGCCTGCGCCGGCGCTGGGTGCGCTGGCCATCGCGGCGGTTGTGCTAGCTGTGCTGTGGTGGGCTCCACCGCTGGCGCCCGCCCGAAGCCTGGCGGCCGCAGCCGGGGTGTTCAGCCCCGCCGATCAGGAACAGCTGCGCGCGTTGCGTGCGCTGGCCGACGCCTTGCCCGACAGCGAGGCGGCACGCAAGCTGGAAGCAGCGCTGCAGACTCTCGAGCAGGGTGACACGAGCGCCGAGGAGCGCAGCCGGGCGCTGGCGCAGGCACAGGATGCGGTCCAGCAGCTCAGGCTGGACGCAGCCTCCACGCGCGACGCGCTGCACCGCGCCGCCGAGATGCTGCGCGGTCAACCGGGGATGGAAGCGGTGGCCGAGGCGCTCGCGCAGGGCGACGCGAAGCAGGCGGCAGAGATGCTCGCCCGGATGCAGCCACAGCGCGCCGAGCCCAAGGGGGACAAGCCGTCCGCGCCGGAACCGGTCGCCGGCGGCGCTGCGGAGAAATCGCTCGAGCAGGCTCTGCTGGAGGCGAGCGAAGCCACCGGGGCGCAACCCCAGGCCGTTTCGGCCGAGGCGATTCAGGAGGCGGTCGATCGGCTGAACGAGATCGCGCGCGAGCTGGCCGCCTCCAACTATGTCAACGAGGCCTGGCAGAAGGTGCGCGGCCCGCAGATCGACGTGGCCCAGCACACGGCACTGACGGCCAGCCGCTTCGCAGAGCAGACCGTCGCAGACAGCCTCCCGTCGCCCGCGACCGGCGAGACGCCCATGGGTGGCGGCAGCATGTTCCGCTCGGCGGCGGTGGCCGAGGGCAAAGGGCTCACCGAGCAGGAGGGCGGCACGCGCGCCGGCGATGCGCTAGGCGACTCGCCGCCTGATCCCCTGCTCGGCGAAGGCGGCGAGCGCCTGGAGGCACAGCTCAAACAGGCTGGTCTGTCGGGGCCGGAAGCGGAGAGCGGGGACGACGGCGAGGCCTGGTTTTATGCCGAGAGCCGCGAGCAGAAAGCCTTCGCCAGCTGGCGCAGCATCCAGGCCCGTACCGGCTTTGCGCAAGCCGAGGCCGGAACCAGCGAAGGCATCTCCATCCAGCATCGTCAGATCGTCAAGGACTACTTCATGAATCTCCGTGAGGCCCCCCGATGAGCACCGCAACGGTGGACCGCCAGGTCCAGCAGTTCCGAGAGAATTTCCGCGTCGTGCGCGAGGAGGTGTCGCGCGTCATCGTCGGCAACGACGACAACATCGTCGGCATCATGACCTGCCTGCTCGCGCGGGGGCACGTGCTGCTGGAGGGCATCCCGGGCATCGGCAAGACCAAGCTGGTGCAAACGCTGGCCGACGTGCTGCACCTGAAGTTCGCGCGCATCCAGTTCACGCCGGACCTGATGCCCGGCGACATCATCGGCACCACCATCGTGCGCGAGGATGACGTCGGGAAGAAGCACCTGGTCTTCCAGCACGGCCCGATCTTCGCCAATCTGGTGTTGGCCGACGAGATCAATCGCGCCACGCCGAAGACCCAGTCCGCTCTGCTGGAGGCGATGCAGGAGAACAGCGTATCGGCAGGCGGACAGACCCATCCCCTCGAGCAGCCGTTCTACGTGCTCGCGACCATGAACCCGCTGGAGATGGAGGGTACCTATCCCCTGCCGGAGGCCCAGCTCGACCGTTTCTTCTTCAAGCTGCGCCTGGGCTTCCCCACCGCGGACGGGCTGCACGAGATCATCGACCGGACCACCAAGCAGCAGGAGCCGCAAGTCGACCGCGTGCTCGGGCAGGGCGAGGTGCTGGAGATGCGTGAGACGGCGCGCGCCGTGCCCGTGGCGCGGCACGTGCAGCAGTATGCGATCGACCTGACGCTCGCGACCCACCCGGAGAGCGAGCGTGCGACTGAGATGGTCAAGCAGTTCGTGCGCTTCGGCTCGAGCCCGCGCGGTACCCAGGCGCTGATCCTCGGCGGCAAAGTCAATGCGCTGCTCAACGACCGCCTGCACGTGGCCTGTGAGGACATCCGCACCGTCGCCCTGAATGCACTTCGCCACCGTCTCCTGCTCAACTTCGACGCCGAGGCCGAGCGGGTGGACTCCGACGCGATCCTGAAGGACGTGCTGCAACGAGTGGCGGAGCCGCGCGCGTAGCGTCAAGTATTAGGCCCGAGGCGCGAGGCGCGAGGCATCAGGTCTCGAGGCTCGTGCCTCGTAGCTCGAGCCTGAATCCTATGTTCTCGGAATCCTTCCTGCGCAAGCTCGAAACGCTCACGCTCGCCACGCGCGGACGCGCGCACGGTCAGCTCAAGGGCCTGCACCGCTCGCGCCGGGTGGGCAGCGGCATGGTGTTCGCCGACTTCCGTCCCTACAGCGAAGGCGACGACATCCGCAACATCGACTGGGGAATCTACCTGCGGCTCGACCGCCTCATCCTGCGCCTGTTCGAGGAAGAGGCGGACCTGCCGGTGTATCTATTCCTCGATGCAAGCCAGTCGATGGATGCGGGGGAGCGGGCCAGCAAGCTCGACTACGCGCGACGCCTCGCCGGGGCGATCGCATACATGGCGCTGCTCAACCATGACCGCGTCAACCTCGCAGCGTTTGCCGACGGGCTGCGCGAGATGCTGCCCACGCGGCGTGGCAAGAACCAGGCTCGGCAGGCCTTCGCTTTCCTCGAGGGTATCGCAGCCGGCGGGCGCACCAGCCTGCAGGCGGCGTTGCGCCGCTACTTTTCCTCGCCACGCACGCGTGGCCTGGTGGTGATCGTGTCCGACTTCCTCGACCGCGACGGAGTGGAGGATGCGTTCTCCGTCCTGCGCCGCTTCCGCCACGACGTGGCCTTGCTGCACGTGATGAGCCCCGAGGAGCGCGAGCCGCAGTTGCCGGAGGAGATAGTCCTGGTGGACGCGGAAGAGGGCACCACCAACGAAGTGCAGATCACTCCCGCGCTGCTTGCGGCGTACCGTGAGACCTTCGAGCGGCATGCCCGAGACATCGAAGCCTATTGCCGGCGGTACGGCTGGGCGTATGCGCGTGCGCATACCGACATCCCGGTCGAGACGTTCCTGCTCAGGATCCTGCGCGAGGAAAGCCTGCTGCGATGAGGTTCCTGGATCTGTCGGCCGGAGCCGCACTGCTGCTGTTTGCCGGTGTGGCCGCGGCGGTGGTGCTGCTGTATCTGCTGAAGCCGTCGCCGCGGCGCCTCGCCATCTCCTCCGCGCTCATCTGGCAGCGGGTGCTCAAGGAGCGCAGGCGCCGGCCGGAACGCCTGCGCTGGTGGCTGTCCCTGCTGCTGGCGCTGGGCATTGCCTTGTCCGTGACGGCCGCGCTGACCCGCCCCGAAGTGGCTGCCGTGAGCGGCACGGCCAGCGACGTCGTGCTCGTCATCGACACTTCGCCGACCATGGGTGCCCGCCGTGCAGACGGGCGCACGCGGCTCGCCCACGCACTCGAACAGGCGGGACAGATCATTGCCGGGCGCGGCGCCGGCAGCCGCTATCTCGTCGCCGACACCATGCACCAGACCGCAGTGACCGCGTTCGAATCACGCGAGGCTGCACTGCAGCGGTTGCGCGCCATCGAGCCGGCAACAGCCGGCATGCCTTGGTTCCCTGACGTCCCATCGGCCGACACCAACGGGGCACAGGACGCCGAACGGCGCCAGGTCTGGTTCGTCACCGACGGTGTCGCCTCGGTCGTTGCGCCGGAGGATGCGCGCACGGTCTCGGTGTTCCAGGTCGCGGACAACGTCGGGATAACGGCGTTCGAAGTGCGGGCGGTGCCTGCCGACGCGCGGCGGCACGAGGCCTATGTGGAGGTGACCAACGGGTCGGCCGGTGTAAGGCGGGTCGAAATGCGCATTGCGGGAATAGGCGCACCTGCCGTCGCGCGTGAGCTCGAGCTGGCCGGGGGGGCGAGCGCGAGCGTGGTGGCAGACGTTTCCGCCTTCGGCGAGGGGCCGCTGCGCGCCAGCGTGCGTGCCGACGGGGACGCGCTGGCCTTGGACGATGTCGCCTATGCCTACCTGCCGGGCAAGGGGCGCGTGCGCGTCGCGCTGGTTACCGGCGGCAACCAGGAGCTTGCGCGTACCTTGCGCCTGCTGCCACGCCTGGACGTGGAGGTAATCGGGCCTGCGGCGTTGCGCGATGCGATTCGGTACGACGCCGTGGTGCTGGACCGCTTTGTGCCGAGCGAGCCGCCGGTGGTTCCAACGCTGCTCATCGGCCCACGCAGCGTGCCGTGGCTCGTTCGCGCCAGGGGTGAGCTGACCGACACCCGGCTGGCCAGCTGGGACGGTTCGCATCCCCTGCTGTCCGGGGTATCGCTGCGCGACGTGCTCATCGACCGGGCCGCGCTGTTGGCGCCCGGTACGGTGGAGCGCGCGCCGGCGCTGGTTGCGGTGGCGCGTGCACCGGGCGGCGAGCCGCTCATCCTGGCCACGCGCGAGGGCCGGCGTCTCGCGCTGGTCAGCTTCGCGCTCGATGCGTCCAACTTCCCGCAGCAGGCGAGCTTCCCAGCCTTTCTTTCCAACGCAATCGACTGGTTGACGCGCGAGCCGCGTGCGCTCGCCGCGCGGGTCGGGCAGGTGAGCGTGCCGGTCCCCGATGGCCGAGTCCTGGACCTGGACGGTCGGGAGATATCGACGCGCACGGCTCCCGGCGCGACGCTGTTCGACGCCGGTCAGCCGGGCTTGTACACCGCCGTCACGCGCGAGGATCGCATTCGCGTCGCGGTCAACCTGCTCGATCCGCAGATTACGGCGCTCAACGCCAGCCACTTCGCGCAGGGCGCCGTGCCGCTCGCTTCAACCCAGGATGCCCCACCCGTGGGCACCGATCCCTGGATCGTGCTGCTGGTACTGGCCGCGCTGCTGCTCGCCCTGGAGTGGTGGACGTACAACCGCAGGGTGACGGCGTGAGGCGTGAGGCGTGAGGCGTTCGATGGTATGAATAACCAAATAGCATACTCCCTCTCCCCCGGGGCCGGGGGAGAGGGTTGGGGTGAAGGGGTGACGCCTCACGCCTCACGCCTCGCGCCTCACCGGGCAGCGGGGAACCGCGCGTGAGCGCAATCAGCTTCACTGCGCACTGGCCTCTGTGGCTGCTCGCGCTGCTGCCTCTGCTGTGGTGGGTGAGCCTGCGCTCGCGCTCGACCCTGAGCCGGCGGCACCTCGCCGTTGCCACGGTGCTGCGCAGTGCGGCGCTCGTGTTCGTCGTGCTCGCGCTGTTGCAGCCTGTGTGGACCGCCGCCGTAACGCAGGTGTCGGTGGTCTACGCGCTCGACGTCTCACGCAGCGTCGCCAGCGAGTTCGTGCAGTCCGCGCTGCAGTTCGCGCAGCGGGCCAATCGCGAGGCCCTGCCGGCTGCCGTGCGCTACGTGGTGTTCGCCGATCAGGCGCGGATCGTCGCGCGCCCCGAGGACGTGGCTCAGATCGGAGTGAGCAATGCACCGCGCGCCGATCGCACCCGGCTCCTGTACCAGGGGGCCACCAACCTGGAGCTCGCACTCGATCAGTCGCTGCTCGGCCTGGATCCCGCCAGGGTCAAGCGGCTGGTGCTGTTCACCGACGGTAACCAGACCAAGGGCGATGTCTGGCGTGCCGTCCCGCACCTCACCGCAGGCGGGGTGCGCGTGTTCCCCTTCCCCGCGACGCCGCAGACGCAAGCCGATGCCTGGGTCGAGCGGGTGGAGGTGCCCGACATCGTGCGGCGCGACGAGCCGGTGGCCGTGACCGTGCAGGTAGTCAGCCAGAAGCAGGTGCCCTCGCGGGTGAGCCTGAGCGCCGCCGGGCAGGCGCTTGCAGCCCGTGTCGTCGACCTTGCGCCGGGGCCGAACGCCGTGGTGCTCGCTGTCCGGTTGCGCCGAGCGGGTGCGGTGACGCTGTCCGCCGAAGTCCGCGCGCAGGGCGACGCCCTTCCCGACAACGACCGGCTCGAGCAGTCGGTCTGGGTCGGACCGCGGCCGCGCATCCTATACGTCGAGGGGCAGCAGGAAGCCTCCCAGTACCTGCGCGATGCGCTGTCGCGCGAGGGCCTCGAAGTGAGTGCGGTCGGGCCCGAAGGGCTTCCGGCCAGCAGCGCCGCGCTAGACGCCTTCGATGCGGTGATCGTGAGCGACTTGTCACCCAAAGCACTGGACGGCGCGCGCATGCAGGCGCTGCAAACCTACGTGCAGGAGCGTGGCGGCGGACTGATCTTCGCTGCGGGCGAGAACACTTTCGGCGAGTCCGGCTTCTCCGGCACCGCGCTGGAAAAGGTGCTGCCAGTGGAGTTCAAGTCGGAAGAGAAGCGCAAGGACCTGGCGCTGGTACTGTGTCTGGATCGCTCCTACAGCATGAAAGGTCGCCCCATTGCGCTCGCCAAGGCCGGCGCGCGCGCCGCGCTGGAGCTGCTCGAAGAGCAGCACTACTTCGCCGTGATTGCCTTCGACTCGCAGCCGCACGAGGCAGTGCCGCTGCAGTACGTGCGCAGCAAGCGGCGAGCGGAAGACCTGATCGACCGGATCCAGGCCAGCGGCCAGACCAACATCTACCCGGCGCTCGCCACTGCATGGCGGATGCTGCAGAACCACCCGGCCAAGCGCAAGCACGTCATCGTGCTGTCAGACGGGGATACCGCGCCCGCTGATTTCGACCGCCTCCTCAAGCGCATGCAGGAGGCCAAGATCACCGTATCGACGGTGACCATCGGGCGTACCGGCAACCCCGAGCTGATGGCCCGGATCGCCGGGCTCGGCGGCGGGAAGTCCTATGTGGCCGAAGACGTCGAGCAGGTGCCGCAGCTGTTCGTCGAGGACACGCAGAGTGTGTCGCGGACCGCGCTGATGGAAGAGCCGTTCCGCCCGGTGGTCAAGCGCAAGATCGAGGCGCTGCGCGGCCTGGACTTCGCCGCTGCCCCGCCGCTGCTGGGTTTCGCCAGCACCAAGGCGAAGGACGGGGCCGAGGTATTTCTCGCCACCGCCGCGGAAGCGCCGGTCCTGGTGCGCTGGCAGTACGGCCTGGGCCGGTCCGTGCTGTTCGCCTCGGACGTCAAGAACCGCTGGGCCGCGGGATGGCTGCGCTGGGAAGGGTACGGCAAGTTCTGGGCGCAGCTGGTTCGCGACACGATGCGGCGCGAGACGGGAGAGCAGGTGGTGTTCCGCGTCGACCGCGACGGCGACGAAGCGCGGGTGTCGTTGCGTCTGATGACCGAACGCGGGGCGTGGCAGAACAATCTCGCGCCGCGCGTGCGCGCGGCGCGGCCCGATGGCGGGACGCAGGCGCTGGCGCTGCGCCAGACCGGCCCGGGATACTATGCGGCGAGCATCCCGGTGACGACTGCTGCCGGCCGCCCCTACACCTTCGAGGTGCTGGCGGCAGGCGGGTTGAACCTGCAGACCGCGCGCCGTGCAGGCACCCGCCAGCTGTTCTATCCCTACCCCGACGAGTATCGCAACTTCCCGCCCAACGTCGAGCTGCTCGAGGCGCTGGCCGCGCAGACCGGCGGCAAGGTGGGCGCGAGCATCGCCGAGATCTTTGCTGCGCAGGGCGATAGCGGGGTCAACCGCACGGCCGTGTGGCCGTGGCTGGCTGCGATCGGACTGTTGCTCTATCTGTGCGATGTCGCTGTGCGCCGCGCCACCTGGTTCCGGCGGTGGCTGGATTCCTGACGGCGGCCAACACCTTACATCTCAACGCAAAGGCGCAAAGAACGCAGAGTGCGCAAAGGAGAACCTGAGAACCCGGCCCCGGGCACACGCGCGCGGTGTCGGGCCGTCGTTCTCCCCTAGGGAGAAGCCCCACCGGCATCGACGTTCAAACGACAAGCAGTCTTTTGCGTTCTTTGCGCCTTCGCGTTGAGGTTTTCTTTCCCAAGCAGTCCTTGACCCCCGCCCGGGTTTCAGCGTAGCTTCCCACGAAATCCGCAAACGTAGGATCCAAAGGGAGACCTGTGCAGTCCTTGCCGGTGGTGGTGCTGGGGTTCCTGTTCGGCATGCTGCACGCCACGGATGCAGATCACGTGGTGGCGGTGTCCACGATCGTGTCCCGCCAGCGCAGCCTGTCGGGCGCAGCGCGCATCGGGGTGCTGTGGGGAGTGGGCCACACCTTCACCGTGTTCGCGGTGGGCGGGGCCATCATTCTGTTCAATCTGGCGATCCCGCCGCGCTTCGGTCTGGCGATGGAGTTCTGCGTGGCGCTCATGCTGATCGCGCTGGGGGTGATCACACTGGCGCAGGTGACTCGCCACGTGCGCGAGACCATGATGCCCGCGCTGGCCGATGGCCTGGCCGGACACCGGCACCCCGCCGACCTGCCGCAACCGCACCTGCATGTCCACGCCCATGGCGACTACGTGCACAGCCACGTGCATGGCCACGATCCAGACACCCACGGGCACACGAACACGCCGCAGGGCTGGCTCGACCGCAAGCTCGGCGGGCTGACCCCGTATCAGGCCCTGCGCCCGGTCGCGATCGGTGTGGTGCACGGGCTGGCGGGGTCCGCTGCGATCGCGCTGCTGGTGCTGGCGCAGATCCGGGACCCGCTGTGGGGCGTGCTGTACCTGCTGTTGTTCGGAGTGGGCACGGTGGCGGGGATGATGCTCATCACTTCGGTGATCGCCGTTCCGTTCGCCCTGAGCCGAGACCGACTGCCCTACCTAAACCTCTGGCTGCGGCTGGCGGCCGGCCTGCTCAGCCTGGGCCTCGGGCTTTATCTCGCGTGGCAGATCGGCATCGTTAGCGGCCTGCTGGTCGGTGAGGCGCGCTGGACACCGCACTGACCTGCACGCCCGAGACTGCTGC
>Ga0105106_10001027_pt1 | contig 19914 bp, 11 predicted proteins | sample PPLLaktember2015_5_FD_79109 | JGI IMG/M metagenome (GOLD analysis project Ga0105106, IMG submission 79109) | Freshwater sediment microbial communities from Prairie Pothole Lake near Jamestown, North Dakota, USA - PPLs Lake P8 Core (1) Depth... | ecosystem: Environmental > Aquatic > Freshwater >...
CACGTCGAAGACCTCGCGGATACCGCGGCGCTGATCGCGCAGCTGGACCTCGTGATTTCAGTCGATACGGCGATCGCGCACCTCGCCGGCGGACTCGGTCGCGACGTGTGGGTGCTGTGCCCGCTTCGCGCCGACTGGAGATGGGAAATCGGCCGGCGCAACTCGCCGTGGTACCGCTCCGCGCAGGTCTTCAGGGCCGTGCGGACGGCGCAGTGGACGCCAGTCATCGCGCGCGTGACCGATCGGCTCGCCGCGCTCACGCGCGGGGTGTGAGCGGGAGACCGCGAAGTGGACGGCGTTTGACCTGTGTCAACACCGGGCAACGCCGCCGCGTGGATACTCTCGCCTCATGACGGGTGGCATAAGGACGCCGCCCGGGGCACACAGGACTGGACGACATGGACCAGATGACGCTGGATGTGGATCTCGATCTCATCTCCAGGCTCGACCGGAACGGCCCCCGCTATACCTCGTATCCGACCGCGGACCGCTTCGCTGACACATTCGACGCGCGCACCTATGCCGCGTGGACCGCGCGCCGCAACCGCACCGGCGTGCAGCGGGCGCTGTCGATTTACGTGCACCTGCCTTTCTGCAGCTCGCTCTGCTACTACTGCGCGTGCAACAAGATCATCACGCGCGATCCGGCGAAGGCGGGAAAATACCTGCGCTATCTCCATCGCGAGATCGCGCTTCAGGCGCCGCTCTACCGTGACGATGCGCGCGTCGAGCAGATGCACTGGGGCGGGGGCACGCCGACTTTCTACGGCCTCGAGGACCTGGCGCAGCTCTTCGGCATGCTGCGCTCCCATTTCGAGTTCGCGCCCGACGGCGAGTATTCGATCGAGATCGACCCGCGCACCGTCACGCCCGCGACGATCGGTGCGCTGCGCGACATGGGTTTCAATCGCGTGAGCTTCGGCATTCAGGATTTCGACCCCGAGGTGCAGCGCGCGATCAATCGGGTGCAGAGCGTGGAGCAGACCGCGGCGCTCATGGCGGCGGCGCGCGCGGCGGGCTTCGCGTCGATCAACGTCGACTTGATCTACGGGCTCCCGCGCCAGACGGCGGAAACTTTCGCCCGCACGCTCTCGAGCGTGAGCGAGTTGAGGCCCGACCGCGTCGCGGTCTACAGCTACGCGCACCTGCCGACGCGCTTCAAGGCGCAAAAGCAGATCGTCGCGGCCGAGCTGCCGCGCCCCGAGACGAAGCTCGGCCTCCTCGGCCTTGCGGCGCAGCACCTGGTCGCGGCGGGCTACGTCTATGTCGGTATGGACCACTTCGCGCTGCCGCACGACGCGCTCGCCGTCGCGCAGCGCCAGGGCCGTCTGCACCGCAACTTCCAGGGCTATTCCACGCACGCCGAATGCGATCTCATCGGCCTCGGGGTGTCGGCGATCGGCGCGGTGGGTCCGACCTACAGCCAGAATGAGCGCACGCTTTCGGATTACTACGCCCGGCTCGACAGGAACGAGCTGCCGATCGTGCGCGGCGTCGCGTTGAGCCGGGACGACCTGGTGCGCCGCACGGTGATCCACGCCCTCATGTGCCAGTTCGAGGTCTCGAAAGAAGCGGTCGGAATCGGCTACCTGATCGACTTCGACAGCTACTTCGCCGCCGAGCTGACCGAGCTGGCGGAGCTCGAGCGCGCAGGGCTGCTGCGGCTCCACGACGAGTGGATCTCGGTGACGCCCAAAGGGCGCATGCTCATCCGCAGCATCTGCATGGTGTTCGACCGCTATTTGCGGCAGGACCGCGAGACGCAGCGCTATTCGAAGACGATCTGAACGGGTCTCGAGGGGGCCACATTCTCGCCGGTGCCGCGAACGCGGGCGAGCTCGCGTACGACATCGAATGGACCCTACGGTACCGCGGAATGGCTGTCGTCGCGCCGGCGTTCACCGAACGTCACGGGGACTTTACGCAGCCGCCTTTCCTTGATGAATGCCCGGATGACGTCCTCCGACAGCGACTTCCCGATGTGCTCGCCGAGCGCGCGATAGGCTTCGAACTGCGTCTCGGTGAAAAACTGCTGTGAGGTGGATTCGTGAGGAAACGCCGGGAAGCGCTGGCGGTAATCCTTGACGTAATCGGGCTCGCTTCCCGTCACCGCGGACTTGACGTAATACAGGCGCCCGATCCCGTCGCCGCCGTAATCTATCTTTGCGACCGCCCAGCAGTGCCTGCTGAGACCGCCCTCGCCGCTCATCCGAATATCGTCCAGCATCGGCTGGAGATCGAAGTCGATCTTGATGCCGAAATCGATGCGCGCGTAACGTATCACCTTCATGAGGCTGGAGAAACGCAGCTCCGGATCGGCCTCCCCGTCGATGGCGATGATGCATTTGCAGCGGCGCCGCAGCAGCTCGTATACGCCCAGGTTCTCGATATGGCCGCCGTCGGTCACGTTGACATAATCGCTGCGTTCGTGAACCCATCCCATCGCTTCCCGCAGCAGGTAGGTCGGTCCCGGCCCCAGGCGCCAGATGAAACGCTGCAAGGCGCGCGGCTGCCCGACGACGCGCGGGTTCGGCAGCCAGTACCCGAGGCGGATGTTGAGCAGCGTCAATATGAAGACCAGCAGCTGCTGCGTCGCGTTGCCCATGTTGGGCGCCGCGGCTGCGCCCGAGATGGCCATAGCCGTTCCCAGGTCGAGATGGTGATCGCATCGCTCCATCATCCGGGTCGGAACGAAGCCCACGCGCGGCGAGCCCGTGAAATGCTTGCTCAGCACGAAGAAGTCGGCTCCCCTGCCGAGCAGGTCTTCGGCCCTGCTGTCCGCGAGATTGAGCGCGACGTTGATCAGGTGATACGGCGCGACCGAACCGTCACGGTTCAGGCCGGAAAGCTTCTGCGTGTCGTTCGGGAAGAGCGCCGCTTTCTTGCGATCGCCCGTGGCCCTTTCGATGCCGAAGAGGTACGCGCTGCTCAGCCGGTCCCGGTAGAAGCGGTTGAGCGAAGTCATGTTCACGTTGAAGTAGAACCAGTAGCCGAGCAGCAACGCGAGGACGGTGATCCATGGCCATTGCGGCGTGCCTTCCCAGGCCACGCTGCCGGGTATCCACGCATCCCACCACGGACGTTCCTGCACCTGGCGCACTTTCAACCCGCCGTGTACCCGTTTGAGCTCCAGCACGTACGGATCATTCACCTGCATGCACCCGCTGCGCCAACCGAGGCTTTGGGCGTCCATGCAGGGTTCCTCAGGATAGGACGGTGACAACGACGCGCTTTTCGTGACGAAGGCGAGCGGCGAAAGGAAAATGCCGCCATCGGCCAGGAATGAAACCAGCTCCGCCGGCAGCCTGTCGCCCTGCTTCAATGAGGGCAGCGCCGGTAGCGGCACTTGCGCCTCGATGCGGACCAGGCTCCCCTCCCGGATGAGGGTGTAGGACCGCAGCGTCGAACGTCGATCCGCCACGCGCATCGATTCGTGCCGCGGCGAGTGCGACGCGTAGGCTGCGAGCCGCTTCGTTGCCGCGCTCTTCAACTCGGCCGAAACGGTGCCTTCCGGCACTTCGGCGAAAGTAGGCTCATAGTCCTCGAACGCCTTCAGGAAGTTACAGGGCTGCGCCTGCGTTGCAGCGTCACACTGGGGTGACACTCCCGGCCGGACGTCGAGGGCGAAGACCCGCACGTCACGCCTGTCGCGCACTTTCGCCGCCCATCCCGCGTAGGCGCCGGCGTCGAATTGCGCCTCGCCCGCCCCGACGAACCACACCGATCTCTCCGCGTCATGACGCCAGGGAGCGCTCGCGTGCGCCATTGCGCAGAGCAGGACGGCGGGCCCGGCGGGTGCGCTGGGATGGCACTCTTTCAGATCCCGCTTCTCGCCGCGCCGCACGCCCGGCACGACATCCGCAAGCGCCTGGTAGGGGTAAAACGTGAGATCCGTGCCCTGGCGGTGAAAAACGGCGACCTGCATGCCTTTGGTGCGGGTGACCGTGCCTATCGCCGCCATGATCGAGGCATGAAGATCACGGCCGCCCGCGGTCTCATCGACGACGAGCACGATGTCCTGGTGCCGCCCTTCCTCCACGAAGCGCAAGGCCGCGTCCAGGTCGTGGTCGGCAAGCCGCGCGTCCTGGTGCAGGGGCGTCGGCAAGGGCCAGGAGATGAAGCGGTTGAACATGGACGAGGCGCGATGCAGCGCTGCGGTGGCGAGATGCGAATGGACGACCATCGAGAGCTGCGAGTGCTCCGGGAGCACTGCGAGCTCGCGGCGGCCTCGCAGGTAGAAGACGTCGTAGGCCGTGCGCGGGCGCGGGTCCGCGTCCACGGTGTCACGAAGCACCTCGGCATGCGCGGGAAGCACGTATCCCTTCACACTCAATGCGTCCCGCAGCGCCGGCGGCACCTGTACTCTGGCGCGCTCCAGCGGGTACACCAGCTCGTGTTCCACGCGAAGCTCGTGGCCGTCGAGAGTGAGGCCGTAGGCGTGCTCTCCGTGCGTGATCACCCAGCGGCGCTCGCCCATGGGCACGAGTGAATAGGAGTGCGGGAGGACGATGCCTTTTTTCGCGAACTGTTTTTCGAGAAGTGGGCGCAGCTCGTGTTCCGCGCCGGCCATGTAGCCGACATCGGCGTGGTTCAACCTGAAGAGGGGCTTGGTGGCGATGAAGCCGGACTCGAGCTCGCTCACTATGATGGCGAGGTACATGGCCAGCAGAATGGCCGGGCCCAGCAGGCCGACTGCGAAAATGACGAGCTTGCTGCGAAGCCGCGCCACCGTCTGCGATGCCTTGGCCGCGGACAGGAACAGCCCGATGACGGCCACGAGCACCGCCCACTTGTAAATGTCTTCCAGCTCGAAAGGCCGGCGCATCTCCTCGAGCAGGATGGCTCTGGCTTCCTCCAGATTGACGTTGGTGGCGCCGTCCACGAGTATCGCGAGCGGAATCATCGCCAGGGCAGCCAGCAGGATCAGCAACCACCAGCTGAACAGACGTCCGGAAAGATTCCGCTTGTTCCAGGACAGGCCGCCGCCGAACCGCGCCGCGAGCGGAAAGAGCATCGGCAACAGCAGGAATCCCAGGAACATGACGAGCAGGGTATCCCCGACGTCGAACTCGTATCGCCAGGCGAGCTGGTAGCCGACCTCCGTCACCATCACCAGCAGCATGATGAGGAACAGGAAGATCGCGAAGTTATTGAGCATTCCGCGCAGGAGCAGCGCCGGGATGCGCAGCGTGTCGAGCAGGCCGCCCGGCGCGAGATAGCGGCTCGCGTTGCGAAGGTGGCCGAGCGCCGGATGCTCCTTTCGCCCCGGGTCGCTCGACAACGGGAAAGTCTTCGGAGTGGTGCCGGTCTCGGGATCGTTGAGAACCGAGCTCAGGCACGAGCCGATGAAGCCGCCGCCCGATACGGTCGACAGGTAATCGACTTCCTCCAGCAGGTTCTTGCTCGCGAGCGTCTGGATGACGCCGAGGGCGGAGGTCGCGGAGCGTATGCCTCCGCCGGAGATCGCGAGCCCGACGAGGCCGAGCTGAAGCGAAGGCGTGGGCTCGCAGTGCTCGAAGGGATCGCGGAGCGCTGCAAGCTCGAGCTCCAGCAGCTCGCGCCGGCGTTCGATCTCGCCGGGATCGACTACGCCTTCGGCTTTGAGCGTCTGCTCCAGCGCCAGGCGCCTGCGCCGCCGCTCGACCTCGATCCGGCGCTGCGCAATCTCGTTCAGCTCGGCGCGAAAAACGTCCGTCTCGAAGTCGTGCGTCTTGCTCGACTCGCTGCGCTTGCCCATGCTCCCCCCTGCTTCGCGCGCCTCGCGGCGGACTGCTGGCGGCGCCCTCGCGCGTTTAAGCCTGGCGCGGTGTTCCGACGCTGCCGGCGTCCCCGGCGACACAGACGCGGTTATCGCGGCTCTTGCGCTCTACGACGGCGCGGCCCCGGTTGATTCGGCCCAACGGCTTGTGCTCCGGGAGCGAGTTGTGTGTGACGTCGAACGCGGGAAAGATCGCCGGGTCGTCGCAGTCCTCTTCGATCGAACCGGGAAATATAGTGAGGCGGCCCACCAGATACTCCTTCGCGCCGGCGGCGTCCCAATTGAGCGTCGGGTCCTCCACCCACTGCCATGCGGGAAATTTCTTCCCGTCGAGGTGCATGTGGTCCGCGTCGAGGAATTGCAGCTTGAAATCGAACGAGACCGGCTTTTGCTCCACGTTGACCCAGTTCCTGAGGTCGTCCTGGAGGTAACCGATGGTGGCTTCCGCAGGCGGATCGCCCAGCACTTCGCCGTCGGACGGCACTGCGATGTACTTCACCGCGTCGCGCTCGCCATGCCGAAAAGCGGTTCCGCTCCAGTAGCTCGTGTGCCGGTAACTCTCCACCTTTCTGCGCGTGACCTTATAGGCGTTACGCATTGTCCTGACCACGTCGCGCGCTCGCCGCAGGGTGTGCACGCCCAGCGCATTTTTCAGGCGCGATAAGATGTATTTCTTCGTCTGGTCGGTGCCTTTGCCGGCGCGGATGCCCTTGATCAGGGACATGGTGAACACGACGTTGAATGCCGACAGCGAGGGGATGGGGAACATGTAGGCGCTGTTCATCGAGAAGTCCTGCCGTGCGCCGTTCCCCAGATCGAGCGAAAAGGACAGCGAGCGCTCATCCGGTTTCTTGTCGTCCTGCCGCTCGGAACGACCGTTGGCGAATCGCGCGCGAACACGGTAGCGGCGAGGCAGGCGATACAGGCCAAGACCTAGCCTCGCGATCTCCTCGGCCGAGGCGTCCGGATTCGCAGCTGCGAGGTCGATGACCTCGAACTCGGCGTTCGTGCACGTCAATCCTTTGGCATGCGTGCCGCGATGGAGTTTGCCGGTCTCGGGATCCCTGTTGATATGCTGAAGAAAGCCGACTTTCGCAGCCAGGCCGTCGATCAGGGCGTCCTCTTCCGCCTTGCTGCCGTTTTCGTAGCGCTCGAATTCGGCGGAGATTTCCGGATCGGAATTCATGATGCTCCTGGTTTCCAGGCAGGATGGTGGCCGGCCCGGGTCCGATGTCATCGCGGCGCCGTGCGCGAAGCTTGCCAGCAGCCTGGAGGAAGGGTAGCCTAATTTTGCCGATGCCATCGCGGCAAAAAGAAAATTTTTCTGATCGGGAGATGCCATGCCATTGACGACAGATACCGCCGCTGCGACCGCAGGATCCGCTCGGCAAAAAGCCGTGCAGAGTCCGCTCACGCTGATCATGACGATCAAGTCACCGGCCGCCTATCAGGAGCTCAAGGCCCTGCTGGACAAGATACAGTCGGCGCCGCCGGACAAGAATCCCGTCTGGGTTGCGCTCGACAAGCTCGCCAATGTTCATTTCGCGCGCTTCGTGTTCATGGAAAACAACACGAAGCTCGCCGTGATCACCACCTACGACGGCACTTTCGAGGATTACATCGCCGACTTCACGCGCGAAATCGGCGGCGTATTCGACGCTCTGCTGTCCCACATGGATGGCGCCCCGCCGCTGCCTGTGCAAAAAAACCCGCGGGAGTTCCTGGAGTACGTGCGTTCCAACGACCTGCGCGGAATCGAGCCTTTCTACAGCGCATATCCAAAGTCCACGGTGTCGGACATCCAGTCCGCTCTCCGCGACCAGGCGTAGCGGCGCCGCATCGGGGCTTCCAGTACGGGAGCCCGCTTTTTTGCTGCGGTCCGTCATCACGGCTTTAGATAGGCATCGGGGGATCGTCGTTGGACGCTCTGCAACTCTCCGACATCCAGGCCTTCATCATGCACACGTACCGGCCGTGCGCGCTGCGTACGTTCGTGCTCAAGGTGCAGAATGCCCGCGCCGCCAGGCAGTTCCTCGGGGGCCTGGTCAGCGGCGATGCGTCTTCCCCGCAACTGGCAACGGCAGATCAGTGGCGGGAGGCGCACGCCTATCGCGTGAACCTCGGCATCACCTATGACGGGCTCGCCGCGCTCGCGCTTCCGGAATCCTCGCTGCGCACCTTTCCCGATGAATTCGTGGGCGGGAGCGTGGCCGCGGCGGCGCGCATCGGGGACGCAGCCGACAGCGCGCCGGAGAAATGGCAGGAGCCTTTTGCGCGGCGTGACGTTCACCTGCTGATCTTCCTCTTCATCACGGACAAGGCGAACGCCGCGAATTCCATCGAGACCGTCAGTGCGCGGCTGCGGGCGCTGTACGGGGGGACGGGTGCGTGTGAGGAGCTCACGGTATGCGATGCGGGTTCCCTGCCGGGCGATGTGGCGCATTTCGGTTACCGGGACGGATTCGCGCAGCCCACCATCGAAGGCGGCCCGCCTCCCGCGATTCCCGATATCCTGCCGCACGCGTCGGCGAGCGAGTTCCTCCTCGGTTACGAAAACCTCACGACGGACTCGGTGCCCGAACCTCCGGAGCTCTGTCGGAACGGCAGCTACGCCGCATTTCGCATCCTCGAGCAGGATTGCCACGCGTTCGAAACCTTCCTGGCGCAGCAGTCCGCGCAGACGCAGCTCGACCCCGAATTGATCGCCGCGAAACTGTGCGGCCGGTGGCGCAGCGGCGCGCCGCTCACGCTTTTCCCGAACGCGGACGATCCGCAGCACGAGGATCCCGGCAGCTTCGCGCGATACAACAGCTTCGACTACGTCAAAACCGACCGTTACAGCCCGCATGACGACTACGACGACAGCCGCGGCTACCTCTGTCCGATCGGATCGCATATCCGGCGCATGAACCCGCGGCATTCCAAAGTGGCCGGAAACAGCGGCCTGTCGCACCGCATCGTCCGCCGGGGGCTGCCGTATGGCCCGCCTTACGATGCCGCGAACCCGCACGACGGGATCGAGCGCGGACTGCTGGGGCTCTTCATCGGCGCGAGCCTGAAGAACCAGTTCGAGTTCCTGATGAAGCATTGGGCGAACGACGGCGGCTTCGCCGGGATAGGACAGACCAAGGATCCGATACTCGGCGACAATTCGCCGGCGGATTCCAAGTTTGTGATTCCGCTCGAAGCCGGCAAGAAGCCGGTCGCACTGAGAGGACTGCCGCGCTTCATCAGGACTCGCGGCGCCGCCTATTGCTTCGTACCGAGCGTGACCGCGCTCAGGTATCTGTCGGCGCTGTCATAGGGACGGCGCTCGCCTTCGCTCGGGCCTCGCCGCCCCACGAACAGAAGGAAACCGGTGGTTTCCCTCCGTAACCTCCTTTCCCTGGTCGCGTGTCGGAGGGTAAGTCCGACACGCTGCTAGCCCCCGAGAGGCGCGTCCCGTAGCTGCGGATCTGCGGCTCGATCAGCATCTGCTGTCTCGGTGGCCAGCGATTGGCATAACTCGCGTAAACGGGGAATCTCGTTCTCGAGCCCCGACACTTCGAACTGCTCCAGCGCCTCTCGGTAGTGCTCGCCGGCGCCGGCGCGGTTGCCGCGGGCGTGGTCGATGTCACCCCAGACGACGTGCGTGCGCGCCATCTCCAGGCGCGAATCGCCCTCTTCAAACAAACGCAGGCTCTCCGCAAGCCGCGCCTCGGCATCTTCCCACTGCGGCGTCTCGAGGCGCGCAAGCGCCTGCGCCCACGTGCGCTGGGCGAGCGCGACGCCGTATATGCCGCCGACTGCCTGAGCGAAATCCACTGCCTGTGACGCGAGCGTCAACGCGTCTTCCGGACGCCCCGCATTCAACGCGATTTCCGCCTCGGCGGCCGCAAACCAGTCCGCAGCGACGACCCGCCCGCCGAGACTTTCGATAATGACTTTGCCTTTCGCCATGCTGCTCAGTGCGGCGGTATGATCGCCCATTCGGCTCTGTGCCCATCCCTGGAAGCTGTAGCCCAGCCCCGTCCACAACCGTTCGCCCGCGCTTTCGGACACGGCCACCACGGCAGTGCCCGCTTCCAGCATCCTCGCGGCATCACCGCTCGCCAGAAAGATCGCGGCATGCAGGCAATGAGCGACGGCGATCGCCGTGGCGCTGTGCAGATTGCCCGCCCGCGCGAGCCCCATGTCCGTCTCTGCGATGCCCTGCGCGTACTGTCCTCTGATCGATCGCGCGGCCCCGAGGAATTCGACCGTCGCGACCCAGTCGTACCAGTTGGCGAGCTTTTCCAGCGGCGCAACGGCCTGCGCGAGCAGCGGCTCGGCCTGTCCCCAGCGCCCCTGCATCGCCAGCGCCCGCCCGATGACGCTGGAGGGCAGTGCGAGCAGATCGGCGTCCCCCACTTCCAGTGCCACCTCGAGCACCTGTTTGAAATAGCGGATCGCGTCGCGGTGCTCGCCACGCAGGAAATGAATGCGGCCGATCCAGTATTGGACGCGCGTGAGGCGCAGGCGGTTGGCGGTCACGCCGTCGGCCGCCTGCAACTGCCGGGCGATCGTCTCCGCCTCGAGCAGCCGCTCCATGTTGTGAGTCGGGTCGATTGCGAACGATACGCTGGCGAGCCGCCAGATGAGGTCCACGCGCCGGCCGCTCTCCTGGGTCGCGCCCAGGTTGGAGAGCGCGGTGAGCGCCTGGGTGAAATACACGGTGGCTTCCGCATAGGCAAAAAACCGTGCGGCGGCCTCGCCTGCGGCCGTGAGATGGTCCACGGCCTCGGACCACGCTTCGCCCTTGAAGAAGTGCTCGCTGATGATGCCCTGCACTTCGCCGAGCCGCGACGAGAAGATCGCCACCATCGCTTCGGCGACTTTGCGATGCAGGTCGCGGCGGCGCGGCGTGAGCAGGCTGCGGTAGGCGACTTCCTGCGTCAGCGCGTGCCTGAACATGAATTCGGTATCGGGCAGTCGCACGCGCTCGCGGATCAGTTCCTCCCGCCCCAGGTGCGTAAGATCCGCGTCGATGCTCGGGTGGTTTTCGGCGATGTGCAGCAACACGCGGTACAGGAATATGCGGCCGATGACCGAAGCCTGCTGCACGACCCATTTGGTCTCGTCGGGCAACCCGTCCAGGCGCGCCGTCAATACGCCCTGCACCGTGTCCGGCACGCTCACGGTCTCGCACAGCGGCGTGGCTATCCAGCCCTCCTCGGTCTGGATCAGGGCGCCGCGGTCGATCAGCACGCGGATCACTTCTTCGACGAAGAAAGGGTTGCCCTCTGCCTTTTGCAGAATGATGGACTTGAGCACCTCGGGAACCGCCGAGGTGGACAGCAACTGCTCGATCATGCGCAGGCTGGACGTCTCCGACAGACCGTGAAGCTCGATGTCGGTAAACAGGTGCGCGTAGTGCGCCTCGGTGGTTCGCCGCAGCTTGCTCGGCACATGGCCCGTCTCCAGCCGTCGCACGCCCAGCATCACCAACGGAAGGCGGCCTGTCAACGGCAGCATGGTTTCGAGCAACTCCATCGTGGCGGCGTCCGCCCAATGCAGATCCTCGATAACCAGCAGGGTCGGGCGCTCGCGCGCGAGACCCTCGAAAATCGCCTGGATGAGCTCGTGTATGCGCCCGCGTAATACTTCGGCCGGGAATGCGGACAGCACCTTCGCGTCCTCGGCCGTCAGGTTCATCCCGAACAGGCTGCTGAAGATGGCGTGCGCCTCGGGTTTGTCGGGCAGGAGCTGGTCGATCGCTGCATCGAGCCGCGCGCGGGCTTCGGTGTCGGAGTCGTCATCGCTGATGTGCGCAAAACGCCGCATCATGTCGATGAAAGGGCCGTATGCAAGCGAGGTCGTGTGCGCGAAAGCGCGGCCCTCCGCCCACCGCACGCGATCGCCCAGCGCCTTGCGCCACTCCGCGAGCAATCGCGATTTACCGATGCCCGCCTCGCCGTTGATGCTGACGATGCGTCCGCGTCCGGCTTGCAGCGCCTTCCCGACCTCGAGCAACTTCGTCAACTCGTTCTCGCGTCCGGCAAAGGCGCTGCCGAGCTCGCTCAGCCCGCGCGTCCTTTCCGGCAGCAGCTTCGCGCGCTGGAGCTCGTAGACGAGCAACGGCTCGCTCTTGCCTTTGACCGTGATGGGATCGAGCGCTACGTATGTGAACGCTTCGCGCGTCTGGCGATAGGTGTCGCGGCTGACGAGAATCTGGTCCGGTGCCGCCGCGGCTTGCAGGCGGGCCGTGGTATTGACCGTGTCTCCTGTGACCGCATAGGAGCCGCCCAGCGGGCCACCCAGGTCACCCGTGACGACGATGCCCGTGTTGATGCCTATGTGGAGCGAGAGCGCCTCGCCGAGGCGCTGCGCCCACCGGGCATTGAGCTGCGCCATGCGCGAGCGCATGGCGAGAGCGGCGCGCAGCGCGCGATCGGGGTCGTTCTCGTGCGCGATCGGCGCGCCGAAGACCGACATGATAGCGTCGCCGACGAACTTCTCGACGAAGCCTTCGTGCTGGTAGACCACGCCGGCCATTTCGGCAAAGAGATCGTTCTGGAACGCGCGTATGGCCTCGGGGTCGAGGCGCTCGCACAGGTCGGTAAACCCACACAGGTCGGCGAACAGGATAGTCACCTGCTTGCGTTCGCCCTCGCTCCTCCGGGCGCTCCGCGCCTTTTCCGCCAGGGCCCGGGGCATGAACCGCGTAAGCAGTTCGGCGGACCCCGGGGAGGCGGCACGCCGTTCGCCGCCGGCAATGCCTTGCGGTGCGCGCAGGGCCTGAATCCTGTCGCGCAGCGTCGCGATGACCGCATCCACCGTCGCATTGCCCAGCAGCGCGCGCACGGTCTCCTGCGCGGTAATGGCCTCCTCGAGCCGGCTTATTTGTTCCTGTGAGGTAGGCATACAGCCCCCCAATGCTCCGCGCTCGACACCCTGTATGCTCAGGCCGTGCGGCGGCGTGAGGAATGCTAACTCAGAAATGCATGAGGGTGAAATTCACGCGATAGACGTGGACAAAAACCACTGATCAAGCCGCCTGCTCGCGCCCGGCGTCCTGAATCGCGCGCCACACGCGCGCTGCGGTAGCGGGCATTTCGATGTCTGTGACACCGAGCGGCGCGAGCGCATCGAGCACCGCGTTCACGACCGCGGCGGGCGCGCCGATCGCGCCGGCTTCGCCGCAGCCTTTCACGCCGAGCGGGTTATGCGTGCAGGGGGTCACCTCGTAGCCGACCTTGAACGACGGCAGGTCGTGCGCGCGCGGCATGGCGTAATCCATGTAACTCCCGGTGAGGAGCTGTCCGGAGTCGCGATCGTAGACGCAGCCTTCGATGAGCGCCTGGCCGATGCCCTGCGCGATCCCGCCGTGCACCTGGCCTTCGACGATCATCGGGTTCACGATGTTGCCGAAATCGTCTACTGCCGTGAAATCGACGACTCTGGTGGCGCCGGTGTCGGGATCGATTTCGACTTCGCAGATATGGCTGCCCGCGGGAAAAGTGAAGTTGGTCGGGTCGTAGAACGCGTTTTCGTTGAGCCCGGGCTCCAGCGTCTCCAGCGGGTAGTTGTGCGGGACGTACGCGGCGAGTGCGACCTGCACGAACGACAGGCTTTTGTCGGGACCCACGCTGAACTTCCCGTCAGCGAACTCGACCGCGCTCTCTGTCGTCTCCATGAGGTGCGCCGCGATCTTCTTGCCTTTGGCGATCACCTTGTCGAGGGCTTTCACGATGGCGCCGCCGCCCACCGCGAGCGAGCGCGAGCCGTACGTCCCCATGCCGAAAAGGACGCGCCCGGTGTCGCCATGCACGATCTCCACGTCGTCCACGGCGATGCCCAGGCGCCCGGCGACGACCTGCGCAAAAGTAGTCTCGTGGCCCTGCCCGTGGCTGTGCGAGCCCGTGAACACCGTCACTTTGCCGGTGGGATGCACGCGCACTTCGCCGGCTTCGTACAAACCCGCGCGGGCGCCGAGCGCCCCGGCGATGTTGGACGGCGCGAGGCCGCACGCTTCGATGTAGGTCGCGTAGCCGATGCCCCGGAGCTTCCCGCGCGCGGCCGCTTCGCGTCTGCGTGCTTCGAAGCCTGCGACGTCCGCGAGCTCGATCGCTGCGCTAAGCGTCGCCTCGTAATCGCCGGTGTCGTAGCACAGGGCGACCGGAGTCTGGTACGGAAACGTCTTCACGAAGTTGCGGCGGCGGATCTCCGGGTCGGGTATGTTCATCTCGCGCGCGGCCGCGGAGACGAGGCGCTCGACCACATAAGTCGCCTCGGGGCGGCCCGCCCCGCGATAGGCGTCGACCGGCGCGGTGTTGGTGAAGACCCCCGTGACCTCGCAGTAGATCGCGGGCGTCGTGTACTGGCCCGCGAGCAGGGTCGCGTAGAGTATCGTCGGCACGCAGGAGGCGAAAGTCGAGAGATACGCGCCGAGGTTCGCGGTCGTCATGACGCGCATCGCGAGGAACCTGCCGTGCGCATCCAGCGCGAGCTCGGCGCTCGTCACGTGATCGCGGCCGTGCGCGTCCGACGTGAACGCTTCGCCGCGGTCGGCCGTCCATTTGACCGGCCGGTTCACGTGTTTCGCTGCCCACGTGAGCACGGCCTCTTCCGCATACACGAAGATCTTCGAACCGAATCCGCCGCCCACGTCCGGCGCGATGACGCGCAGCCTGTGCTCGGGGATGCCCAACACGAACGCGCTCAGAAGGAGGCGCGCCATGTGCGGGTTCTGGCTCGTCACGTACAGCGTGTAGCTCTCGTCGGCGCGCGAGTAGCTCGCAATCGCCGCGCGCGGCTCCATCGCGTTCGGGACGAGGCGGTTGTTCACGAACTGGAGCTTCGTCACGTGCGCGGCCTGCGCGAAGGCCTTGTTGACCGCGGCCTTGTCGCCCAGCGCCCACACATAGCACGTGTTGTCCGGCGCGATCTCGTGGACCGCAGGCTTTCCGGGTTTGCGCGCATCGGCGGCTTCGACCACGGCGGGCAACACTTCGTAATCGACTTCGATCAGCTCGGCCGCGTCCTTCGCCTGCGCCAGCGTCTCGGCGATCACGACCGCGACGTGGTCACCGACGTAGCGCACCTTGCCCTGCGCGAGCAGCGGGTGCTTCGGCTCTCTCATCGGTTGCGCGTGCACGTCGGTGATGAGCCAGCCGCACGGCAGCCCGCCGACGCTCTCGGGCAGATCGGCCCCGGTGTAGACCGCCAACACGCCCGGCGCGGCCTGCGCCCTGCCGCAGTCGATGCGCCTGATCGTCGCGTGCGCGTGCGGTGAGCGCAGGAATGCGGCGTGCGTCTGGCGCTCGAGCGCGATGTCGTCGGTATACCTGCCGCTACCGGTGAGAAAGCGGTAGTCCTCCTTGCGCTCGACGCGGGCGCCGATCGGCGATGCAGTCATCTTTCTTCCCTTCGACGAGCGGCGAGTTGCGAGTGGCGTTGCCCGCCCTGCGTTGGAGACGTCGTGTGTCGCAGCGCCGCGGCGCCCGCTTTCACCGCATTCACGATGTTGTGATACCCCGTGCAGCGGCAGAAATTGCCTTGGAGCCCTTCGCGGATCTGCGCCTCGGTCGGGTCCGGATGCCGCTCGACGATATCGAGCGCCATCATGATCATGCCGGGCGTGCAGAACCCGCACTGGAGCCCGTGGTGCTGCCTGAATGCGGCCTGCATCGGATGCAGGTCACCGTTTGCCGCGGCGACGCCTTCGATCGTGAGAATGCTTGCGCCGCTCGCCTGCACCGCGAGCATGCTGCACGCTTTTACCGGGGCGCCATCGAGATGTACGGTGCACGCGCCGCACTGCGCGGTTTCGCAACCGACGTGGGTGCCCGTGAGACGAAGGTGCTCGCGCAGCAAATGCACGAGCAGGGTGCGCGCTTCGACTTGGGCGGCAACGGGTCTGCCGTTAACGCTCAAAGATACGGTGCTCAGCATGCGCGCTCCGGCCGTCTGCGGGGTTCGTGGCCCCGCCACTTTACTCGATCGCGAGCGGGTTCACAGGCGCGCCGACGCCGCCGGTGATCGGAAGCCGCACTGCCGGGCTCGAGGGGCAGGGGCGGGGGAGTGCCATCCACCTTGGCTTGGCGGCCTCTCTACCGCGCGAGCGCATCGCTGCGCAGGTAGCGCTCGTAGAACACCACGATCGCCTTTGCAGTGTCGGCCGCCGTTTTCGCGAGCACCCGATGCTCGCGCAAGTCGCGCCCGAACTCGATCTGCATCGCGTCGATGCCGTCGACCTCGCCGCTGCCGTAGATCCGCACGGTGTGACCGCCGGTATAGCCCCTGGTCTCGACTCTGGCCGTGGGTGGAGTGTCGTTGGACGGCGCGATGCGGTAGCCCATCGCGGCGTACTGGCCGAATACGCTGTCGGGGCCCGTCACCGCCGGCGCGCCCGCGCGGGCGAGGAGATTCCTGACGGTTGCGCCGTGGCCCGTGCCGCGCAGGATGGAGTCGCGATAAGCGGACTGGCCGTGTAGGTCGAAGAGCGCGGCATGAGGGTGTTTCTCGCGGACTTCGTCGACGAAGCGGCGCGCGGCGGCGTGATAGGCGTCGTAGACCGCCTTGCAGCCGGCTGACGCGTATGCTTCGTCGTGACGGCGGTTGGCGTCGATGTACCTGCGGTGGAATCTCGCGATGACGAGGTAGGGGGGTTTGCCGGTGAGGCGCTTCACCTCCGCGGCGATGCTCTCCGCCAGAACGTCGGTGTTGAAGTCGGTGCTGGTGACGAAGCGCGAGCCCACGGGTGTGCGCAGCTCGCAGCCGGGGACGTTCTCGCGGCCGCCGTGCGGCGCGGTGAGGGCGATGGGCAGCTCGCCCGGCTGGACGAAGACGAGCTCGCTCGCGAATGCAGGCACCGCGAGGAGCACGGCGGCCCACAGCAGGAAGCACGCGTGCGCGAGCGGTCCCGGGATGCGCCGCATTCTCATGGGCGCGCGGCCATCAGCACGCGAACGAGGTCCGGGATGCGCTCGACGCCCATCTTCGCCATCAGCCTGGCTTTATAGACTTCGACCGTGCGCGCGCTGATCTTGAGCTCGCTCGCGATCTCGCGGTTGTGCATGCCGGCGACCACGCGCTCCAGGACTTCGCGTTCGCGCGGCGTGAGCCGCGCAAGCTGGCGCGAGACCTCCGCGGCATCGGCCGACCGGCGCAAGCGCTCGGTCTCGCGCTCCAGGCCGTCGCGGATGGCGCCGAGCAACTGATCGCTGTCGATCGGCTTCTCGAGGAAATCGAGCGCGCCCGCCTTGAAGGAGCTGCGCGCCGCAGCCATCTCACCGTGCGCCGTGACGACGATCACGGGAAGCGGTATCTCGCGGTTCTGGAGCTCGGCCTGGAGCTCGAGGCCGCTCATGCCCGGCATGCGCAGGTCGACGACGACGACGCCCGAGGACTCCGGCGACTGCGCGGCGAGAAACGATTCGGCGCTGGGGAAGGTGATCGTGTCGAAACCGTGCAGCCCCAGAAGAAGGCTGAGCGAATCGCGAACCGCAGCGTCGTCGTCGACGATGTACACGCGGGAACCGGGCGATGCCATGGAGGCCCCTTATGCCTTCGCCGCAGGCAGCGTCATCATGAATCTTGCACCGGCGTCGCTTCGATCCAGCCACAGGCGCCCGCCGTGCCGCTCCACGATCGAGCGGCTGATCGCGAGGCCGAGCCCGGTTCCTTCCTTTCTCGAGGTCACGAATGACGTGAAGAGCTGCTCCGCTATGGCGGGCGCCACACCCGGCCCCGAGTCTTCGACGGCGATCGTGAGAAAGCCCGCCTGACCGGCGCTCGCGGCGACCGTGATCCGCCTCGCGGCGGCCGCGGCCTCGGACTCGGCGATGCTGTCCACGGCGTTGCGAAGGACGTTGTGCAGGACCATCTCGAGCTGCACGCGATCGACGAGAAGCGCGGGCGCATCGGGGGCCACGTTCACGGCCACGTCGATGCGATGGCGCTCGATGCGGGCGGCGAGAGGCGCCAGTGCGGCCTCGATCAGAGCGTCGGGCGCGACCCTTTCGATGCTGCCGGCATCGCGGCGATAGAAATTACGCAGCCTCCGCACGATGCTGCCGGCACGCTGCACCTCGGCCGCCGTCTTGCTGATGGTGTCCTCCAGACCCGGATCCCGCGCGTCATGCCGCCCCAGCAGCAGCTCGAGGGATTGCACGTAGGCCGAGGCCGCGGTGAGCGGTTGATTGAGCTCGTGCGCGAGTGCGGAAGCCATCTCCGCCGCGGCGGCAACGCGCAGCGTGCGATCCAGATGCTGATCGCGCTCGCGCAATCTGTCCTGCATTTCGTTGCGCTCGGTGACGTCGCGCACGACCCCGATGCAAAGCCTGCGGTCGTCGACGATGGTGCTTCCGAACGAAACCTCGACCGGGAACTGTTGCCCGTCGCCCCGCCGCGCATGCGCGGATAGCGCTCTCGCCGTGGAAAACCCGGCGGGCAGATCGGTTATCAGCTCGTGGAGCGTCCGTTGCGTCAACTGCGTCGCGCTCAGCCCGAAGATCGCTTCCGCGGCGCGGTTGGCATCGATCACCCGGTAATTCTCATCGAGGATGACGATGGCGTCCGGCGCGGTGGCGAAGATCGTCTTCAGCTCGGCTTCGCGGTTCTCCAGCCCCCGGCGCGCACGGCGCCACTGCGTCGCCGCCATGCCGAGGAATACACCGGTCACCGTCAGGGCGAGCATCAGGAACTGGAACTGAAGCGCCCATTCGCTCGGATAACCGGCGAGCTGCAGCGCTGCCATGAGGCCGAGTTGCGTCGCGAGCAGGCCCGCGGTCGCTCCCTCGAAACCGTAACGCGTGCTGATCCACACCAGCGGCATGAAAAGCAGGTAGAAGAAGTTCACCGCGCTCTGCGGCTCGAGATTGAAGATCAGCGCGAGCACCGCGGCGATGCTGAGCGCCTGCAGCGCGCCTTCCACCGTGACACGCGGCGTGTGTCCCCGCGCGAGCCGCGCCCCGTGTATCAGCAGGAAAGGCGTGGTGATGGTGATGCCGATCACGTCGCCGACCCAGAAGTAGATCTTGTGCCCCGCGAACTCCGACCATGTGAAGCTGCCCAGCAAGACGTGCGCGCCCACGTAGACCGCGGCGATGGCAATCGTGCCGACCGCGACGATCCCGGTGAACACGATGAGATCGCGAAGTGAACGAAACGCCGGATCGAACCCCGATCGCCGAAGCAGCACGGCGAGCCAGGTGTAGCCCACGGCGAGGATGGCCGCATACAGCGCCGCGTGCATGAGGTGCGCCTGCCCGTGCCGCACGGTGATCTCCGCGAGCGCGGCGGCGACGAACAACGCAGGCGCGTAGCGCAGGCCAAGGCCGAGCAGCAGAGCGAGACTCAGGCCCGGCGGCGGATTCCACAGCGTGATGGCGTACGGACCGGCGGGATGTATGTAGCTGATCCAGTCCAGCAGTACGTACGTAACCACGTACGCGCAGATGATGCCCGCGGTCACGGCACGCACGTGCGTCAGACCGCTGCGTGCAATGCTGGAGCCGCGACTCGCCGGTTGTGCTCGAAACATGCGGCTTCAGAGTATATCCGTGGTTGACGAGGGGCAAGAAGACAGTCGGCAGCGTCGATATGGAAGCACACGGATCGCGAATGTGCTGTACGGGTTTTCCGTACGAGAGGCGCGGATTCGCGTTTCGCGTAAGTGTATGACGATACGCGCTCCGCTCATCGAGGCGGAAGAGGTGCCCGTCCCCGGTCACCACCTCGTTCGAGAAGGAGCGCCTGCAATGAGTGAGTGGTGGGAATCCGTCGATAGAGTCTTCCTGTTCCTGCTTGCGCTGCCCGTACTGGTCGTCGTCGCCGGTTACGCGCGGTACCGGTGGGACGAGCGACGCAGGCAGAGGGTCAGCAAAGGCTTCGCGCTGTTCGGCTTCTGGTTGGTCCTTTCCGGCCTTTTCGAGCCCTTCCTCGTCACCGCCGGCGCGGCTTCCGCAACCGGCGTGGTGTGGATCGCGAGCCGCATGGCGGTCATCGATCGCGAGGGGCACCCGGTGCATCTCGGACGAACCGTGCTGATCTACTGGCCGTGGCTCCTGAAAGAGATGGCCAAGAGCGCCTGGGACGTCTCGAAGATCATCGTCAATCCGCGACTGCCGGTGGCCCCGCAACTGGTGCGGGTCGACGCGACCCAGCGCACGAGCGTCGGGCTGGTGACGTACGCG
>Ga0105106_10001028_pt1 | contig 19912 bp, 19 predicted proteins | sample PPLLaktember2015_5_FD_79109 | JGI IMG/M metagenome (GOLD analysis project Ga0105106, IMG submission 79109) | Freshwater sediment microbial communities from Prairie Pothole Lake near Jamestown, North Dakota, USA - PPLs Lake P8 Core (1) Depth... | ecosystem: Environmental > Aquatic > Freshwater >...
CGCGAGCTCTCCGCCGCGGCGCTTCAATACCGACACCGCGAGCAGGCCGTCGCGCGCTTGCAGCCCGAGCCGCAATGCCGCGGCCGTGGCGCGTGCCTCGACGCCCGGCCGGCGCCACAGCATGCCCCAGGTGCGGCCTTCGCGTGCGGCGAGTGCCAGGCGACGCAACATGCGCTCGTCGTGCTCCTCGAGCCAGGCGAACGCCGCGCCGCACTCCGGCGCGCGCAGCGCCTGCTCGAAGGCCCACAACGCCTCGCGGGCGTCGCGGCAGCGCACCAGCGCGAGCCGCGACAGATCGACGCCCGCGGCAGCGAGCGCCGGCGCGTAGGGGCGGTAGGGTGGGGCGATCCACGCCACCTCGTGGCCGGCCCGCGTGAGTCGTGCCAGCGCGGGCAATGCGAGGCGCATCTCGCCGATGCCCTCGCGCGCAAGCAGCACTTCGGTGAGCGCGTTGCCCGGCCAGCCGCCGCCAGGCAGCACGGCATCGAGCGGCGCGAAACCGGTGGGCAGTGCCGCGGGTTCGGGTGCGCAGTCGCCGCCGCGCCAGATCGCGGGATGGGAGAGCAGGGCGGCGAGTGCGGGGTTCATCGCGCGTGTTCCATCAACTTCCCGGCAGAGGCCAGTGGCGCGCGAACACGGACGCGACGCGCGGGTGCGTTTCGATCGTGCGCAGCAAATCGTGGAACGCCGGCCGGGCCTGCTCGAGATGGGACCGCGTGCCGGACCACTTCGACACGACGGCAGCGAGGAGGTCGAGCGCGCCGATCGCGGTACCCGACAGCCACGGCCGGGCGGGAAAGGTGTCGGCGAAGATCTCCCACGAGCGGTGCAGCCGCGCGCGGGTGCCGGCGCGGATGCGCTCGCCGGTGGCGGCGTCGCAGTCGACGCACCAGCGCTCGGGGTAGTCGATGATGCCGATCGCGGCGTAGCACTGGGCAGCGATGAACACGAGGCCGCGGATCTGCTGCGCGCGTGCCGACGAATCGGCCGGCAGCAGGCCGCTGCCCGGATGGGCGTCGGCGAGGTGGATCAGGATCGCCGCGCTTTCGGTCATCACGCTGCCGTCGGGCAGCACCAGCGTCGGCACGAGGCCGGTTGGGTTGATGCGCAGCAGCGCCTCGAAGTCCGGGCCGGGCTCCCACGAGGCGGTGCGCACCATCTGCCAGCGCGCGCCGGCGAGCTCGAGCGCGGCCTCGATCGCGGCGGAGCCGGAGCCTTCGCTGCCGTAGAGGGTATGCGTATCAGGCATCAGGAGTCAGAGGTCAGGAGGCAGAGAAGGGGTGGCTGACGGGGACGATGCATCGCACATCGGGCGTCGTGTGGTGTCTCAGCGGTGTCGCGTGCCGCGCCGATCGTCGTCGAGCTCGAGCAGGAGCTGCGTGCGCTCGGTGCGCGCGACCTCCTGCCAGCTGCGCCCGGTGAGCGCGCCTTCGAGCGCCCACAGCAGATTGAGCGAGGCGCCGGGCCAGCGCGCGCGCACGCGTCGCCAGGCCTCGATCGCGCCGAGCCTGCGCAGCGCTGCGACGCTCGTGATGCCGGCCTCGGCGAGCTTGCGCGCCGACACCGGCCCCAGATTGGGCAACGCGGCGATCGCGTCCGCTTGTGTCGGGGCGGCAGCGTGCGCCCGCCTCGTTGTTGGCATGTTTGCCGGGGCCTTTGCGCGCGCGGCCAGCGTGCGCTTGCGCTCGGCGGTGTAGGCCCACCAGGGCTTCGCCGGCGCGCCTTCGACGAAGCGCACCGCCGCGATGAAGGTGTCGAGCATGCAGGGATCGTGGCGCACGCCGGTACGGCGGTTGAGCGCGTCGTAGAGCGCGTAAGGATCGCGGCCGGCGAGTTGTGCGGGCCGGGCGATGCCGATCGCGCGCAGGTCGGCGGCGACCGCCGGGCCGACGTTGGGCAGGTCCTCGAGACGCGCCGCGTCGCGGGCTCGGGACGCGACGATGCGGGAAACGGAAGGGGCTCTCACAGGCGGCTTCCCCGGATCAGGCCGACCCCGACGCCCTCGATCGCGAACGGTGTCGCGTCGGGGTCGACGACGATCGGCGGGAAGGCGGGATTCTCGGCGACGAGCAGGATTTCACGCCCGCGCCGTTTCAGGCGCTTGACGGTGACCTCGTCGCCGCCGCGGCCGGCAATGCGGGCGACGACGATCTGGCCGCTCCTCGCCTCGCTCGTGCGGTGCACGGCGAGGAGGTCGCCGTCGAGGATCCCGGCGTCGCGCATGCTCGCGCCGCGCACGCGCAACAGGTAGTCGGCGCGCGGCGAGAAGAGCTCGGGGTCGACGCGGTAACGGCCTTCGATGTGCTCGGCGGCGAGGATCGGGCTGCCGGCCGCGACCCGCCCCACGAGCGGCAGCGTGCCCTGCACCGGCACGCCCGGCAGGTCCTTGAGCTTCAGGCCCCGCGATGCGCCGGGCAGGATCTCGAGCGCGCCCTTGCGCGCCAGCGCCTGCAGGTGATCCTCGGCCGACGAGGGCGTGGAGAAGCCCAGCCCTTGCGCGATCTCGGCACGCGTGGGCGGCATGCCGTGCACGTCGATGTGCGTCCGAATCCAGTCGAGGATCTGCTGCTGACGCGCGGTGAGCGGCAGCCTGCCCTCGGCGGGCTTGTCGCGCGGTGGGGCAGACGACAGGTGAGCGAACGGGCGAGGGCCCGGGAGCCGGCGGGGCGTCATCCGATGACCGTATGGATATGCGGTACCCGGATTATAGGCGGCGCCGGCGTCACGTCAAGGGCCGGCGCGGCCTTTGACCGCGGGCGCGTCCCGCCCCTATAGTCGACGCCCGTCCACGAGGAGGAACGCGATGCCCGCCTACGTCTTCGCCAACATCGAGGTCACCGATCCCGTGCTCTACGAGGAGTACCGCAAGGGCGTGCCGGCGACGATCGCGCAGTACGGCGGCCGCTACGTCGCGCGCGGCGGCGCGGCCGAGGGCCTCGAGGGCGGCTACGCGCCGAAGCGGGTCGTGATCCTCGAGTTCCCCAGCATCGAGCGCGCGAAGGCCTGGTGGGACTCGCCCGAGTACCGGCCGCTTCGCGCGATCCGGCAGCGTGCCTCGCGCGGCGACCTGCTGCTCGTCGAGGGCCTCGCGTGCTGAGGAGGCGTGGATGAAGGACGAAGCCGCCGCGCGCGCCGCGGCACTGCTGCGCCGTTGCACGGTCGCCGCGCTGGGCACGCTGCACGCCGGCGCGCCGAGCGTGACGATGACGCCCTACGCGCTGGCCGCGGATCGATTCGCGTTCCTGCTGCTGGTGAGCGGCCTGTCGGCGCACACCCGCGACATGCTCGCCAATCCACGCGTCGGGCTGATGGTGCTCGAGCCGGAAGGGGGTGCCACGGCGTCGCACGCGCTGGCCCGGGTCTCGATCCGGGGCACGGCCCGCGCGCTCGCCCGCGACGACCCCGGCTACGGCATGGCACACGCCGCCTATGCCGCGCGCTTTCCCGACATGACGGGCCTGTTCGAGCTCGGCGACTTCCGCCTGTTCGCGATCGAACCGCTGGCGGTGCGTGTCGTGCTGGGCTTCGCACAAGCGGCGTCGCTCGAGCCGGCGACGGTTGCAGCGGCGCTGATGTTGCGCTGAGCGCCGCTGCTGCGGTGCAACGTCGCCTGTGGGCGACAGGACGGCGTGCGTACTGTTGCTTGCCATCGAGCCGCCTGTCGCCTCGTCGCGCGATTCGTCGCTGTTCAGTTGCTCTGTTCGCGCGGGCGGTGCGATAACGGGCTCGTATAGACACATCGATGGGGCCGCGACCGATGCGGCCCTTCGGAGCACGAGATGCCGCAGGCGATCGGCAAGACGTACGGCTTCGGGCGGGTTTCCCCGGAAACCCGCCCGTCTCCGTACACGCCTGTCCACCTGTCGAGCGTGGCGCCGGATATCGGTCCCGCCGGCGACGTCGCGCCGAACCCCGTTCACGCTCGCCGGCGCCGGCGCCGCCGCCTTGCGCTGGTGTTGACGATTGCCGTGGTGGTCGCGGCCTCGGCCTTCGCCGCTGCCGGATTCCTTCGCTCGGCGTCACGCACCACTGCGGAGAGCGCACCGGGCGCCACGCTGATCGCCCTGGACAGCGAGGCCGAGCGCCTCGCGCGCTCGGCGTTCGCGGCGACGCACAACTCCGCTCGACGCTAGTACCGCCGCGACGCGACGGCACGGTCGGCAACGTCGATCGCGGGTTCGTTTCGCGGTCGGGCGCAGGCGTTAGCACGGCTTGCGCGCCACAAGGTCGATCAGCGCCGACATCCCGGCGTGGCCGTGTCCCTCGTTGATCTCGGCGTCGTAGGCGTCGAGCCGCAGCGTCGTCCAGCCGCGGAAGGTCGCCTCGAGCCATTCGCGCGTGTACAGGTGCTGGGTGTTCCCCGGACCCCCGGTTCGGAAGCCGACCTGCTCGGGACGATAGCCCTCGAGCAACAGGAGCCCCCCCGGCGCGACCGCCTGCTGCATGCCGCGGAAGACTGCGGGACGCTCGGCCGGCGTCAGGAACTGGATGAAGATGGCCACCACGGCGTCGTAGGTGCGCGCGTCCCAGTCCCAGTCGCGGATGTCCGCTTCCCGAACGTCGATGTGCACGCCCTGCTCGGCGGCCAGGGCGCGCGCCTTGGCGACGCCATTGGCAGCGATATCGAAGGCGGTGACGTCGAGCCCGCGCGCAGCGAGGAACACACCGTTGCGCCCCTCGCCATCGGCGACGCACAGCACGGACTGCCCGCGCGCAAGCCGCGCCGCCTCGCGGGCGAGGAACGCGTTCGGCACACGCCCGAAGTGGAATTCCGGCCCGGCGAAGCGCGCGTTCCAGGTACCTCTCGGATCGTCGAAGGACATGCTCGGGAGTGGCTCTCGGTGTGCTGAGCGCGGCGGCCGCAGGCCAGGCCCGTAGGGCCCGTCGCCGCGAGATGCAACGCGGCCGACACGCGACGGGGCGCATGCGGTTGCCTTGCCAAGGAGGCCGCCGGAAGATGGTAGCGCGGTTGACTCCCATCAAGGGGCCGGTGGGGTGCGGCGCCTAGCATGGGGCGCTACCGTCATCGCGCCAGAAGGGGTCCGGATGCCGACGATGCACGCGATGCGCTGCGAGGCGCCGGGTCGGCCGCTCGAGCCAGGCACGTTCGCGCTGCCCGTACCCGGGCCCGGCGAACTCCTGATCGAGGTGCGCGCCTGCGGCGTATGCCGCACCGACCTCCACCTCGTGGACGGAGAGCTCGCGAACGCTCGCTATCCGGTGATTCCAGGACACGAGATCGTCGGCACGGTGGTCGCGTTCGGACCGGGCGTGACCGGTCCCGCGCAGGGTTCGCGCGTCGGCGTCCCGTGGCTTGGCGGCACCTGCGGCCATTGCCGGTACTGCACCTCGGGACACGAGAACCTCTGCCCGGAGGCCGAGTTCACGGGATGCACGCGCGACGGCGGTTATGCCGAGTACGCGGTCGTCGACGCGCGATTTGCCTTTCCGCTGCCGGCGGCCTACGACGACTGCGAGGCCGCGCCACTCCTGTGTGCCGGCCTCATCGGCTATCGCGCCTACGCCATGGCACCCGATGCCGAGGTGATCGGCATCTACGGTTTCGGCGCCGCGGCCCATCTCATCGCCCAGATCGCGATCGCCAACGGCCGCCGGGTGTTCGCTTTCACGCGGCGTGGCGACGAACCGGCGCAGGCTTTCGCGCGGAAGCTCGGGGCCGCGTGGGCGGGAGGCAGCGACGAATCGCCGCCGGCGCTGCTCGACGCCGCGCTCCTCTTCGCTCCCATCGGCGCGCTCGTGCCCGCCGCGCTCGCCGCCACCCGACCCGGCGGCACCGTGGTCTGCGCCGGCATCCACATGAGCGACATCCCGGCATTCCCGTACCGTCTGCTGTGGCAGGAGCGGGTAGTGCGTTCCGTGGCGAACCTCACCCGTGCCGACGGCGAGGCCTTTCTCGCCTGCGCCGCGCGCATTCCGCTCGCGGTTCACACGCGGCGGTACGCGCTGGCGGATGCCAACATCGCGCTCTCGGACCTTCGCGCCGGCCGTCTCGAAGGTGCCGCCGTCTTGACGCCGGCGGGTGATCAGGCGTCGAATCCGGCTTGAGTCGCGTTTTTCCCGCCGTACCCACCCGAGGAGGATTGACCGATGGCACGCAAAGCCGCCCCACCCGCCGTTGCCGCGAAGAGCGCGAAGCCCAAGCGCCGCCCGGCAGTGCGCCGCAAGCCAGCCGCCGCCGCCGCCCCGTCGACGGCCTCGACCGCCGCGATGAACAAGACGCTGGCCGACATGTCGCGCATGGCGAACCTGATGACGCCCGAGCAGGCGATCGAGCTCTACAAGGCGAACGCGCGGATGGCGCTCGACGTCATCAATACGGCGATCGACAACACGGCGAAGCTGCGCAAGCTGCAGTTCGAGGGCGAGCAGTCGGCGCGCGAGTTCGGCAGGAAGGCGGCGCGCAGCGCCGCGGAGGTGAGGGATCCCCAGGCGCTGATGTCGATGAGCGCCCAGGCCGGTCAGGAGGCGCTGGAGCGGAGCCTCGCCTACTGGGGCGAGATGTTCGACCTGATCGTCGAGATGCAGAAGCGCCTGTTTGCGCTGATCGAGGAACAGGCAGAGGGGATGCCTGGCGTCAAGCAGGCGAAGGCTGCGATGCAGATGATGCCGGACCTCGGTCCGATGCAGAACGTCGTCGAGGCGATGCAGCGGATGGTCGGCTCCGGCACGGGTGCCTTCGGCTCGATGCAGAAGCTGATGGCCGACATGGCCCGGATGGCGCAGTCGTCGATGCCGGGCATGAAGCGCTGAGAGCGCGGGGCGGCGCACCTTTCTCGCGCCGCCCGTTCCCGCGGGCCCCGCAGCGGGGCGCGCCTTTCCGAGTGGGCGCGCGCGGCCTTGACCCACATCAGGCCGTGGTCGCGTCGTCGGCGGTCTAATGGGCCGACGGCCGGCCCCCATGGTTACGCGTTATCAGTTGGCGGATGCGCACGCGCGCACGGTGGCGGAAGTCTGCGCTGCCTTGCGCACGGATGCCGGGCGCGGCCTTGCCGCCGGCGACGCCGCAGGGCGGCTTGCAGTCTGTGGCCCCAATGTCCTGGCCGCCACGCCGCCGGTTCCGACCTGGCGCAGACTCCTCGCGCAGTTCGAAAGCCCGCTGGTGTTGCTGCTGGTCGCGGCAGCAATCGTGTCGCTCGTCGTCTGGGGCATCGAGCATCCGGGCGGCGCGCCCTACGAAGCGTTGACGATCCTCGCGATCGTCGCGCTCAACTCCGCGCTCGGCTTCTTCCAGGAAGAGCGCGCGGCACGGGCCGTGGCCGGCCTCGCACGCATGACCGCCGCGATGGCGATCGTCGTACGCGACGGGGACCGGCGCTCGATCCCGGCCGCCGACCTGGTGCCCGGCGACCTCATCGTCATCGAGGAGGGGATGACGATCCCCGCCGATGCACGGGTGCTCGCCTCGGTGTCGCTCAAGGCCAGCGAGGCCGCGCTTACCGGCGAGAGCGCGGCAGTGGACAAGCTGGACGCGCCGGTGCCGGCAGCATCCGCGCTCGGCGACCGGATCGACATGGTTTACGCAGGGACTGTTGCCGTGTTCGGTCACGGCCTCGCGGTGGTGACCGCGACCGGCATGGACACGGAGTTCGGACGGATCGCGACGCTGCTGCACGCCACGACCCCCGAGCCCACGCCGTTGCAGCGCGAGCTGGACCGCCTCGGGCGCATCCTCGGCGCGATCGTGATCGCGATCGCGGCGGTCGTGGCGGTGACGATCCTGGTGCTCCAGCAGGACATCACCACGGCGGTGCTGGTCGGTGTGCTGCTCTACACGGTTTCGCTCGCCGTCTCCGCGGTTCCGGAGGGCCTCGCGGCCGTGACCACGGTCGTGCTGTCGCTCGGCATGCAGCGCATGGCGAAGCGCAACGCGATCGTGCGCCGGCTCGCCGCGGTCGAGACGCTCGGCTCGGCCACGGTCATCGCCAGCGACAAGACGGGCACGCTGACCCAGAACGAGATGACGGTGCGCGTGGCCATCACCGCCACGGGCCGCGTCGCCTTCACCGGCACGGGATACTCGGCGGAAGGCGAGATGCAGGTCGACGGCAAACCGCTCGCCGAAGGCGCGCAACACACCGAGGCGCGACGTCTGCTCGCGGCCGCCCACCTCGCAAGCAACGCGGAGCTCGCCGAACGCGAGGGCCGCGTCACGGTGATGGGCGACCCGACGGAGGGCGCGCTCAAGGTCGCCGCCCTGAAGGCGGGGCTCACCGACGAGCGGATCCGCACTCGCTTCAGGCGCGTGGGCGAGTTGCCGTTCTCCGCGGAACGCAAGCTGATGAGCACCGCGCACACGGACGCCCTGCGCGAAGGCGACAAGGTGCTGTTCGTCAAGGGTGCACCGGACGTGCTGCTCGCACGCTGTACGTCGGAGCGCGTCGGTGACGTCGAGCAGCCCCTCGACGGCGCGCGCCGCGATGCCGTCGCACGGTCCATCGACGGACTTGCCGGCGAAGCCCTGCGCACGCTCGGCATCGCTTACCGCCGCCTGGCGGCGGTCGAGTTGAGCAGGCTCGAGCCCAGTCACGAGGAAGAACTGGTGTGGCTCGGCGTCGTCGGCATGATCGACCCGCCGCGGCCCGAGGCCAAGGCGGCCGTTGCCGCCGCACAGACGGCGGGACTGAAGGTGCTGATGATCACGGGCGACCATCCGGCGGCGGCGGGGGCGATCGCTGCCGAACTCGGCATTGCCGCAGCCGGGGAGCCGGTGATGACCGGCGCCGCGCTGGCGGCGCTGGACGATGCGGCGCGGCGTGTCGCGATCCGGGAGACGCGCGTCTTCGCGCGCGTGGCCCCTGAGCACAAGCTCGCTATCGTGCGCGCGCTGCAGGCGGAAGGTGAGGTGGTCGCGATGACCGGCGACGGCGTCAACGACGCGCCGGCGCTCAAGGCCGCCGACATCGGCATCGCGATGGGCGTGACCGGCACGGACGTCTCGCGCGAGGCCGCGGACATGGTGCTCGCCGACGACAACTTCGCGACGATCGTCGCCGCGATCGAGGAGGGCCGTTCGATCTACGCGAACATCCAGAAGTTCCTCCGCTACCTGCTCGCCACCAACCTGGGCGAGGTGCTGGTGATGTTCTTCGGCGTCGTGCTTGCGGGCGTGATCGGCCTGACCGCCGGGCCCGGCGAGGCGCTGGTGCTGCCGCTCCTCGCGACGATGATCCTCTGGATCAACCTCGTCACCGACGGCTTCCCCGCGCTTGCGCTCGGCGTCGACCCGCCCGAACCGCGGCTGATGGCGCATCCTCCCCGCAATCCGCGCAGCAGCGTGATCACGCACCGGATGTGGATCGGCATCGGCGTGGCCTCCGTGGTGATGGCGGCCGGCACGCTGCTCCTGCTCGACGCATCGCTGCCGGGAGGGCTGATCGAAGGTGAAGGCGACGTCCGCTACGGACGCACGATGGCATTCAACGTCCTCGTGATCTACCAGCTGGTCGCCACGCTGTCCGTGCGCTCGGACGAGGTGAGCGCGTTCGTCGCGACTTTCGAGAATCGCTGGCTCTGGGCGTCGCTCGCCGTCGGGCTCGCGCTCCAGTTCGCGGTGCTGTACGTGCCCGCGCTGCAGCGTGGCTTCGGCACGGTCGGACTGTCGGTGCGCGACTGGGTCGTGTGCTTCGCGATCTCGACCAGCGTGCTGCTGGCCCGGGAGCTTCTGAAAGCGGCATTCCGGGCCCGGGATCGCCGCGCTTGACGCGCGCACCGTGCATGGGCGAGATTCGCAGCGTCGGGCAAACAACGGAGGGAAGATGCGTCGGATCGGAGTGGGTATCGTCGGGCTGGGCAATGCGGTCAAGCCGCATGCGGCGGCGCTCAAGGCGCTTGCCGATCGCGCCACGGTGGTCGGGGGCTGGTCGCCCTCCACGGCGCGTCGCACGCAGTTTGCCGCGACCTATGCCCTGCCGGCGGTGGACTCGCTGGACGCGCTGCTAGCGGACCCGAAGGTCGAGGCGCTGCTCGTGCTGACGCCGCCGCGCACGCACACCGAGATCGCGCTCGCCGCCGCTCGCGCCGGCAAGGACGTGTTGCTGGAGAAGCCCATCGACGTCGACCACGCACGCTCGAGGTCGCTGGTCGAGGCGATCGAGGGCATGGGTCGGGTCTTCGGCATCGTGTTTCAGCACCGCTTTCGCGAAGGTGCAATCGCGCTGCGCGAGGCGCTGCGCGGCGAGGCGCTCGGCGAGTTGCTCTCGGTCTCGGCATCGATCCGCTGGTGGCGCTCGGCGGAGTACTTCGCGGAACCCGGGCGCGGCACAATCGCCCGCGATGGCGGCGGCGTGCTGCTGACCCAGGCGATCCATACGCTCGACCTGATGCTCGACCTCGTCGGTCCGCCGCAGCGCGTCTCCGCGCTCGTCCGCACGAGCCCGCTCCGCGGGATCGACACCGAGGACATCGCGTGCGCGACCGTCGAGTATCGTTGCGGCGCCGTCGGCGCGATCGACGCGACGTCCGTCGCCTTTCCCGGTTACCCGGAACGCGTTGAAATTGCCGGTACGAACGGCAGCGCGGTGCTCGCCGCGGAGCGGCTGGAGCTCAATCTGCAGGGCGCGCCGGCGCGCGTGATCGACGGCGGCAGTGCCGGTGGCGGCGGCGCCGATCCGATGGCGTTCTCGCCCGACGCCCACCGGCGCCTGATCGCCGACTTCCTCGACGCGGTCGAGGCGCGGCGGCAGCCGCTGGCGAGCGCCCGCAGCGCACTCGCAATCCACGCGCTGATCGACGCGATGCTCGACTCGTCGCGACGGGGCGTGGCCGTGGAGGTGGCGACGTCCGCGTGAAGCCGCGCGGGTGCGGGCGGGGTACCCGGAGCCCGACTCGAACGGGCACGCCTCGCGGCCGCGGATTTTAAGTCCGCTGTGTCTACCATTCCACCATCCGGGCGCGGTCTCGATTCTACGCCCGGCGCCCTGTTCGTTACGCCGCCGGCACCGCCGCGTCGCCGGCAGGCCGGTGAACTCGGCAACGATCGTGCGGTCGGCGAGCCGCGCGACGTCTACGAACCAGGATGAGCGCGAGGTGCGGCTAGCCGCGCCGGCGCAGCACGCTACCCATGAAGCGAACGAAGGCTGCGTGTTCCTCTTCCGCGCGCTCGGTCGCCGTCTGGATTACCAGCACACAGTAACGGCCGTCGTCCAGGCGCCGCACGAAGACGTCGCGGCCGCCGTCGCGTGCGCGGAGCGTCGCGCGCATCCGCTGGCCGGGAGGGCGCTCGGGGGGCAGCCACTCGGCGTGCACGTCGCCCGTCGAGAGCAGCGCGTCGCGCCGCCCGCGATACTCGGTCGCGCCGCGCAGGTGGCGGATCGCGACGGTGTCGTTGCTGCCCGGTGCGTCCGGGTCGGCGTCGCGACGCTGTGCATCGGTGCGCATTGGCGTGTCCTGGCTGGAGGTGGCGTCGGACATGAATCTCCCTCTTGCCCGATGGTGTTCTCCTGCGGCCGAAGATACACAAATATGCCATGACCTTGCGTGCATGCCCGATCAACGGTAGCGACGAAAAGTTTTACAAATACGGCTGTGATGGACAGATCGGCCAAAATTGCCCTGAATCGTCGAGTTTCCTGACAGTGGCGAGTCTTGGCGCGGCGTGCCCGCCGCATTCTAAGCATGTGAAAAACGGGTCTTTGGTCCATGCGCCGAGGTGTCGCAGAATGACATCCCCTCATTGCACCGCAGAGCTCGACGCCATGAAACGCCTCTTCGCCTTCTTCATCGCGCTCGCTGCGTCTGCCGCAGCACTGGCCGCGCCGCCACTGCTCGGTCCCGCCGACCTCAACGCCTTGCTCGGCAAGCCCGGCGTGCGCGTCATCGACATCCGCGATCCCGCGTCCTACGGCGACAAGCACATCCCCGGTGCCGTCTCCGCCCCGTACGGCAACTGGCGCGGTCCTGCGTCCAATCCCGGCGAGCTGCCGGCACTGCCGGTGCTGACCAAGCGCGTACAGAGCCTCGGACTAATCCCCGAGACCCACGTGGTGGTCGTCTCCACCGGCAAGGACGTCACCGACTTCGGCGCCGCGGCGCGTGTCTACTGGACGCTCAAGGTGCTGGGCCTCAAGGAGTTGTCTGTCCTGAATGGCGGCGTGGCCGCGTGGACGGCCGCGGGTTTGCCACTCGACAATGTGAAGGTGACGGTGGCGGCGAGCACGTTCGAGCCGCGCATCGACGAGTCGCTAGTCGCGACGCGCGAGCAGACGATCGCGGCGGCGTCGAGCGGGAGCTCGCGCCTGGTCGATGCGCGACCGCCCGCGTTCTTCAAGGGCGAGACCCGCCACCAGGCGGCCAAGCTGCCGGGCACGCTCAAGGGTGCGGTCAACGTCGAGCACGCGAGCTGGTTCAAGCCCGGGACGACGACGTTCGTGACGGCCGACGAGGCGCGCAGGATCGCCGCGACGACGCCGCTCGAGCCGGGGCGTGACACAATCTCGTTCTGCAACACCGGGCACTGGGCCGCGACCAACTGGTTCGCGATGTCCGAGGTGCTCGGCCAGAACAACGTCAAGCTCTATGCGGGCTCGATGGTCGACTGGACCCAGGCCCCCGACGCGCTGCCGATGGACAACGTCCCGAACCGTTTCGAGCAACTGGTGATCGACTGGAAGCTCTGGATGGACCGCACGTTCAACTGAAGGTCCGATGCGCAGGCTTCCCATCGCGGCCCTTGCGGCCGCGTTGCTTTTCGTGCTGGTGTGGTACGTGTCGGTGCGCCAGGCGGCGCTGTTCGCGATCGGCATCGCGATGGGCGCCGCGCTCGCCGGCGCGCGCTTCGGCTTCACCACCGGCTGGCGCAACCTGGTCGTCGCGCGTGATCCGCGCGGCGTCGTCGGGCAGGCGCTCCTGCTCGCGCTCGCCGCGCTCGGGTCGATGCCGCTGCTCGGGCAGTTCCCGGAGCTGAACGCCGCACTCGCTCCGCCGAGCGTGAGCCTCGTCGTCGGCGCGTTCCTGTTCGGCCTGACGATGCAGATTGCCGACGGCTGTGGCTCGGGCACGCTCTACAAGGCTGGCATGGGCGTGCCGCTCAACATGGGCATCCTGCCGCTGTTCGCGCTCGGCAGCTTCCTCGGCTCCGTGCACCTCGATCGCTGGCTCGTGCTCGGCGTGATCGAGCCGGTGAGCTTGGTCGACCACTTCGGTGTCGCAGGGGCGCTCGCGGCGACGTTCGCCGGGCTCGCCGTCGCGGTCGCGCTGGCGCTCGCATGGTCCGGCGCCGAAGGGCGTGCGTCCTGGTTCGACCGGCGCTGGCTGTGGGGGGCCGTCGCGCTCGCGGCGCTGGCGGTGCTGAACCTCGTGGTGGCCGGCCAGCCGTGGGGCGTGGTCTACGGATTCGGTCTCTGGGCGGCCAAGCTGGCGACCGCAGCCGGGGTTTTCGACCCGGCAGCGAACATGTTCTGGAACCAGCCGGGCAACGCGGAGATCCTGCGCCAGTCGGTGCTGCTCGACGTGACGTCGATCACCAACATCGGCATCCTCGCGGGAGCGTTGTGGGTGGCCGCCGGTGCGCCTTCCACCGGACGCCCACTCACGGCCGTGCAGTGGCTGATCGGCCTCGCGGCCGGCTTCGTGATGGGCTACAGCTCGCGCCTGGCCTTCGGCTGCAACGTGGGTGCCATGGTCTCGGGCATTTCCACCGGCAGCCTGCACGGGTGGCTCTGGGTGCCATTGGCGTTCGCCGGCACGCTGATCGGCCTGCGCGTGCGCCGGCGTTTCGGATTCGACGCCGCATGAGGCGGGCCGTCTACCTGAAGTGGGCCTTCTGGGGTGCGCTCGCGCTCTTCCTCGCCTGGGACCACGCGCGGGCGCCGCGCATCGACCTGCGCTTCGAGGCACCGCTGATCGCGGCCGGCTCGGGGCAGACCTCGATCGCTGGGCACTGCGCGCTGCCGAAATAGACGGCGGGGACCGTCGGGCGCCAGCCGCCCGGAATTTTGCCGGAGAACGATCGCGCAATTGATGAGTCTCAAAACATATGCACGGCTTGTCGCGTACAAAGCCCTGTCGACCGAACGTGACGGTCGGACCCGGGAAAAATAACAATGACCATCGGCTGGATCACCATCGCTGCGATTGCGCTCGGCATCTCCTGGCTCGTGACGTTCACGTTGCTGAAGATGGCGGACGATAACGACCGGGCGGCCCGGCATGCCGAGCGGGAACTGATCCCGTTCTCGGACGTGACCGTCACGCAGGCCGGCTACCGCGAATGAAGCACGCCTGATCGGTGCGCGGGGATTGTCGCGCGGCCGCCTCCCGGCCACGCGAGAATCGCGGGATCGTCGCCTTATGGCACCCGAAGGGTGATGGAGGCGGGGGTCGGAATCGAACCGGCGTACACGGCTTTGCAGGCCGCTGCATGACCACTCTGCCACCCCGCCCGGGGTGCCGCGGACCTGAACGGGCCGGCGGAAACGAAACGGGAGAGCGCTTGGTTGCGCTCTCCCGGGAATGTGGAGCGGGAGACGAGTCTCGAACTCGCGACCTCAACCTTGGCAAGGTTGCGCTCTACCAACTGAGCTACTCCCGCGGCGAAGTCGCGCATTATAGCCGAAACGTTCCGCGAGTGAACATATCGAGCCTTTACAGGCGTTTGCGGGCCCGATGAGGCCACCACGACGACGCTCGGTTCAGCGCGCGAGTGCGGCCAGCAGGCACAACACCACACCGGCCGTCAGCAGCCGGCGCAGTCGCAGGTACCACGGCGGCAGCGCGGCGCGCGGCGCCAGCACGTGGTCGAGCGCGAGGTGGACCAGGAACACGGCCAGCAGGACGCCGATGCCGAGCCGCCACGGCAGCATTCCCGCTGTCCAGGCGGCGAGCGCGGGCATCACCGACCAGCCCATCCACGTCCAGCGGTCCGCGGCCGCAAATTCGCTCGCTTGCATTGCGAACGCCCAGTGCAGCGCACCGACGAAGGCCAGGATCACCATGCCGTAGTTGAGCAGCGCCTTCCCGCACCAGGCGGCGAGGTCGGGCGACCCGAACCACAGCCCGAACAGGAAGCTGGCGAACGGCAGGAGGCCGCTGGCCCCGAGCGCAAGCGCAGGCCGCGGAATTCGGGCGGCCTCGGCGGCGCTCATGGGCAAAGCCGGTCGGGCGTCCCGGCGCTGCGTCAGCCGGCGACCTTCACGAGCGCAGCGGCAACGTAGTCGACGTTGCGCGAGTTGAGCGCCGCCACGCAGACGCGTCCGGTGTCGATCGCGTAGATCGAGAACTCGCTGCGCAGGCGGGCGACGGCCTCCTTCGACAGGCCGGAGTACGAGAACATGCCGCGCTGGGCCAGCATGTAGCGAAAGTCCTTGTCCGGCAGCTGCGCGTGCAGCGCGGCGACGAGGTGCGAGCGCATCACCTTGATGCGCTCGCGCATGCCGCCGAGTTCCTCTTCCCAGAGCGCGAGGAGCTCGGGCGTGGTCAGCACCGTCGCCACGATCTGTCCCCCGAACGAGGGCGGGTTCGAGTAGTTGGCGCGAACCAAACGCTTAACCTGCGAGAGCACGCGCACGGCCTCGTCCCTGCTCGCGCCCACGATGGTGAGCGCGCCGATGCGCTCACCGTAGAGCGAGAACGACTTCGAGAACGAGCTCGCGATGAGGAGCGGACCCGGTGTCGCCGCGAACCAGCGCACCACCGCGCCGTCCTCGGCGATGCCTTGGGCGAAGCCCTGGTAGGCGATGTCGACGAAGGGCACGAGGCCGCGCGCACGCACGATCTCGATGATCCTCGTCCATTGCTCGGGCGTCGGGTCGACGCCGGTCGGGTTGTGGCAACAGGCGTGCAGCACGACGATCGCGCCTGCGGGCAGCTTCTCCAGCGAGGCGACCATGCCTGCAAAGTCGAGTCCGCGCGTCGCGGGGTCGAAGTAGCTGTACGTGCCGACCGCGAAGCCGGCCTGCTCGAACAGCGCGCGGTGGTTCTCCCAGCTGGGATCGCTGATCCAGATGCCGGCACCGGGCGCGAAGCGCCTGAGGAAATCCGCGCCGATCTTGAGTGCGCCCGTGCCGCCGAGCGCCTGCACGGTGACGGCGCGGCCGCCCTGCACGATCTCGCTGTCGTCGCCGAGCAAGCGCGCCTGCACCGCCTTGTCGTAGGCCGGAAGCCCATCGATCGGCAGGTACGGATGCGGCGCGCCTTTCGCCACCAGGATCTGCTCCGCGCGCCGCACGCACTCGAGCAGCGGCACCTTGCCCGTGTCGTCGCAATACACGCCGACGCCCAGGTTCACCTTGTTGGGATTGGTGTCGGCAACGTACGCCTCGGTGACGCCGAGGATCGGGTCCTTCGGTGCGAGCTCGACGGTGCCGAAAGGGTTGGCAGGGTGGGGCGCGTTCATTGCGGGTTTCCGTGGGAGCCGGGCAATCGTGGATTTTACCGCAGCGCGTGCCTCCGCCTCGACCCGGGTTCGTCCCGCGCTCGATGCTTGCATTCGCGGCCGGCGTGCCCCATGTTCGACGACCGGCCCCGAATCCCGCGCATGGCACGCCCCGACCGCATTCCCGTCGACGCCCCGAAGCTCCCGCCGGCAACGGCGTTGCGCACGCTCGCGCGCGTCGGGCGCTTCGTCCGGCCGTACCTGCGGCAGGTAACGCTGGCGGTGATCGCGCTCCTGGTCGCGGCGGGCGCGGTACTCGCGATCGGGCAGGGGCTCAAGTTCGTGATCGACCGTGGCTTCGTCGCGGGAAGCGCGGCCGAGCTCGACCGGGCGCTTGCGCTGCTCGGTGTCGTGATCGCGGTGATGGCGGTCGCGACGTTCACGCGCTTCTACTACGTGTCCTGGCTCGGCGAGCGCGTCACCGCCGACCTGCGTCGCGCCGTGTTCGACCACCTGCTCACGCTGCCGCCCGGCTTCTTCGAGGTCACGCGTACCGGCGAGGTGATCTCGCGCCTCACCAACGACACGACGATGCTCGAGACGGTGATCGGCTCGAGCGTCTCGATGGCCGTCAGGAACCTCCTGCTCCTCGCCGGCGGACTGGTGATGCTCGCACTCACGAGCCTCAAGCTGACGCTGCTCGTGCTGGCCGGGGTGCCGCTGGTGGTGGCACCGATCGTGCTGTTCGGCCGGCGCGTGCGGGGGCTTGCGCGGGCGAGCCAGGATCGCATCGGCGACGTCGGCGCCTACGTCGACGAGGCGCTGCACGAGATCCGCACGGTGCAGGCGTACGGTCACGAGCCGGTGGACCGCAAGCACTTTGCGGAGCGGGTCGAGGAGGCGTTCGCGACGGCGAAGCGCCGCGTGCGACAGCGCGCGCTGTTGGTCGCGGTGGTCATCATGCTGACCTTCGGCGCGGTGGGCGTGATCCTGTGGATCGGCGGCCACGACGTCCTTGCCGGGCGGCTCTCGGCCGGCGAACTCTCGGCATTCGTGTTCTACGCGGTGATCGTGGCGAGCGCGGTCGGCACGATCAGCGAGGTGATCGGCGACATCCAGCGCGCCGCAGGTGCGACCGAGCGGCTGTTCGAACTGCTCGCCGTCGAGCCCGCGATACGTGCGCCGGCCGAGCCGGTGGCCCTCCCGGTGCAGGGTCAGGGCACCGTCGACTTCGACGAGGTGTCGTTCAACTACCCGTCGCGCCCCGACACGCCGGCGCTGTCCGACGTCACATTCTCGATCGCGGCGGGCGAGCGGGTGGCGCTGGTCGGCCCCTCGGGCGCGGGCAAGACCACGGTGTTCCAGCTCCTGTTGCGCTTCTACGACCCGCAGTCCGGCGCGGTCCGCATCGACGGTGTCGACGTCGTCCGCGCCGACCCGGTGGCCGTGCGCCACCGACTGGCGGTCGTCCCGCAGGATCCCGTGATCTTCGCCGCGAGCGTGCTGGACAACGTGCGGTACGGCCGGCCCGACGCGAGCGACGCGGAGGTCCGCGCCGCCTGCGAGGCCGCCTACGCGACGGAGTTCATCGAGCGCCTGCCGGAGCACTATGCGTCGTTCCTCGGCGAGCGCGGCGTACGGCTGTCGGGCGGGCAACGACAGCGGCTCGCGATCGCCCGCGCGATCCTCGCCGACCGGCCGATCCTGCTCCTCGACGAAGCGACTTCCGCGCTCGACGCGGAGAGCGAGCGCATGGTGCAGCATGCACTCGAACGGCTGATGGCCCGGCGCACCGTGCTGATGATCGCGCACCGACTCGCGACCGTGCGCCACGCCGACCGCATCCTGGTGATGGACGCCGGGCGTGTCGTCGCGGCAGGGACGCACGAGGGGCTCGTGGCGTCGAATCCGCTCTACGCCCGCCTGGCCACGCTGCAATTCGGTGCCGGACAAGGGATGGCTGCGGGCGAGGTTGCGACGAACGATCGTTCGATCGTAAAATGACCGGTTCGCAGGTTTGAGAGGACGAGAGCGACGATGGGCGTCACCTATCCCGGCAGCCCCTACGAGCTGCACCAGCCGTTCGCGCCGGCGGGCGACCAGCCGGAAGCCATCGAGAAGCTGATCGAGGGCCTCTCCGACGGGCTCGCGTTCCAGACGCTCCTCGGCGTCACCGGCTCGGGCAAGACGTTCACGATGGCCAACGTGATCGCCCGCACCGGGCGGCCGGCGCTGGTGCTCGCGCCGAACAAGACGCTCGCCGCGCAGCTCTACAGCGAGTTCCGCGAGTTCTTCCCGAACAACGCGGTCGAGTACTTCGTCAGCTACTACGACTACTACCAGCCGGAGGCGTACGTACCGTCGCGCGACCTCTACATCGAGAAGGACAGCTCGATCAACGAGCACATCGAGCAGATGCGGCTGTCCGCGACCAAGGCGATCCTCGAGCGGCCCGACTGCGTGATCGTGGCCACGGTCTCGGCGATCTACGGCATCGGCGATCCGTCCGAGTACCACAGCATGATCCTGCACCTGCGCGAGGGCGACCGCCTCGCGCAGCGCGACGCGATCAAGCGGCTGACCGAGCTGCAGTACCAGCGCGCCGAGCTCGACTTCAAGCGCGGCACGTTCCGCGTGCGCGGCGACGTCCTCGACATCTTCCCGGCGGAGCACGCCGAGAGCGCGGTGCGCGTCTCGCTGTTCGACGACGAGGTCGAGTCGCTGACGCTGTTCGACCCGCTCACCGGCCACCCGAGGCAGCGCATCTCGCGCTTCACCGTGTTCCCGTCGTCGCACTACGTGACGGGCCGCCAGAAGGTGCTGAATGCAGTCGAGGCGGTCAAGTCCGAGCTCGCGCAGCAGAAGGAATTCTTCGTCTCGCAGATGAAGCTGATCGAGGCGCAACGCATCGAGCAGCGCACGCGCTTCGACCTCGAGATGATGATCGAGATCGGCTTCTGCAAGGGCATCGAGAACTACTCGCGGCACCTGTCGGGACGCAAGCCCGGCGAGCCGCCGCCGACGCTGATCGACTATTTGCCGCGCGACACGCTGATGATCGTCGACGAAAGCCACGTGACGATCCCGCAGGTCGGCGGCATGTACAAGGGCGACCGCGCGCGCAAGGAGAACCTGGTGAACTACGGGTTCCGCCTGCCGTCCGCGCTCGACAACCGGCCACTGCGCTTCGACGAGTTCGAGCGGCTCCTGCCGCAGACCATCTTCGTCTCGGCGACGCCAGCCGACTACGAGCACAAGCACGCGGGCCAGGTCGTCGAGCAGGTGGTCCGGCCGACGGGCCTCGTGGATCCGGTGCTCGAGGTGCGGCCGGCGCGCACGCAGGTCGACGACCTGCTCTCGGAGATCCGCATCCGCGTCGGCCGCAACGAGCGCGTGCTCGTGACCACGCTCACCAAGCGCATGGCCGAGGACCTGACCGACTACCTCGGCGAGCACGGCGTCAAGGTGCGCTACCTGCACTCCGACATCGACACCGTCGAGCGCGTCGAGATCATCCGCGACCTGCGCCTGGGCGAATTCGACGTGCTGGTCGGCATCAACCTGCTGCGCGAGGGGCTCGAC
>Ga0105106_10001029_pt1 | contig 19911 bp, 14 predicted proteins | sample PPLLaktember2015_5_FD_79109 | JGI IMG/M metagenome (GOLD analysis project Ga0105106, IMG submission 79109) | Freshwater sediment microbial communities from Prairie Pothole Lake near Jamestown, North Dakota, USA - PPLs Lake P8 Core (1) Depth... | ecosystem: Environmental > Aquatic > Freshwater >...
CCGGTTTTCCTGGGTCAGATACGAGTTCGAGGGCATCGCAAAGGTTTACCGGATAGAAGAGCGTTTCAATGTCATGATAGCCATCGGGCCGCCGGCCGGTTATTCTCAGTCCCAGGTTGATCTTTGCTTTTGGAAATACCAGCATTTAAGGATATTTGATACAAAAATACCATATCAATCGGATAATTGATGGATACGAAGTACGATTTGGTTTTTCAACAAGTTTTAAACAGAAGAATGTTTGTAAGAAAAAAATCCCTGACGGATTAATCACTAGGGTTATTTTTACCTTTGATCAAACCGGATGATAACTGATTATCGTCTTGTAAGTATCAATAAATCAGCACTTTTATATAGATGGCAAGACAAAAACCGGCTGCAAGGCCAGTAATCACCCAATTACCTGATTTCGGAAAAGTCCCTCCTCAGGCGATCGATATGGAGGAGGCAGTTCTCGGAGCCATAATGCTCGAAAAGGAGGCTGTTATCACAATCCTGGATATTCTGAAACCGGCCAGCTTTTACAAGGAGGCACATCAGAAGATTTTCAAGGCAGTGTCGGACCTTTCTATGAGGGAGTATCCGGTCGATCTCTACACAGTAACTGAGGAACTGAGGGCTCACGATGAACTTGAGAGCGTAGGGGGACCAGTCTATCTTACACAGCTTACGGCCAAAGTCGTTTCAGCTGCGAATGTCGATTACCATGCAAGAATTGTTGCCCAGAAATATATCCAGCGCGAGCTGATAAGAGTATCAACAGAAATTCAGACCAGGTCGTTTGATGATTCAATTGATGTGACCGAGCTTCTCGATTTCTCTGAGAATGAGCTTTTTCAGATCGCTGAGGGAAACATTAAGCGTGAGGTCTCCCCGATAAACGTTGTAATCAAGGAAGCCATCAGGGAGATTGAGGAGGCCGGCAAGAGGGAGGATGCACTCGTTGGAATACCTTCGGGATTTACAAAGCTCGACAGGCTGACATCAGGCTGGCAGAAGTCGGAGCTGATAATCATTGCTGCCCGTCCTTCAATGGGCAAGACGGCATTCGCACTTTCGATGGCACGAAACATGGCAATTGATCATGGAAAGAAGGTAGCAATCTTCTCATGCGAAATGTCCTCTATCCAGCTTGTGAACAGGTTAATAATTGCAGAAACGGATATCCCCGGAGAGAAGATAAAGAATGGCCGGCTCTCGGAAGATGAATGGAAGCAGCTCGACACCAGGATAAAAAAGCTTGTCCAGGCTCCTATCTTTATCGACGATACCCCAGCAATATCGATATTCGAGCTGAGGGCGAAATGCAGGCGCCTTATGGCTCAGCACAAGCTTGACATAGTAATAGTAGACTACCTTCAGCTGATGTCGGGACCGGAAAATGCCGGAAGCCGCGAACAGGAAGTGAGTAATATTTCAAGATCACTGAAAAGTGTTGCCAAAGAGCTGAATGTCCCCATTCTTGCACTTTCCCAGCTTAACAGGTCGGTGGAGATGAGGGGAGGAATGAAACGGCCGCTACTTTCTGACCTCAGGGAATCAGGCGCCATCGAACAGGATGCCGATATGGTTGTTTTCATCCATCGCCAGGATAAATTCGGGATCCTTACTTTTGAGGATGGCAGCTCCACAAAGGGCATTGCAGAAATAATCCTGGCCAAAAACCGTAACGGCCCCGTTGATGATATAAAGCTTAGGTTCCGTGAGGAGAGGGCCCAGTTCGTTGATATTGATGATTTTGATGTTGACGGCAATCTGGAAATCAAGGAAGGATCCCCGAGCATTACCCTGGGCTCAAAGATGAACCATGACAAGTTGAGGAACATGGGGGATAAGTTCGACCTGGAAACAGACCTTATCAATGATCCACCGTTCGTTTAATTCGTCTGGGAGATTAAGATTCCTCACTGCGTTCGGAATGAGGAATCTCCAACATGAACTACGGAACAATTTATATCAATTTAGCCTCAGGATAATCTTAAAACCAAAACTTCTGTATTTAAGATCATCGAATCCCACAAACAGACCTGCTTCCCCAAAGAAGAAAATCTCGCTGAGACTGTAGCCGATTTCGGTATAATTGATATGGTAACGGGATCCGAGGTAAGAAAATATCAGGTTTTCGCGGATCAGCGTGTTGCTTAATCCGGGCAGAAACTTCAACAGAAGATATGGCGTTGTGTACCGGAGGTGTGCTTCACCAAATAATTCTGGTGTGCTGAGTGAGTAGTATGCAGGAAGCATGAATGCATCATCATAATCATCAATCAGCAATCTGACCGGCTGGGGATTGAAATGGAAGAAGTCGAAAAACGAAAGGTTATTCTTTCCGGCGAATGCTCCCGTCCTTACCCTCCATCTCAGTTCGCTGAATGCCCCGGTCTCGCGTCTCTGGGATATTTCGAGCCTGAACATGTCAAAATGCCGGTAATGCATATAATCGTTTGACAGTGTCGGAAACATATTCGCCCCATGTTGCCATGTAAACCTGAATGTAGGCCAGTCTGACCCCTGCGGCACTTTATTCTTTCCATAGATCCTGTACTTCTGGTATGGAGTAAATGTAACATTTGTTACAAATTCAAGGTGCTTCTGTTCAGCCACGAAGTTCATTATTTCTGAACCAGAGACCAGATATTCATTTGCAGGTAAGTTAGGTGTATAATCGCGGCTTGTATTTATAATTGAAAATGATGTATTGTTTTCAGGCACTTTTCTGTATTCATATCCGCCCCTGATTTCAATTTTTAATCCGTTGGCAACCTCAGTCTCAAAACCCAGATTAATATATCTGCTTTCATAGAGCTTCAGGTAATTCTTTTCCATGAAGAGGGAGGTGACACTGTTAATGAGCGGATTTATCCCTCCTCCCGTTCCGATATCCCTCGTTGTCATGCCTGTACGTATACTTAACTGTTTTGGCTTCATCCCTCCGATCGAATAGTTAGCGTTTAGTCTCCACATAACCCTTTCCCTGCTGAAGGCATAGCGGATGTCAGGGTAGAGCGCCAGCGATCTCCCCTCTTTAAACCTTTTGTTAATCCTGAAATCGATGCCGTAAACGAATCCGTCGACCGTGTTGAAGCTCAGGTTTTCGAGGTCGATCAATCCGCCGTTCGTAAAACTGAATCCCGTGGTATCTGACCAGGTGTGGCCCATAAAAAGGTGTTTGATTCCTCTTCCAAATCTGGTTGTTTTCTTTCTTCCGGTTTTTACAGAAGCAGTATCCGCAACTGTTTCACGGATCCCCGCAAGTTCCGCCCTGATACTGTCGCTTTTTTGCAGGCTCCGCAGCTCAATTTCTGAAAGAGGTATCGGTCTTATCTCTGCCCAGTAGGCACTGTCCCTCTTCCCTGCGTCAGGCTCGACAATATGCGTTGTTTTGTCTTTTATTTCAAGGCTTTTTTCGGCGCTGTCGTTCCTCGTTCTTACGGTTTCCTTTTCGAGGAGTCTTCCAAGCTTAACCATATCCCTGTTTGTCAGCTCATCTTTCTGAAGGATCCTGTTTATTTCCCTGTTCGTTTTTGTTACAGCAGTGTCAGGCTGGTATCTTCCTGCAAATCCGGTTGCCAGGTCCCCGGGTTTCTGAAGCTTGTCATTTGGTTTTACATCAATGTATTTCACTGAACTCACGTACCCGACGTCGGCCCTTATCCCGATTATCTGCAGGTTGATGTCAAACTGGTGGCTGACAGGCATCCATACCTCCTCCTGAACCGGAATATATAATTCCCGCACTCTAATTTTCCCGGCAAGGTTCTCATTTGTAAGATCCACACTGTGCAGGCACCAAAGGTCCTCAACAATGAAGATGGTACCCGCAAAAAGCTGCTGGCTCTTGTGTTTGGGAATAACCTCAATCTTGTTGATGGTATGATTTCCCTGAAAAGTGGTACCGCTGTATCTGAAATCGTAATAGCTGAATGCCTGGGGGGAAAGTGGGGAGATGGCCATGTCAGCGAGGATTGGCTGATAAAAGCTTGCCTGGATATAATCCATTGGCGACACATCATTCCCCTGTTCGGGGAAAGTGCTGTTGAAAGAAATTACCTTCTGAACATATTTGTCGGGCGCAGTAAATTCTATTTCATTGTATGATTCCAGCAGAAACGCGTCACCCTCCCTGAGGATCCGCTCTTCCTTCACCGGTTTTCCTCCTGCCGAAACCGTTACATTGTCGCCTGAACGGCCCATACGCATCGAACGCTCAATCAGCCTTGGGATCCTTTTTATCAGCAGGTTGCCCTTTATGTACACTTCTGCCTTGTAATAATCAATGTAATTAAGATAATAGGGGGCAAGCCCGATTACCTTCCTCATAATCGACAGTGCGGGATCTTCACCAGAAGGAGAAATCCTGACCTCAGGTATCTCATAGATCTGTTCGGGCAGTGTGATATTTCTTACAATAAGGGAGTCGGAGATATTGATGGTTTCAAATACCGGCTCAAACCCCAGGCTCTGGAAAACAACCGTATATTTGCCCGGAAGCAGTCTTATCTCATAGTTTCCCTTCGTATTTGATGTTGTACCTTGTTTAAGTTCCTGAATATAGACAGTTGCATACTGAACCGGTGATCCGGATTTGTCGAGGATCGTACCCCTGAGAACCTGGGAATTGGCAATCTGACCGGAAATCAATATCAGCAGTACAAGCTGGACAGCTCTCCTGATTTCTGTCAAAAAGGGTACTTCTTCCTGTTTGTTCATGATTTTCTGCCGGCCACGGTTATTACTATTTCCCCCTTCGGAGCATGGTTTGTATAATGACCGGCAAGGAATGAAAGGGGCCCCCTGATATTCTCCTCAAAGACCTTTGTCAGTTCCCTTGATACGCATGCCTGCCGTTCAGGACCAAAACATTCAGCAAGATCCTCAAGAGTCCTTACAAGGCGGTATGGTGATTCATAAAAAATCATTGTTCTTTGTTCATCTGCGAGGCCGGCAATCCGTTTATTTCTTCCTTTTTTGGGGGGAAGGAATCCTTCAAAACAGAACCTGTCGCTGGGCAGGCCTGAATTCACAAGGGCCGGGATCAGTGCGGATGGGCCCGGGAGTGTCTCGACTGATATGTTCTTTTCGAGGCATGTCCTTACAAGAAGGAAGCCCGGATCCGAAATCCCGGGCGTACCGGCATCGGAGACAAGTGCAACGGTTGTCCCGGAAAGTATCCTTGAGCAGACGGCCTCTACGCTTTTATGCTCATTGAATGCATGGTGCGACTGTACCGGAGTTGGAATATTATAATGAGTTAATAGCTTTCTGGCCTGCCTTGTATCTTCTGCAAGTATCAGGTCGACGCTTCCCAGGACCTCCACGGCCCTGTAGGTTATATCCCTAAGGTTTCCGATAGGTGTCGGTACCAGGAAGAGTTTACTCATGAGCAAGGAACTTGCGCTTTATCAGATCAACCAGCTGCCTGACAGCCTCATTTCCGGTATTGTCGCCGGTATAGCTCATTATCACTGCCATGGCATCCGAGATACTTCCGACAGATTCAAGTTTCTCAATAGCCTGATTATAGGTTTCAGGGCTTCCGTTGAATATTTCCCTGATAAAAAGGAACTTGTCATTTATTCCGATAGCTTCATCGAGGCTCGAAAGGGGTTTGGTCCTCAATATCTCCAGAACATCCTCTTCATGCTTATGGCTTCCAAGCTTTTCATTGAAACTCTCGGCCCTGTTTGAAAACTGGTCGGCAATGATAGAATGTTCCGATGGCTTTTTTATAATCAGGGTCTTTTCTTCCCTTTCGGCAGGCGGGGCCTTGTGAACCACGGCCGCCACAACTTCCCGAACCGGTTTTTCTGGCACAAATACTTCTTCTTCAGGCTCTTTCTCGGGTTTTTCCGGGGTTTTCTCAATTATTGGTTCCACCTCAATCCTCTGTTTCTCCTGATCAGACGGGGCTGTTTTTGCCTGCAGTGTTTTAAAAAGGGCAATGATTTCCGAAGCGCTCTTGCACTTAGATTTTGCCAGTTCAACCTGCAGTTCCGGAACACCGGGGTATTTTTTCAGATCGTCAATGATTTCCCTTGCCTCATTCAGATCCCTGATAATAATATCGATTGTCGAGTTTAAATCCATGCTTTCCGTTATATTTATAACAAACCATTTTCCTTATTTTGCAAAAGTAAATATTATTACACAAGTCTAAACGGAATTAGGCTACATTTAGCGTTTGCAAAAGGACATTAATTGATATGGATTTTCTGGAGAATTCAGGCAGGATCACGGGAAAAAGGGGAACGATCGAGATAATTACCGGATCGATGTTCTCCGGCAAGACCGAGGAGCTTATCAGGAGGCTTCGAAGGGCTCAGTTTGCCGGTCTGAAGGTTGAGATCTTCAAGCCTTCGCTCGATAAGCGTTATTCAGAAAACCGGGTAGTTTCGCACGACGATAAGTCAATTGTATCCACCCCTGTTGATAATTCCTCATCCATTCTCCTGCTGGCCGGTGAAGTTGAGGTTGTAGGTATTGATGAGGCGCAGTTTTTTGACAATTCAATTGTTGAGGTCTGCAATAAGCTGGCAGACAAAGGTATCAGGGTTGTGGTTGCCGGGCTTGATATGGATTTCATGGGAAATCCATTTGGCCCGATACCTGCCCTTCTTTCCGTTGCCGAGTACATTACCAAGGTGCATGCCATTTGTATGCGATGCGGCAGCCTGGCCCAGTACTCCTTCCGTAAATCGGAGGAGGAACAGGTCGTTGTGCTGGGTGAAAAGGATAAATATGAGCCCCTTTGCAGGGATTGCTTCAATAATGCCACCAGGAAGATTTAAATGGATTTTTCAGCCTCTGATATTGCACGAATAACTGGCGGCACTCTAACAGGGCCGGGAGATATAATGGTTTCAGACCTTATTATCGACAGCAGGCAGGTAAGCTATACTGAAAACAGCGCTTTCATTGCCATCAGGGGGAGCAATCACGACGGGCACCAGTTCATCGATCAGCTTTTCAGGAAGGGGGTGAGAGTGTTCATTGTCGGGAAAGTACCTGAAAATATTGACTTCTATCCTGACGGGGCATTCATCGAATGCAACGATACCATTGAAGCCCTTCAGCTTCTTGCTGCTGCAAAAAGGGCAGCTTTCGGGTCAACCGTAATTGCAGTGACAGGAAGCGCCGGGAAGACAATTGTCAAGGAATGGCTAGGCGATTTGCTAGGCAGGAGATCCCCTGTGATCAGAAGTCCTAAAAGCTATAATTCTCAAATTGGAGTGCCTCTTTCAGTATGGAAGCTGGATAACAAATTCAAATTCGGGATTTTTGAAGCAGGTATCTCATTCCCGGGAGAAATGGAAAAACTTCAGCGTGTAATAAATCCTGAAATCGGGATAATCACCAATATAGGAGATGCCCACAATGAGAATTTTCCTGACCACGACACAAAAGCAAGGGAAAAACTGAAACTGTTCGTAAATGCCAGAATCCTGATCTTTTGCAGGGACCAGGAACTAATAAGGAAAATGATACTCGGCGATCAGAATCTCGGGTCAAAAACGCTTTTTGACTGGTCGTTCAAAGATCCGGGAGCAAAGGTATTTGTAAAAAAGCGCCATCGGAAAAATGGCCGTACCGGATTTCAGTTCAAATACGAAAATGAGTTGATCGGTTTTGAGATTCCTTTCAGCGACCGCGCCTCGGTAGAAAATGCAATTACGGCGGCAACCGCATGCCTTGCAACTGGAATGGATCCGGCTGAGATAAGGTACGGACTTTCCGCACTTGCCTCTGTGGCAATGAGGATGGAAATGAAAAGCGGGATAAATAATTGTCATCTTATCGAGGATTATTATAATTCTGATCCCGGATCACTTAAAATGGCGCTTGATTATCTCCAGTCACAGAAAAACCTTAAAGCGACTCTCATACTTTCTGATTTCATTCAGACCGGCCGTGACGAGAAGGATCTATACAGCGAAGTCGCAAATCTCGTGAGAAAGACAGGGATCGACAAATTCATCGGGATAGGCAAATCTCTTATGAGAAACAGCTCTTCATTCGATGAGGAGGCCAGATTCTATTATTCAACCGGCGATTTTATAGCAAATTTCAACAGCAGGGAATTCCGGAACGAGGTAATCCTGCTAAAAGGTGCCCGTATCTTTGAGTTTGAAAAGATCGGTAAACTTCTCGAACAACAGGTTCATATCACACTCCTTGAAATAAATCTTGACGCAATCTCCCATAATATAAATGAATTCAGGAAAAACCTCGAACCTGGCACCCGGATAATGGCTATGGTAAAGGCATTCGGATACGGGGCAGGAGCAGATGAGATAGCAGGATTACTTGAATTTCACCGGGTAAGCTACCTTGGAGTGGCTTATGCCGACGAAGGAGTCGATCTGCGAAAGGCAGGGGTGACACTTCCGGTAATGGTCATGAATCCGGATATTACTTCGTCCGATGTTATTATTGAATATAATCTCGAACCCGAGATCTACAGTTTTTCATCACTCGAGAAATTCTCCGAAACAGCATCAAAGAACGGACTGCTGAGTTATCCTGTCCACATAAAGATTGACACAGGCATGCACCGTCTGGGATTCATGCCGGATGAAATTGATGAACTGGCTGAGAGGATCAAAGATCAGTCGTGCCTCAGGATAATATCGGTATTTTCGCATCTTGCCGGAAGTGAAGATCCTGCACTGGATGGATTTACCCACCGCCAGGTTGAAGTTTTCTCGAGGGCTGCTGACAGGATCAGGGAGGCAGCCGGCTATGGTTTCCTGAGACATATTCTAAATTCAGCCGGGATATTCAGGTTTCCTCAATACCAGTTCGATATGGTGCGACCGGGAATAGGGATCTACGGTGCCGGAACATTTGATGGCGCTGCACTTAAACCGGCCAGCCGCTTCAAGACCCGCATATCACAGGTCAAAAAGATACCGGCCGGCGAACCTGTGGGTTATGGCTGTGCCGACGTTTCCGACACTGCGCGTACGATAGCCATCCTTCCGGTGGGTTATGCCGACGGACTGAACAGGAAGCTTGGAAACAGGAATGGCTCTCTTTTCATTAAAGGGAAGAAGGTACCTCTTGTCGGAAATATCTGCATGGATACATGCATGGCCGATATATCCGGCACAGATGCTGCCGAGGGCGATGAAGCTGAAGTGTTCGGACTGAACATATCAATAGATGAACTTGCAAGGCAATGCGGAACAATTCCCTATGAGATTCTCACTTCAATTCCGGGCAGGGTGAAGAGAGTCTTCTTCAGGGAATAGGCATATGTTACTGACCCGACTCGCTGATTGCTTCCAGCTTTACCTGATCGAGGATCATTATTTTCCTGCCCTCAATGCCAAGGATTTTTTCAGATACCAGTACTGAAAGAGTGCGGATAGCATTCGACGTTGTCATGTTCGACAGGTGAGCCAGGTCTTCCCTTGAGAGAAGAACCCTGAGAGTCAATCCGTCTGCTTCGGTTCCGTAAGTATCCCTGAGGAGAAGAAGAGATTCGGCAATGCGTCCCCTTACATGTTTCTGCGTCAGGGATATCAGTCTGTTATTCGAGTAGAGAAGATCTTCCGAAATGACTTTGATGAACCGGAATGCCAGCTCGGCATTTTTTTTAAGAATGCCTGACATCGCATGTTTCTCGAAAATGACAATGGCGGAATCTTCAACAGCCTTTATGGAAAACGGGAATGGATTATCTGAAAAAAGCGACCTGTAAGCAAAGTAGTTATGCGGCCGGAGCATCTTAATGATCTGCTCCCTGTTTCCTGCTCCGGTCCTGAACATTTTAGCTTTTCCCGAAACCAGACAGATCAGTCCCTTGGGCCTTGTCCAGGCACTGATAATTGTCTCTCCCTTCCTGAAATTTAAAGTCTGATGGTGCCGATCAAGAATTTCCTTCTCCTCCTGGCTTAATCCCCTGAAAACTGAAGATGCTCCTTCGAGGCATATTTCCACATAAGGATTCCTATACTCCATATTGTTCAATATTTGGCGACAATTGGCATTTTCCTCCCGTCGCCGAATGATTTGGAGGAAATCCTTAAAACAGGCGGAGCCTGGTATCTTTTATATTCATTGTAATTTATCAGCCTTAGAACCCTCTCGACAACGACCCTGTCAATACCTTCACCGGTTATTTCATCAGCAGGTTTCTGCTGCTCGATATACTGGTAAAGAATGGAATCGAGAATCGGGTATTCCGGAAGTGAGTCGGTATCGAGCTGGTCGGGTTTAAGTTCCGCTGAGGGAGCCTTCCGGATTATGCTTTCCGGAATGATTTCCCTTTCACTGTTGATATACCGGGCAAGTTTGTAGACATCCGTTTTGTATACATCCCCGATAACGGAGAGCCCTCCTGCCATGTCGCCGTAAAGTGTTCCATATCCGACCGCTGCTTCGCTTTTATTTGAGGTGTTAAGCAGGATATACCCGAATTTGTTTGCAAATGCCATCAATATGAGCGCCCTGATCCGGGCCTGGATATTTTCCTCGGTGATGTCGCTTTTAATGTTCCTGAAAAAAGGATCAAGGACATCAAGGAATGCCGAGAAAGGTTTTTCGATGCTTATTATTTCGTAACCTGCATGCATGTTATCGGCAAGGGCAATGGAATCTTTTACGGAATGTTCCGATGAATATCTCGAAGGCATAAGCAGTGCTTTAACATTTTCATATCCCAGCGCCTCGGCGGCAAGGCATAAAACCACGGCCGAGTCGATCCCCCCCGACAGGCCGACAATGCATTTTTTAAAGCCTGTTTTTGCAAAATAATCCCGTATTCCTGTGACAAGCGCCTTGTGGACAAGGGATATTTTTTCGCATTCGGGTTTCTTCCAGCTTGTTTTTCCGGATAAAACCTCCTCCAGCGAAAATGTTTCCACAACCTCTTCAAAGTATCCTAGCTGCCTGAATATTTTTCCTTCGCCGTTTATTACAAGTGATGCACCGTCAAATATGAGCTCAGTGTTTGCACCGGCCTGGTTTGCCGTTATTACGGGTATCCCGTGCTTGATGGCCTTGGAAATGAAGATATTCTTTTTTGCTTCCACTTTTGTATAGGAAAACGGGGAAGCCGAAATATTGATAATAATGTCGGGACTGTACCGGGCGAGCTCATCCATCGGAGAAACATTATAAAGCCTCGATTTTTCAAACTTGTTGTCGAACGGCTGTTCATCCCACAAGTCCTCGCATATTGTCAGTGCGATCTTTATACCCTTGATCGAAAAGATGGAGAAATTCCTTTCAGGTTCAAAATAACGGTATTCATCAAAAATGTCGTAGGTTGGCAGCAGGGCCTTATTGGTTCTGAAAACCACCCTTCCCTCCGATAGCACAAGAGCTGAATTATAGAGTTTTTTACCTTCAGGGCTTGCGTTGAAAGTAGGAGAGCCTACTATTGCCATAATACCTGTGCAGTGCCCGGCAATCTCCAGGACTGTCTGTTCACATTTTTCAATAAAATCGACCCTGTCGAGCAGATCGAGAGGCGGATATCCCGGGATGCTGAGTTCCGAAAATATTACAAGATCCGATCCATCATTCCTGGCCTTTTCAATAGCATTTAATATCAGCTTCCTGTTACCTTCGAAATTACCTATGATGTAGTTGAGTTGTGCGATTGAGATTTTCATGAAGAAGTGGTCAGAAATTAATACCGAATATGAATTTCAGCATCTTTTGGGTTGTGCGGTCAGTTTCATAAGTTTCAAAATCCTTTGTAATGTCAAATATGGTGCTTTCATATCCAAGTCCCAGAATAAGCGATGTATTCCCGTCGATTGAGTACTCGGCCCCTGCAGTGGCATGATAACCTGCGTTGAATCTTCTTGTTTCAGTCATCGCCCCCTTGCCTTTTACGCCGATTGACGGAATATCGACTCTGCCGTTTATCACAACTTTGGGATCCAGGCCGAATTCGGCGAAATATGAAAAATATCCGGTTTCGTGCGTCTTTATCTTTATCCCAACGGGTATCGAAATGTACTGAAGCCTGTAAATGACCGGATCTCCTGCGGCAATTGTGGCAGTGTGGTCTGAGAATCTGAAAAACGAATTGTCAGCGTTGACAAGCCTGCTGCTGGCAGACGTATATGCAAGTCCGGATGAGAAGTACCAGTTATCGGTAAGGTGCCTCTCGGCCGAGATGCTGAAAAAAAAGCCTGCCCTGGCGCCCTTGTTGCTGACATCCTCCACATCTGTCCGGAACCAGGAGATCTCCGGAGCTGTATAAATGCCATATCTGTAATCCTGGGCCAGAAGGAATCCGGCCGGCAGCAGTGCTGTTAAGAGAAGGATGATTCTCCTTCTTCCAGTTGACTTAATTATAGGTAACATGGCTTTTAAATCTGAATCCAGAAAAATAGTTTATCGTTACGGACTCAAAATTAACAAATAATAACAGAAAAAACAGATGCGTTTTATATGTTGCAGTTAAATCAAAAGTATCTATTTTAGCCATATCAACTGAATCCAATGAAAATCAGAATCAGATATTTCCTCACTGTCCTGCCATTGTTGCTCTGTGTCGCATCATGCAGGAATGATCCCTATAAGGTTAATATTTCATCAATAAAAGCCGATATTGAGATCAAAAGGCTCGAAATTGATCTTTTCAGCATCAGTCCTGATGAAATTATCGGGAAGCTGCCTGAACTTAAGGAGAAATATGGTTCTCTTCTTCAACTTTTCAGCCTGGCAATCAATACAGGAGATATCGGCGATCCATCCTTCGGTGATTTCCTGGTACGATTCTGCACCGACAAGCAGAACAATGATGTATTCAATCTGACCATGCAGAAATATCCCGATCTGGAGGCAGTCGAAAAGGGCCTTGAAAACGGCTTCAGGCATTATAAGCATTATTTTCCCGGAAAGGTTGTTCCGGAACTATTTTCATGCATCACAGGATTCAATGCCAGCATATTGACCATTTCCGGGGAACCTCTTCTGGGGATAAGCCTCGACAAGTACCTTGGCGCTGATTGTGAGTACTATCCCGGCCTGGGGATCTATAATTACATGGCAGCTAAAATGACACCCGAATATATTGTACCCGACTGCATGTATGGATGGGCTGCATCTGAATGGGATTTTCCTTCGATGAATTACCCGGCCGACAATGTGCTTGCAGAAATGATACATGAGGGGAAGCTCAGGTATTTTGCACGATGCATGCTTCCTGAGACCCTCGATGAGCTTATTTTCGGGTTTACTTCTGAACAGATGATCTTTTGCCGGAACAACGAGGGCCGGATGTGGCAATACCTGATTGAGAATGATCTGGTTTTCAAGACCGACCAGTTCATTATCCGGAAGCTCGTTGGCGATGCCCCCTTTACAAGCTATTTTACAAATGAATCCCCCGGAAGGGCAGCTGCCTGGCTTGGATTCAGGATTATTGAATCTTATATGGCAGGGAACAGGGGGATGAGCCTGGAGTCGCTTATGAGCAATGTAAATGTTCAGGATATACTTGAGAAGGCAAGGTACAATCCCCAATAAAAAAGGGGCTTTCCAGCCCCTTTAATCTTTTAGGATCGCACTACTGTCAAGCAGGATGAATTGCCTCAACAGGACAGACATCAGCGCATGTCCCGCAATCGGTACATATGTCAGGATCAATTTTATAGATGTCACCTTCTGATATTGCTTCAACCGGACATTCGTCTATGCAGGTTCCGCATGCAGTGCAATCTTCATTAATTTTGTAAGCCATTTTTATACTTTTTTTGGTTATTTATAACAACGGTTCCGCAAACATATTCTAAATTTTTCAAATGAAAAAGAATCTTTGTAATTTCCTTGTTATTTATTGTGTGTGAAATTACAAATATTGTGCCGTAAGGCAATTCCTGTAGATTCTAGAAATCGAGGCTGAAGGAGAGGTAAAAGATCCTCGGAAGTATGTAATGGTCTTCAATGCCCCAGGCCCAGTCGGCCCTCACAAAATAACCCATAAGCTGAGCCCGCAACCCGGCTCCGAATCCTGCCACAATCGGATTCCTGTTTGAATCAAGCGTGACTGTGACCGGACCATTTCTGAATATTTCAGTGTCATAGGCATTCTCACCCGACCATGGATTTAAACCGGTCCATGCTGTCCCGATGTCACCGAATCCGACTATCTGAAGGCTGTTAAGGAAGTTCGATTTTAGAGGATGTCCGGCAAAATACCGGATGAAGGGCCATCTTATTTCGCTGTTGATAAGTGCAAAATTATTACCGTTCCGGACATTCTGGGTAAATCCCCTCATGTTAGTGGCAATGGCCTGAAATCCATAGTTCTGTGTCGGGCTTACCGGTACGGAAGTGTTGAACATTTCATATTTGTTAAACAGGTACCCCATCCAGTTATCCACTCCTCCCAGGTAATAAACAAGCTTTGTTGGTCCGAATGAAGTGCTTGCTGCAAACCGGTTTGCCCAGATAAGTTCCCTGTGTATGCGAATGTAATGCCTGAAATCACCTCCGATGACAAACATGTCCGACTTCCTGGTGGTGATCTGCCTGAAATACTCACCGAATATCTTAAACCTGTTCCGAAGTAAATATTGACACTTCTCTTGCGGGTATTGTCAAATATCACTTCGCCCTTAAGCCCTCCCCAGTGTCTTGTCAGTATCTCCGAATTCAGTGATGTAAGATCCTGGGAAAGCATTACCTGGCGGTCGTTCCTGTACGAGAGTGTCCCCCTGAGGGCAAGGACCGGAGTTATCGGCTTCGCATATGAAACATATACGTTGTGGGTATGTGTCTTGTAAAGGTAGCCAGCTTCGTCCTGACCGAAATATGCCTGCCTGTGAAAAATGAACTGCTTGTCGAATGTACCCTTCAGGCTCTCGAAGCTGAGAAGATACTCATTGCTGTCAAAATTCCCCGAGAACCTGAAACCGGCAGTCAGCCTGTAATCCTCGAAGAGATCGAGAATGCCGAACCTGGTGAGCATATTGACCCCGGGATTGAAGTAACCTGCCCCGCCATTGAATACCTGATATGAATTGTTCAGGAATGTGAAGTCGATCTGGTTTGCTATATAATTATTGTAAAAGGAGGTCTCATAAATCCTGATCGATGGGATATCGAGTTTCCCGGTATCGAGGTCAATATCCATATATTTCTTCCGCCACTGGAGATCAAAATAGTTCTGTTTCTCCTTTTCGAAAATATAATGGTTGATGTTTATGGGTTCATTTTTGAGGAAATACTCGTAGTATGGTTTCGTGAGGGTGTCCCTTCTCCTCTTGTCTTCGGCAATCAGCCATTTCCTTATCTCCTCGATGCTGTCGGCCCTGTGAAACATCTTATCCTGTTCCTTCCGGAAGTTGGTTTTGATCAATTCGTTTCCCGCGACGTCTGTCAATCCCGTCTGGTTGCCTTTTCTGATCCTGTACCTTCCATCCTTGAAAAGAACCTCCCCTAACAGGTCCGATCCACCAATGACTGACTGATTCAGGATGTTCCTGTCATAATTTGTAACCGGAACTGATTTAATAAAATAACGGTAATGGGTGGTAGTGTCAATATAGCTTATGGTGCTGTCATAAACGGCAGAGTACCTGTTAAGGATCCCGGTTTCATCACCGATATATGAAATGGTTCCTCCGGCCGGTGACGGCTGGTACCTGCTGGCATAGCCGCCTTCTGAAAGCCTTACGACCAGATTGTCCCTTTTATTGATATCATAGGTGAAAAGATCAAACCTGGAGGAGAGCTTCTCAAAAGGATCCCCTCTGTTTGAGAGAGTATCGGATAACCTGTTTGACGAAAAAATAATTTCATTTCCCTGTCCGCCGAGGAATGCCGGATTCAGGTCATCAGCGACGTCGCGGGTGATCTGTTCGTTGGTACCCGAAGCTATTGTATGCAAATAAATATCGGTTACACCATCCTTTACTGCCGACATGACTATCCTCGAACCTTCGGGAGAATATGAAAAATCAAGCACCTTGTCGAAATAAAGGAAATTTCTCTGCTCACTCCTTTTCTCTTCAGGCCTGTAAAAATAGATCACCATGCCGGCCTTTTCTTCGTTTATAAAGGTCAGTATCCTTCCGGAAGGATGCCATCCGATTACCGGATAGGTGTTATCAGTCTCATGCTCATATTTCGGCTCAGCCTTGAATATCTGTTGTATCTTGCCGGTTGTCTGATCATAAAGCCATATCTTTTTTTTGCCCCAGTCGTTTGTAACATAGGCAATATACCTTTTATCCGGACTTACCTTAACCTGCTGGTAGATCTGCTCTTTTCGCGATTTTTTCAGCGTGTTCCCGTCATCACCCGGAAGATCTCTGTCGGCTGAATACTCTTCATTGTAAAATGCCTTCCATTCCTTTAAGAGGTCTTTCAGCTTAACACCGGTTACGTAAAGGAAACCGTCGTCAATGTTCTTATAGACTTTAGTGAGATAAATAATATTCGGGATAATGGCTTCACCGTATGTTCTACCAATGAATCTCCAGAACGACTGGCCGGCATAAATAGCATCATCAAATTCCAGGTGGTTGATGTTCTTGTATTTGCCTGACTTAATTCCGTCCTTAACCCTGTTTTCGGCATCATAATCCCATCCAAAGGAAACATAGTTTCTGAGGCCCTTCAGGTACCAGTCGGGCATATAGATGACCGATGAGCTTGATATCCTGTCCTTGAAATCGGCATTGTAAAGCATCTCATTGATAATGGCCTCGGTGATAGCTGCAGCAATCTGCTTCTGATATGATACATGGTCGCCTTCGTAATAAAGCATGACCTTATTCTTGATTATCCTGCTGAATCCCCCGGTGTTGTATGATTCTTCATCAAAGGTTACAAGCCCTATATTTGACTGCCGGTATTCGTTGTTTTTATTATAAATGACGAATATCATCCTCTTTTCAAGGGTATAGTCAAAATAACCCTCGATTTCGTCAATCTTTTTTGTGGCATAATCTGCAGTGAACTGGGCAAGGTCCCTTCCGTATTCATTGAAGTAACAGTCGAAATTATCAAACCTGTAGTACGACCAGTAGTAATCGAAATACTGCACCCTGTTTTTTCCGAACGACATCTGATGGCCGTTGTAAAACTGACCATCAGCATTCACAAAGGTCATGAATCCGATTATAGCAATAAAAAACCTGTAAATATTTCTCATCCTCAATACTCTCACTTCCGGCATGGAGTTATTACCCTCAAATATTGTTCCAATCAAACCTGACCAGTCAGCAAAACTAAAGATATTCTTTAACAATTTTTATATGCATGTCAAACTTTATTAATTTTGCATATGAAAGACCAGTTGTTTATTTTGGTCCGACTTTTGTTCGGGAGTTTATTGCAATATTTAAAATAAGCTCACCGTTAAAGCGTTTATGATGTATAATAAAACAAAAGTTAAGGCTATCTGTTAAAATATTAATAAAAAAAAACAATATAATATGAAAAGGTTATTCTTGATTTCACTTTTGTTATTCAGCGGAGTTATGATCTTCGCCCAGCCTGTTATGAAGATATCAGCATCCGAGCATGATTTTGGCAAATTCAAGGAAGAAGCCGGCAGGCAGAAATACGATTTTGTAGTCATGAATACAGGTAATCAGCCTCTTGTGATTCAGAATATCGCTGCGTCGTGCGGCTGTACAACTCCGGAATGGACAAAAAGCCCGATCCCGCCAAAAGGCACAGGCAAAATTTCGGCAATATATGATCCCAAGGACAGACCAGGCCCGTTTAATAAAACATTGTCGGTCTATTCGAATTCAAAACCCGAAGTTGTTGTTCTTGTTATCAAAGGCGAAGTAATCCCTCATGAAAAAACCGTTGAGGAACTTTTTATTTTTCCTGTAGGTCCGGTAAGGTTTGAGAGCAATCATCTTGCGTTCACTAATGTCAAGAAGAACGAAAAGAAGATAAGAACAATGCAGGTGATCAATACTTCAGCCCAGCCCGCAAAAATAGAATTTGAAAATGTGGCCCCGCATCTTACCGTAAAAGCAAATCCGGAAACATTGAAGCCGGGTCAGAAAGGTATTATTGAAGGCACCTACGACGCCACGAAAAACCAGGCCTGGGGATATACTACCGATATAGTAAAGCTAAAGATCAATGGTGTTGTTGATCCGAATGTATATTATGCAGTGAGTGCAAATCTTGTTGAGGATTTTTCAGGACTCTCCAAGGAAGATCTTGCAAATGCACCGGTTTTCAATGTCGAATCGAAAACCGTCGATCTGGGAAAGATCCCCGGCGCTACTGCCAGGGATGTTGAGTTTTCGTTTACAAATGGAGGAAAGAGCGACCTCGTAATACGATATATAAAGGCATCATGCGGTTGCACTGCGGTGCAGCAGGGAATCCAGGGACAAGGGATTAAACCCGGAGAAAAAGGATCGATTAAGGCAGTATTCAATTCCGGAAGCTACAAGGGGAAGACCTCAAAGGCAATTTATGTCTATACAAATGATCCCAAGAATTCCGAGGTTGTCCTGATGCTGAACGCAGATGTTGACCAGGAAATCGCAAAGAAGTAACTGAATAATGGAGGAAAAAGGCGGTAATAAAACCTTTCTGAGGATACAGGAAGGTGTCCCCCAGCCTCCCAATGTAAATCCGGAAGTCCTCTCCCCGGTATCAAAAAAGAGAAAAAAGACTTATTCAGTAAATGAATTTGTCTCTGGTATACTGACAGGGAACAGGACAATTTTAAGCCAGGCTATAACCCTGGTTGAGAGCTCCCTCCCCGAACATAACAAAACTGCTCAGTCGATCATTGAGAAATGCCTCCCGTTCAGCTCCCGTTCAGTAAGGATTGGAATAACCGGGGTGCCTGGCGCGGGCAAGAGCACATTCATCGAATCGTTCGGATTGCATGCTGCGAGCCAGGGCAGGAAGCTTGCTGTTCTCGCCATTGACCCGAGCAGCCAGAACTCAAAGGGAAGCATCCTTGGTGACAAGACCAGGATGGAAAACCTGAGCATACATCCTGAAGCATTCATCAGGCCCTCACCGTCTGCAGGCACATTGGGAGGAGTGGCCAGAAAAACAAGGGAGTCAATAATACTCTGTGAAGCGGCAGGCTTCGACACAATAATTGTTGAAACTGTGGGTGTCGGACAATCGGAGACAGCCGTCAGGACAATGGTGGATTTCTTCCTGCTGCTGATGCTGACCGGAGCTGGCGACGAGATTCAGGGAATAAAGAGAGGGATAATTGAAATGGCTGACGCAATTGCCATAACAAAAGCCGATGGACCAAATAAGACATCTGCCGAGGCTGCAAGGATTATGTTCCAGAATGCACTTTCGCTTTTCCCCGCAACCCAGTCGGGATGGAAGCCTTTGGCCCTGACATGTTCTGCCCGGATGGATACAGGTATTGCAGAGATCTGGAAAACAATAGAAAATTATGTCGGTTTCACCAAAATGAGAGGTTATTTCGAAGAACTGAGAAAACAGCAGTCGGTTATCCTGATGCATGATATGATCACAGAATACCTTAAAGCCTCCTTCTATGATCACAATGAGATAAAATCCCTTATCCCCCAGATTGAAAGCCATCTCTACAATGGTACCATAACTTCCTATAAGGCTGCTCTAAGCCTGCTTGACAAATATTATAAAAAGTAAGCGGAATTAACAATAATTCATATCTTTGCGGCGGATTTTCAACTTTGAGAATCATTATTTCGTGTAATATTCAAATTCTATAAAAATGAAAAAACTTTTCTATCTCTTTGTTATTCCGGCTATCCTTTCAGCATGCTCATCCGAGCCACATTATGTCATAAATGGTAAAATTGAAGGGGCCGACAGCGTTATGTTCATCCTTCAGAAAAGAGAGGCCGGCAAGATCGTAGCTTTCGACTCGGCAGTTGCATATAACGGAACATTTAAGATGAAAGGGGGCCAGGTAAGATATCCCGATATGGTTCTCCTAAGTGC
>Ga0105106_10001030_pt1 | contig 19911 bp, 17 predicted proteins | sample PPLLaktember2015_5_FD_79109 | JGI IMG/M metagenome (GOLD analysis project Ga0105106, IMG submission 79109) | Freshwater sediment microbial communities from Prairie Pothole Lake near Jamestown, North Dakota, USA - PPLs Lake P8 Core (1) Depth... | ecosystem: Environmental > Aquatic > Freshwater >...
CGATCTGTTGGCCTATTGCCGCGCGAACAACTGGGCGGGCTACGATCCTTACGACGCCCTCAACAGCCGGGTCTTCCGGGCCCTCCCCTTCCTCGACTTCCGACTGGCCCGCCTGGCCCTGACCCAGGGGATCAAGCGCAGCCCGGTCAACCTGAGGCCGCTTCTCCTCGTGCCCCGCACCCCCAACCCGAAAGGGATCGCCCTTTTCCTGACCTCGACTGTCAAGCTGGCTAAGGGCGCCGCGCCCGAAGCTTCGGAGCTCATACGGCCGCTGGCCGAAAAGCTCCTGTCTCTCCGCTCCCCCGAGTGGGAGCAAGCCTGTTGGGGCTACAATTTCGATTGGCAGCAGCGTTTCGCGCTCGTTCCCAAGGGCTCGCCGAACATCATCTGCACGAGCTTCTCCGGCAACGCCCTGCTCGACGCGAGCGAATGGGCGCAAGAGTCCTCCTGGACGGAGTCGGCCTTGAGCGCCGCTGATTTTGTCTTTGAGAACTTCTTCTCGCGGGAAAGCGGCGGGAGATCGTACTTCCGCTACACACTCGTCGGCCGGGACGAGGTCCACAACGCCAACCTCCTGGGTGCCGCTTATCTGTGCCGCGTCAGCCGAGTCTCGGGTAATCGAAATTATCTCGAACCGGCCCTCGAAGCCGCGCGTTTCTCCGTCGCCAGACAGCGTGACGACGGCTCATGGCCCTACGGAGAAGCGCCGACACAACAATGGATCGATAATTTCCACACCGGGTTCAACCTGGTCGCCCTGCGGCGGATACGTGAGTTCGCCGGGACGGCGGAATTCGATGCCGCCATCCGGAAAGGCCTGGATTTCTTTAAAGCCCATTTCTTCCGCGACGACGGGGCGCCGAAGTATTTCCACGACGCCGTCTATCCCATCGACATCCACAGCGCCGCCCAGAGCATCATCACTCTGGCCGAGTTCTCGGACTCCGGGGCGGACAACCTTGCCCTCGCTCGCAAGGTCCTCGAGTGGACCCTCCGGAACATGCGCAGCCCGAAGGGCTATTTCTACTTTCAGAGACGTCCCCGGTCCACGGTGAGAACGCCGTTCATGAGATGGTCCCAGGCCTGGACGCTCCTGGCCCTGGCCACCCTCCTCGCAAGCGCGGAGCCCGCACCATGATCGAGTGCGTGTTCACCGTCGACTACGAGATCTACGGCAACGGCCGCGGCTCCCTCCGGGACCTGGTCTACGAGCCGGCGGAAAGGCTCAGGGCGGTTTTTCGGGAACATAACGCCCGTTTTGTCGTCTTTCCTGACGTCGCCGAATTGGAGATGATCGACGGCTGGGCAGCCGATCCCTTCATCGGACCGGTCAAAGCGCAGCTCAGGGACCTCAATGACCAGGGATTCGAGCTCGGGTTGCACATCCATCCCTGGTGGTACAATGCCAGGCGTGAAAACGGGGCTTGGATCCTCGACCAAGGTGAATACAATCTGTGCGCCCAACCCGTCGATCGCATCGGCGAGGTGATAAACCGGGCCATCGGTTATATGAGGAACCTCCTGGGGGCCCCGGGATTTACCCCGCTCTCTTTCCGAGCCGGTCATCTGCTCTTCCAACCCACGCAGCCGCTGGCCGGCATTCTGGCGGCCAATGGCATCCGGTTGGATTCGTCGGTCTACAGGGGTGGCCTTTGGCGGCTACACAAGCTGGATTACCGCCGGGCTCCCAGAAAAGTCCTGTATTGGAGATTCGGAAGCGAAGTGACCGAACCCGATCCCCGAGGAATGCTGCTCGAAATCCCTATCTTTACCCGGCTGGTGCCCGTATGGCGGCTCCTGACAGGCAAGCGCGTGAGCTTGCAGCAGACCGGGGCGTCGAAAGCACAGGCAGGCCGCAAAGCCCTCGGCCGGCTGACGGATTTTCTCCGGTTCCGATACCCCCTCAAGCTCGATCTGGGACAGATGACAAAAGATGAGCTCAACGCGATGATGGACAGGTTGCTGAAAGAGGACGAGAAGGACCCTTCCCGGTTCCGTCCGGTAGTCGCGATCATGCACACCAAGGACCCCGTAGATTACGGCGCGGTTAACGACCTCCTGGCCCGGTTGGGACGAAACGGCATACCCATCTCGACGTTCGTCGACATCGAGCCCAAGGTCCGGGCGCTTACAGAAAGAACCTTTTCAATCCCCAATCAAAGGATCGTGCCATGAAGCAAGTCATCCAGGATTTTAAGACAGGCGATCTCTACGTCGACGACCTCCCTGTGCCGTCGGCGGCGCCTGGTTATGTGCTCGTCCGCAATCACTTTTCCCTGATCAGCGCGGGGACCGAGCGTTCGACCGTGACCACCGCCAAGGCCTCTCTTTTGGGCAAGGCGCGCCAGCGGCCGGACTTGGTCAAGCAAGTCCTCGATACCTTCAAGAAGGAAGGATTTGCGGAAACCCTGAAACGCGTCCGGACCAAGCTCGAAACGCTGAAGGAGCTCGGCTACAGCACCGCGGGAACGGTGCTGTTGTCGATGGACACCGACAGCGCGTTCAAGCCGGGCGACCGGGTGGCCTGCGGCGGCAGCACCGCTTCGCATGCGGGGATCATCTCTGTCCCCCAGAACCTCGTCGTCAGAGTGCCCCATGCGGTCCCGCTGGACCATGCGGCTTTCACGACCCTGGGCTCGATCGCCATGCAGGGGGTCCGGCAGGCAGATCCCCGAATCGGCGAATTCGTTTGCGTCATCGGGCTCGGCCTCCTCGGCCAGATCACGTCGCAGATCTTGCGGTCCAACGGCTGCCGGGTCTTCGGCATCGACACTTCGGCGGCAATGGTCAACCTGGCTCGGAGGATCAGCTGTCATGCGGCTACGGAGCGGAAGGATGTCAACCTGGGATCGGAGATGGACGTATTCACGGGCGGGCGAGGCTTCGATGCCGTCATTATCACAGCCGCGGCCAACACGAGCGACCCCGTAGAATTGGCGACGGCCATTCTCCGGCAGAAGGGCGTCATCGTCGTCGTTGGCGCCGTGCCGATGAATATCCCCCGGGAGCCGCATTTCTACAAGAAGGAGCTCGAGTTGAAGATCTCCTGTTCCTACGGTCCGGGGCGCTACGACCCCGCCTACGAGGATGAAGGACACGACTACCCCTACGGGTACGTCCGTTGGACTGAGAATAGGAACATGGCGGCGTTCATCGACCTTCTCGGGTCCGGCACGGTCGACGTAAAACCTCTCATCACCCACGTCTTCGATATCGAGCAAGCCGAAAAAGCCTACGATATCGTAACAGGCAAGATCCAGGAGCCTTCGATCGGCATCCTGTTGAAGTACCCCGAAACTGAAGAGAAGCCCAGAGAGAAGCCGGTCGCGGCCAAGTCCGCGCCCGCGGCCGAGCCATCCATCGGGATCGGCGTCATCGGGGCGGGAAGCTTCGCCCAGAAGTTTCTCATCCCCAACGCCCAGGCCCAAGGTCACCTTCTACGAGTCGCAGATGCCAGAGGCATGACGGCCAAAAGCGCCGCAGAAAAGTTCAAGTTCGGATCGTTCAGCGCCGACGCGCAGGACATCCTAGGCGACGAAGCGATCAACACTGTCTTTATCGCCACCCGCCACAATTCCCACGGAGAACTCGTCTTGAAGGCCCTCGAAGCGGATAAAAACGTCTACGTCGAGAAACCCCTGACCATCGAGGAAGCGGACCTGGGCTGGATCGCGGAAGCCAGCCGCCGTCATCCGACACGCCGTCTTCAGGTCGGGTTCAACCGGCGCTTCGCACCATTGGCTGTACAGGCTCGCGAGCTCTTTCGGGGGGTTCCCGAGCCGCTCGTGTTGAACTACCGCGTCAGTGCCGGCTTCATCCCCAGGGATCACTGGACTCAAACCGGGGAGGGCGGCGGGCGGATACTTGGCGAGGTCTGTCACTTCATCGATTTCCTCCAGTTCATGACCGGTTCGGAACCGGTCAGGGTTTTTGCCGAATGCGTCGACAATCCCAACTCGAAATCCAAAAACCAGGACAACGTTGCCATCACTATCCGTTTCAACAACGGATCGATCGGGATCATCACCTATCTAGCCTGCGGCGACCGCCTCCTGGCCAAGGAGCGCATCGAGATCTTCGGAGGCGAGAAAAGTTTCATCATCAACGACTTCCGGACGGCCGACGTCTTTTGCGACGGCAAACTCAAGAAAGTCAAGGGACCGGGCAAAGGCCATAAAGAGGAGATCGAGCAGTTCATCGGCTCAATTCGGGAAGGCCGCCCCTCCCCCATCCCTCTAGAGTCGCTCCTGGTTACCACGGTGACCGCGTTCCGCGTTTTGGACGCTCTGCGCACCGGGCTTCCCCAGGGGGTCGAGATCCCTGAATAGGAGACCGGTTCGCAAAGAGGAATCCATGAGAGTCGAACAGGTTGCGATCGATTGGCATCCCTGTCAGCCAATTTTCGCCAAGGAATCCTTCCTCCAGGCGGTGGGCGACGAATATGGCTGGCTGGGCGGGTTCTCCGTATCCGGCGAACTCCGGTGTGTTCTGCCCTACACGGTCGTCAAAAAAGCCCTATTCCGCATGGTCCGCTTCCGGGTTGAGACCATGCCGATGGCTACCGATTTCGGGATCGCCGAGGAAAAGGAGTTCCTGGATCGTTCGATTGAATACTTCCGATCGATCGGCGCGGATATGGTCATTCCCGCAACCTCCAACGCCATCTTCCGAACCTACCCCGAGGGCGCGGAGGCCGCCCCCTACGGAACCTTCGTCATCGATCTCGAATCGCCCGAGGAGAGCCTTTGGAAGAACGTCGCGAAAGTCAGCCGGCAGAACATCAGCACGGCCAGGAAGACCGGCGTTTCGATCCTGTCCGGGGATGAATACGTGGACGTTTCCTATGGTCTCGTCCGACAAACGTTCAAGAGGTCCAGACTTCCCTTCATGAGCCGAGAGGACTTCCGGCGCTACGTCACGGGCCTCGGCGAATACGCCAGGGTCTTGGTTGCGGTCTTCGAGGGCCAGGTCCATAGCTCGACCGTCTTCGCCTTCAGCGACCTCTGCGCCTATGCGGTCTATGGGGGTAACCGGGAGGACGCGCAGCAGGGTACCATGAAGCTCCTGCAGTGGGAAGCCATCCGCCTCTTCAAGTCCCTGGGGGTCCGACGGTTCGATTTTTTCGGCGCTAGGATCGATCCGGAAAAGGGATCAAAGCAGGAAGCCCTTAACTCGTTCAAACGTCGCTTAGGCGCGACGCTTGAACGGGGTTACCTGTGGAAATACCCGCTTAAGAGCTGGAAATACCATCTCTACGGATTGGCGGCCCGAGCGCGGAGCGGGGGGGACATCGTTGATGTTGAAAGGCATAAGCTGGATTCTCACGCTGCGCAGGACGACTGAGGAAATAATGTCAGATCTGATCCCAGCCGAGTATCATCACTACTCCTTGAGGGATGTCGCTCACGCCTTGTCCGCATGTCACAAGCCTGCCGGCGGCCCTCCGGCCGCGATCTCCTGGCCCGGGGTTGGTGACGGAACCGCGCTCCGTTCCGCCCGCGCCGCGGTCATCATCGCGCTCAACGCCCTGGATTTGCCCGCCGGATCGAATGTCGGGGTCCCCCTATATTGTTGCCCTGTCGTTTTCAAGGCTGTCCAGGCCGCCCGATGCCGCCCGCGTTTCATCGACGTCGATGCGGAAAGCCACTGTCTCTCCGTGCGGGATCTCGAAACAAAAAGCGCAGGATTGGACGCCGTCATCGCCGTCCACATGTTCGGCCATCTCTGTGACATGCCTGAGATCCTCAAGATCATGAAAGGCAGGCCGGTTATCGAGGACTGCGCCCAGTCGTTGGGAAGTCGGCTTGACCATCAACCCTGCGGCTCTTTCGGGGACCTTGCCTTCTTCAGTTTTCGTTCCGGAAAATATCTCGCCATCGGCGAGGGCGCCGCCCTTTTCGCCAAGAGCCCCGATCTCAGCGCGCGCATCGCTGATCTTGTGGGAGCTCTGCCGGTCCCGACGCGGGCCGAGGAGTTCAAACACGTGCTGGTCACCTTTCTCAGGTCGGCCCTCCGCAGCCGGCCATGGTGGGGCCTGATCGGGGCGAAGATTTGGGCCGCATACAATAGTAAAACCGATTTCATCGATAAATCGCCTATTGTGGTGGGACGCATGTTCGCATCTGATCTTGCCATTTTCCAGCGGCGCCTTCCGCAACTGGATTCCATGATCGCCTCGCAGAAGTCCAATGCCGAATATCTCAATAGGGACCTGCGGCTCGGCGCAACCCGATTGCCGGTCGAGCCCACCCGTGCGTACTCCAACCATTTCATGTATCCTGTCGTCTTCGAATCTGTCGAAGACAGGAAAGCAATGGCGGCCTTTCTCAAGCGTCATGGAATCGGTACGGCAACACCATATGAAGAAACGCCGGAAGGCGCGGCCAAGAACTACGGATATCAAGGCGATTGCCCTTCGGCAGAGAGGCTTTTGACGCGGACCCTAATTATCCCCTCGTATTACGCCCTTCGATCTCGGGACATGGCGCGCATCGTCCGCCGCACGAACGAGGGTTGGGCCCTGATCAAGAACTTTTAACTCAGAATCAGCTTGCGGCCGTAGAACGCCTCGGCGTAACCGGCGGGAGCGTTGGACTCGACGCCGCGTAACCGCATCAGGGCCTGGAATGAATCCGCGGTGAACCAGGAATTCCCGGCCTGCGTCGGAAAATGGGTCAGAATATTCTTGATCTTCGCTTGACGGATCTTATCCTCCAAGGCTACGAAGATGTTCGGGGACCCGAGATCGCCGTCGTACTTCAGGATCTCGTATTCCAGGATGAGGTGGTCCCGGAAGGTGTTCCAGGTCAGTTCGGAAACCAGCCGGTGGTCCTGATGGAGGTCGCGACGATGATGGGTGAGGATCAGGTCGGGCTCCACAGTCTTCTTCAATTCCTCGAAGAAGTCCTTGATGCCCTCCCCGATATAGGGGAAATACCCGTCGCGGAAGGCCTTGACCGAAACGCTTTTGCGGGCCGCACCGGAGAGGAACGCGGAGGCCCCGACCTCGGCCTCCTTCCTTCGCTTACCGGTTGCGCTCAGCACGACCCAATCGAATTCGACCCTGGGGTGAGAGGCTATCAGCGTGAGGACGGTGCCGCCACAGCCGATCTCGATATCGTCACTGTGGGCGCCCAGGCAGAGGACCTTGAGCGATCTCCCCCGCGGCGTGATGGCGAGGCTCCTCATCTTTTCGCCCTCCAGACCTCCCAGGGCACGCTGTCTGCGGAGACCATCTCGTCCAGGAATTGCTTGTCTTTGAACGTATCCATGGCCATCCAGAAGCCCTCGTGCTTATGGGCCATGATCCGCTTTTTATCGATGAGCCTCCGGAAAGGCTCTTTCACGAGGTCTTCCCCCTCCTTTATGTACTTGTAGATCTCCTTCCGGAAGGCGAAATAGCCGGCGTTGATCCAGGTGCCGGATTCGCCGAGCGGGCTGATACCCGTCACATGGTCATGGTTCTTGATGGTCACGACGTGGAAGCTCTGGGTCGGCTTGACGGCCAGGAAGGAGGCAGCGACGTCCCGGGCCAGGAATCGGTCCAGATACGCCGTGAAATCGAGGTCTGTCAGGCCGTCGGCGTAGTTCGCCAGGAAGACCTCGTCGTTCCCCAGGTGCTTTTTGACGGCGCACAGTCTTTGTCCCACGTTGGTGTTCAAGCCCGTATCGACGAAAGTGATCTTCCATTCGCCGATATCGCTGGTGAGGAGCTTGAGGTCCCGACCCCCTTCCGTCAGGACGAAGTCGTTGGAGACACATTCGTCGTAATTGACGAAATATTTCTTGATGAGATCGCCCCTGTACCCCAGGCACAGGATGAACTCCTTGTGGCCGTAATGGGCGTAGTATCTCATGACGTGCCAGAGGATCGGCCGGTTTCCCAGCGGGACCATCGGCTTCGGGATGACCTCCGAATATTCGCGGAGACGCATCCCCTGTCCGCCGCAAAAGAGCACGACTTTCATACCGTTCACTCCTCTCGATTCACGTCTTGACGCCGTCCGGCCCCGTTCGTTCGACGAGAAGGCCGGCCTTTTCCAGGATCCGCGCGGCTTCCCGGACGGTCTCGAAGGGCAGAGCCGACCGTTCGGCGATGTCGAGGAGACTGTGTCCGCCGTCGGAGAGGTTCAGGACCCAGAGCGTGGCCAGGTTCTTTTCGTCCTCCGCCGCGTAGAGGCCGCGTCTCCCGAGTTGGGGCTCGCCTTTCGGGTTCACATTCCGGTATGTCCGGTTGCCTTCGAGCACCTCGAAGATGTCCAGGATCTTCCTGAAGCTGTCGGCCAGAGAGCCGGCCGAAACGAAGGTCATGTCGTCCCCGGACGTGTGGTATTCCGGATATTCGCCGAAGGGTGTTCGTGAGAACCGTCCGACCGGAAGATCGAATCCGGGAGAGCAGTACTGGCGTTCGTCGTACCCGTAGGGGCGGAAATCCAGGAGCCGGCCCGGCCGGGCGGCGTGCCCGAGGACGTGCGCAGCGGCCCAATCGATCTCGGCATCGCCGCGGCGGCTTCTTTGATACGTAACGTCCCCCCCGTCCCCGGCGCCCGCGACGACAAGGCCCGCCTTGATCTTTCCGAGCTTTCCCTCGTTCAGACAGAGCCAGGTGATGGCCCCGATCGTGCCGGGTATGAACAGGAACCGGTACGAAAACCTGCGCTCGGCCGATCCCAGGTGCCTGGCCAGCATCGTCGCCAGCCCGACGCCCGAGAGGTTGTCGTTGGCAAGCGAAGGATGGCAGGCGTGGATCGAGACGAGGATCTCGTCCTCCGTCGCGCCCTTGACATAGGATTCCCCGTAGGTCAGAGATCCGTCCTCCAGTGTAGAGTCGATGACGACCTCGTAATCGCCCTCCTCGAGGCCAAGGAGTTGCCGGTGGCTCAGACAGAAACCCCAATCTTCCGAATAATAAGCGGTCTTGTAGGGTACGAGGTCCGGTTGGCCCGGCAGGGTATGGAGGTGCCTCTTCAGCTCCGCCAGGGGCAGGATCGCGCGAACAGGAAGACTGTAGCTGACGACGTGGAGGTTCGATCTCTGGAAATCGACGATCCTCTTCCCTTTGCGGTCCTTGATGAAGGCATCCCGGATATTCCATTCCTTCGGCACGGTCCAATCGAAAACACGTGTACCGGACGGGACCTCGTGGACCGTCAACGGGATGTGGCGTCCGAGGATCCCCAGGGTCTTTCGGAACCCGTCCCCCGTGATGCTCCGGCAGATCGGGAAAAGCTCTGTCATCAGGCTATGGATCTCGACGCCGATCTCCGGCCCGCTTGCCGATCCGGACTGGTCGTTCAGGTTCATCGTGAAGGTCCCATCAGCCGCCGAAATCGGGATAACGCCTGTCCCGCTCCGAGATGACTTCGACCTCGGCCGGCCAGGGTATGCCGAAAGCAGGATCGTTCCATCGGAAACCCCTCGCCCGCTCCGGCGCATGAAACGCGGACATCTGGTAGAGGACCTCGGTCGCGTCCTCGAGGGTCAGGAAGCCGTGGGCGAAACCGCCGGGCACGAAGAGCATGCGCCGGTTCTCCGCCGTCAGCACATCGCTCACGTGCTGTTTGAACGTGGCCGAGTCCGGCCGCAAGTCGACGATCACGTCGCAGAGAGCGCCCCTGGTGCAGCGGACGAGCTTGGCCTCCTCGAAGGGCTCGGTCTGATAGTGCATCCCGCGGAGAGTGCCCTTCCGGACGTTGAAAGACACGTTGCACTGGGCGATCTCGGGATCCAGGCCGTGCGCCTCGAATTCCCGGCGGCACCAGGACCGGGCGAAAAAGCCGCGTTCGTCTTCGTGCCTCTCGATGTCGATGAGGAATGCACCCCTCAGCTTCGTTTCGGTGAAGATCATGCGATGATCCTGACCTCGGGGATCGGCACGATGAACCGCCCCCCCCATTCCCGGACGAAGGACATCTGAGCGATGATCTCGTCCTGAAAGTTCCAGGGAAGGATGAAGATATAATCCGGACGCGTCTCCGCGATCCGGTCCGGGGCCAGGATCGGAATGTGGGTTCCCGGAGTGAACTTGCCCTGTTTGTAGGGATTGCGGTCGACGGTGTAGTCGAGGAAATCCGTCCGGATGCCGCAGTAATTCAGGAGGGTGTTGCCCTTGCCCGGCGCCCCGTAGCCGCAGATCGTCCGGCCTTGGCGCTTGATGCCGATGAGGCATTCGAGGAGCTTGCGTTTCGTCTCCTGGACCTGACCGGAAAATCGGGCGTAGGTCTCCGGCCTGGCGATGCCTTCGCGCTCTTCTTGAGCCAGAAGCTCGCCGACCCTGCCGTCGACCGGTTTCGTCGCATCCTCCTCGTGCCGGAGATAGATCCGCAGCGATCCGCCGTGGGTGGACAGCTCCTCGACGTCGAAGAGGACCAATCCGTGGGCCGCGAAGATCTTATCGGCCGCGGTCAGGGAAAAATAGGAAAAATGCTCGTGGTAGATCGTGTCGAACTGGTTGCCCGCCATGAGACGGACGAGGTGCGGGAACTCCAGGGTGATGACGCCCTGCGGCTTGAGCAGGACCTTCATGCCCCGGACGAAATCGTTGAGCCCCGGCACCTGCGCCAGCACATTGTTGCCGATGATCAGGTCGGCTCGTTTCCCCTCTGCCGCAAGGTCTCCGGCCAGCTTTTCGCCGAAGAAATCGATCCGGGTCGGAATGCCCTTCTCCACGGCCACCCGGGCGACGTTTCGTGCCGGTTCGACCCCCAGGACGGGGACGCCCCTGGCGATGAAATACTGGAGCAAGTAGCCGTCGTTGCTGGCCAACTCGACGACGAAACTCGACGGGCCGAGGCCGAGCCGCCGGACGATCGCCTCCGTGTAGTTCTCGGCGTGCTTCAGCCAGGAATCCGAATACGAGGAAAAATAGGCGTAATCGGTGAAGATCTCCTCGGGACCGACGAATTCCTCGAGCTGGGCCAGCCAACAGCGGTCACAGACATAGACGCGCAAAGGATAGAACGGCTCCATCCGGTTCATCTGGGCAGGGCTTACATAGCTCTCACAGAGCGGCGACATGCCCAGATCGACGAGGATATGGCTCAGGGGTGAGGCGCAGAACCTGCAGAAGGGACCTGTGCTCATGGTCTTGTCCACTCTAGTTTGTCGTTCAGGAGGCCCTTCTTACGGAGTTCCAGGAGGATATTGAGCCGCATGAACTTAGATTCGCGGAACTTCGCGTCCCGGAAGCCCATGGACTCCAGTCCGGACCTCAGCTCCCGTATGGACTGGTCCAACCCGACGGCCGGCTGGTGATCCGGCGCGAGCTTCCTGTAGAGGGCGAAATCGACCCGGTAGGAGCGCTTATCCGGCGGAGCGTCCTTGTTGATCGAAACACGCGTTCCCGGGACCGCCGCGGCCACCGCCGCGGCCAAGTCCCTGACCTGGTAGTTCGCCTGTTCCCGGCCGACGTTCACGGCCAGGAAGTCCGGGGTCCCCTCTTCCTCCCTGGAGATCGCCCAGTCAATGGCCCTAGCCATGTCTTTGACGTCGATCAGCGGACGCCAGGGAGTGCCGTCGCTGAGGATCGAGATCTCGCCCGAGGCCACCGCCCCGGCGACGAAATCGTTGAGGACGAGGTCCAGCCGGAGACGCTCGCTCCAGCCGCATGCCGTCGAGAACCGGAGCGATGTGATCCGGAAATCCGGGGAACCGAGCGGCTTCAGGTCGCGCTCGGTGAGGACCTTGGAGCGGGCGTATGCGGTCAGGGGATTCAGCGGCGCGTCTTCCGTCCTCGGGCCGTCCTCGGCCGCCCCGTACATGCTGCAGCTCGAGGCGAAGATGAACGACCTGACCCCGGCCGCCCGGGAGGCCCGGGCCAGGGCGACGCTCGCCCTATGGTTGATGTCGAGCGTCACGTCCTCGAACCGGTTCCCGATGGGATCGTTGGAGATCGCGGCGAGATGGACGACGGCGTCCACTCCGTCGAGGACGGACTCGGGGAAGCGCCGCATGTCTCCCCGGCATTGGATGTCCGGAAGGCCTTCGGGCGAAGCGACGGGGCCCGTCGTGCAGCCGGAGTAATACCCGATGTCGAAGCCGGCCAGGACCGTGTCGGGCCGTGAGACCCGGAGCCGCGCCACCACGGCCGGTCCGACATAACCCAGATTGCCGGTAATGAGGATCTTCATGCGGTCCTATTCTTCCCCTTTAAGTTATGCGATGCCCGGGCGGAGGTCAATCCCTTTTTGTCGTTGAAACTTCGGTCTCGGGGATGATATATTGGCCTGCGTTAGGACCCAGAGGAGAGATCTTTGCCTCCGTTACTCGCACTAGCGCTATGTATCGCGGGAGTCGTGTTCCTGCTCCGGGTCGAGCGCAAACAGATTCCGGATGTGACCCGTGCCCTGTGGATCCCGACCGTCTGGGTGCTCTATGTCGCCAGCCGGCCGATCGCACTGTGGCTCAAATCCGATATCCAAAACCCTGACGCCAGCGGCCCGTTGGATCTGGGAGTCCTTATCGTCTTTTTCCTATCAACATTGATGATCCTCTCGAGAAGAAGAGGTCAATGGGCCGGTGCCATGAGAGAGAATCCATGGCTCGTGGCCCTTTTCGTGTTCATGACCGTTAGTGTGATCTGGTCCGTCATTCCCGCAACCTCCCTCAAGCGGTTGGTCAAAGAAGTTCTGGCCGTCATGATGGCCCTCGCCGTTTTCTCCGAACCTTCTCCCCGCCGGGCGATCGAAAGCATACTTCGAAGGGGGACCTTCATCCTCATCCCCTTCTCCCTAGTACTCATCAAGTACTTCCCGGACTATGGGGTCAATTACGGCCGCTGGTCGGGAGACCAGGAGTGGCAGGGCGTCGCCCAACAGAAAAATATGCTGGCCCTGATCTGCGTCATCTCCGCAGTCTTCCTCATTTGGTCCATCATCAAGAGATGGAAGGACAAGGGGCCGTCGGTCTGGAAGTACCAAGCTCATGCGGAGGCGCTCCTCCTGCTTTTAACCTTATACTTATTGGGCGGACCCGATCACAGCATCTTCTATTCCGCGACATCGACGTACGCATTCCTGGGCGGAGCGCTCGTTTGCGGTTGGATTCTTCTCCTAGAGAAACGCGGGAAACGGATCAAGGCTGGCACTCTAACGGCCGTGACCATCTTCCTGATCTTTTTCGGGGTGGCCGTTGTCTTCACCAGCGGATCGGGCATCCGGTTCTTCGCGTCCAGCGCGGGACGGGACGCGACGCTGACGGGTCGAACCCTGGTTTGGACGTCGCTCCTGCCGACCGTCATGGACAGTCCGATTCTCGGCAGGGGCTTTGGAGGATTCTGGACGTCGAAAACAAGAGATGCTTTCGAGATCAGCGGTGCGCACAGCGGATATCTAGACGTGCTTTTGGGGACCGGATTTATCGGATTATTTCTCTTGACCATGTTCCTGCTGTCCTCGTGTCGGAAGGCCCACCGGGAACTCTCTCACGACCTGTCCTGGGGGCTTCTTTGGATCTGTTACCTCATCCTGGCCTTGGTCCATAATATCAGTGAATCCTCCGTCGATTCGTTCACCGCACAGTTGACCACCACCCTCCTATTCTTCACGGTCTGCTCCTCAGCGAAATCGCCGGGAGTTCATGAATCCAATGGTGCCGCGGACGAAGAGGAGCCGGCGGGCCCATGAACCGCTCTTCCCCCCCCGAAACCCCGGCGAAGCGATCCAATTTCCGGAAGCTTATCGTCAAGGTCAGGACATCGGTCTTCTTCAAAAACATCTTCGTCGTCATGGCCGGTACGGGTATCGCCCAGATCATCAGCATCGGGCTGGCCCCCGTCATCAGCCGCCTCTTTACCCCGTCCGATTTCGGGATCGCGGGTTCGTTCGGGGCGATCGCCGGCATCATCGCCGCGGGGGTGACCCTGGAATACAGCCAGGCGATCATGTTGCCGAAGGAGAGAGAAGACGCCCTGGGCCTGCTAGCCATCTCCTTCGTCTGTGCCGCCGCCGTCAGTCTGGCGACGCTCGTCGCCTGCCTCGCCGCACCCGCCGCCGTGAACGGCCTCATGAAGACCGCGGGTTTTTGGCCACTGGCCCTGCTGGTGCTCTCGACGCTCATCAGCGGTCTGAACTATGCCTGCCAGGCCTGGGCCGTCCGGGTCAAGGCCTTTAAGGCGACGTCATCTTCACAGGTGATCCGGAGCCTTGCCGGCAGGGGCACGAGCATCGGGTTCGGCGTCCTCGAGCTCGGCGCCCCGGGATTGATCATCTCCAATATACTGGGCAATGCAGCGGCGAGCGTCAACCTCGTCAAGGTCCTGCTCCCCGACCTCCCGTCCCTTCTGACGAAAACCCGCCGGGCCGGGCTGGCGAAGCTGGCCAGGGAATACAGGGACTTCCCGATGTACGCCGCCTCCCAGAACATCATCAACGCCGTATCGGGCGGACTGCCGGTCTTGCTCCTGACCCGGTTTTATGGGCTCCCGATCGCCGGGGCCTACGCGTTCGCCATGACCGTCCTGACCTTCCCCATGGGCTTCATTCTGAGCTCCCTCCGTCAGGTCCTGTTCCAGAAGGCGAGCGAGAGCCATAATGAAGGTCGCAGCCTGGCGGCGCTGTACGTCAAAGTGACCGTAACCCTGTTCGCAATGGCCCTGATCCCCACCACCGTTATGCTCATCTGGGGACCCCAGCTCTTCGCCTGGATCTTCGGAGCCCAATGGTTCACCGCCGGCGAGTTGTCCCGAAGCCTGATGATTTGGATGGCCGTCGTCTTTTGCAACTTACCGGCGGTTCTCTTCGGCCGGATCATAAGGATTCAACGTTTTGTGTTTTTCTATGACCTGGGCCTGTTGGCCGCCCGGACGGCCGCTTTAGTCCTGGGGGGCCTCTTCCTGACTGCGTATCAGACTGTCATGGCCTATGCCCTGGTGGGCGCGGTCATGAACGCATTCCTGATCTTGGCTGTAGGGAGAGCCATCATGAAAAAAGAAGGGCCCATCAATATGGACAGTTTGAAAGGGTTCATGATCGAGGATTAGACCCGGCTTCCTTCCCTGACTTTTTGTTTTCTTCAGAATCGGCCTTGCTACGCTTTTTTTCAGCGGGCAGACGGGTAATCGCTGCCATCAACCGAAAGGGGCTGAACGGATGCCCGACTTCACGCAGGGACCGAATGTGAAACCGCCAATATTCCCAATTTTTCCTGAATAAAACCAGATCCCTGGCCAGCACCTCATAATATAGCTTTAGATGTTTTTGAATTAAGGCCCTCATTTCCCCGTTTTCCAAGAAGTAGCTCCCGTGGTTCTTCATGATCCACAGATAGGAGGGAAAAGTAACTCTTAGATAGTGGCTCCGAGGCGTTTGGGAATCCGCGGGCCTGCGCGTGAACGTCAGTACTTCGTGGATGAATCCGAAGTCCCCCTCCTTCAGGATCTTGATACATCCTTCAACATCGGCGTATATATTTCTGGGGTTGAAGAAAGGCGGGTTGTCTCTGACAGGTTTTGCTCGAAGAAAGTAGGAGGTCGGCGAGCCAAAGATGTCCCGGCTCTCGTGATCAAAGAACCTTTTCGCGATCTCCGCGCCCGAAAAAACGGACCTTGATTCCGGGAGGCCTTTGAGCCCGATACCGTCGCCGTCCAGCCGATAGGCCGTGGCCAGGGTGACCTTCGGATTCGTCTCACAGAGGTCGACGAATTTCTCGATGCACGAGGGATAGATCCAGTCATCCGCCTGGACGACTTTGCAATAGTCGGCCTTGGGGCTCATCTGAGAGAATGCGATATTATGGTTCTCGATGATCCCGGCAAACGACGCGTTAGTGACGACCCGGATCCTCCCTTCCCGCCGGGCATATTCGCGGATGATCTCCGGGGTCGAGTCCCGGCTGCAGTTGTCGACGATGACGTACTCCCAATCCGGGTAGGTTTGGCCGAGTACGCTTTCGATGCAGGGGCGAATAAATTTCTCCCCGTTGTAAACCGGCGTCAGAATGCTAACGAGCGGCATGGCCCTCCCCATTCGAAGATTAAGTAAGTATATCCGCCTTAATAGGAAAAAACAACGCACCGAGGGGTTGAACGGTCTCCTTGACTTTTGTCCACGCCTGATCAAGAATGTTTTCGACGAAAAAATTAGAACAGGAAACATCCAGGGTCCTTTTGTTCTTCATCTACTACGCGAAAAAGGTCTTCAATTCAGCATATTATCCCCTTGTCCGGACCTATGCGCGGCTCTTCTTGAAGGACAGGCCGGCCGATCCGCTGCTGCGGGGGATGTGTGCGATCGCCTTTCTGGTCGTCTACCACTACTGGCCGGATTTCGTCCGACCCCGCCGTTTCGGAGAAAAGCTCTGGAGCCGGATGCTGTTGTCCCGCCATCCGTTGCTCACCACGATATCGGACAAGCTCCTCGTCCGCGACTATGTCGCGAAAAAGGCCGGGGCGGACCATCTTATTCCCCTCCTGTGGAGCGGGGACAAGCCCGAAGCGATCCCCTACGACCGGCTCCCGGACATGTTCGTGATCAAGACGAACCATGGCTGTCAATACAACATCCTGGTCACGGATAAGGCTCGTGCCGACCGCCGCGCCATCGGCGCGAAGCTGAAAAAATGGCTCGCGGAGAACTATGCGGAAGACGCACATCTGGGGATCATCTGGGGTTACAAGAACATCAAACCGGTGATCCTCATCGAGGAATTCATCGATGATCACGGTCAGCCGCCGACTGACTATAAATTCTATTGTTTCTCGGGACGGACGGAGCTCATCACGGTCCATTTCGACAGGTACAAGGTCCCGCGATCCGTCTCCGTCGACAGAGATTTCGTCAAGCTCCGTTTCAGGCCCCGCTTCAAGCAGCAGGACATCGACCCTCCCAAGCCGCGGAACTTCGCAGCCATGCTGCGATTGGCGGAGGCCCTGGCCGAGGGTTTCAACTTCGTGAGAGTCGACCTCTACAGTCTCCAGGACAAGATCTACTTCGGAGAGCTGACGCCCTATCCCGTCGGAGTGGGGTATTTCCGCTCATTCGATATCGTCAGTCTGGACGAGACCCTCGGCGAAAAATGGGGCTCGAACCCGGAATGGGTATGACAGGGACTTCGCATCGGCTCAAGGAAAAGCTCGGCGACATGTTGTCCCGCTGCATGCTCCGGATGTCACCTTTGCTGCTGACCCGCTACCGCTATCACCGGGCTACCGGCAAGTGGTTCAACACGAAAAACCCGAGGACGTTCGACGAGAAACTCCTGTGGCTCAATCTGTATTGGCACCATCCGCTCAAAGTCCGATGTGCCGACAAGTACGCCGTCCGCTCGTATCTGGAGGAGAACGGCGTGGGGCATCTTCTGAAAGAGCTTTACGGGGTCTATACCCACGTCGACGAGATCGACTTCGACCGGCTGCCGGACCGGTTCGCCCTGAAGGCGACGCACGGATACGGCTTCAACATCTTCTGCAAGGACAAGGCCGGCCTCGACATTGAGGCCACGAAAAGCAAGCTGCGGACGTGGATGAAGACCGATATCAGTCAGTTCGTAGGAGAGCTCCACTACGCGTCGATCGTGCCCCGGATCATCTGCGAGGCCTTGCTCCAGGACCCCTCCGGAAAACCGGTCAGCGACTACAAGGTCTACTGCTTCGACGGCCGGGCCCATTGCACCATGGCCTGCACCGACAGAACCGAGAAGCGGGCGAATTACGATTTCTACGATCTGGGTTGGACGAAGAAGCTCGCGTACAGCAAGACGAGCCTCCTGGCCAACCGGGACATCCCCAAGCCGGGCGCCTACGAAGAGCTCATCGCGGCGGCCGAAAAACTCTCGAAGCCTTTCCCATTCGTCCGTATGGACTTTTTCAGCATCGGCGGGCGAGCCTATTTCGGCGAGATGACCTTTTCTCCGAACGGGGGGATCGATATCTATATCACAGACTTGGCTCAGAACATCATGGGCGATCTGATACGGCTGCCAGCCAAGCTCCTGTAAGGGGGCGCCCGGGTCCCTCCCCTACCATTTGAAGCGAACGGCGTCGGACAGTCCCAAGACCTCCTCGTCCGCCAGACGCCGGCCGATGAAGCGGAACCGGGCCATCTCGAGATTGGCCGGATAACTGGCCAGGGATTCGATGCAGTTCAAACCCCTGAGCACCCCGTGGAACATCTGCAGGAACACCCCGTGGGAGACGACGAGGACATCCGAGCCGGCGTATTTCTCGAAGACGAACCGGCGAAACTTCTTGGCCCTTTCCCAGACCTCCTCGAACGGTTCGCCGCCCCGGGGATTGACGGTGTGCAGATCGGCGCCGACCCGGATCATGAGGATGGGGGGATCGAGGGTCTGAATGTCGTCCCAGGTCAATCCCTCCATAACCCCAAACCGGCGCTCGTTGCAGAGCTCGTTCCGGACGATGCGGATCCTATCCCCGAACAGGATCGCGGCCGTTTGATAGGCCCTTTTCTGCGTCGACGTCACCACCACGTCGAAGCCCGCCCCGGCCAGCTTCGACGCCGCTTTCCGAGCGTCCCGCACGCCGAGCGCGCTCAGGGGGATGTCGATCGTCCCGGCGTACCTCTTCTCAGCGTTGTACCGGGTATGAGCATGACGCATGGTGCTGATAGTGGTAGGGACCGGCATGATAGTCTACTCCGTGAGCCTGATGATCGCGTTCAGCCGCAGGACCGACGAGTAATCCGTCGCCAGGGGGCCGATCTTGATGAACCCGACGCCATACAAGCAGGTGAGCGTGGAAATGAAGGTCTCCTCGGTACTGATGGATCTGTGGGATGTGATGGGGACCTGGCCGGTCCTCTGACAGGCCTCGACGGCCCGCCGGACGGCCGTGACGGTCCCGGCCTGGTTGGGCTTGATGACGGCACCATGCGTACACTGCCGGGCCGCGCCTTCCTCGATCCGCTCAGCGCTCGACGAGTAGAAATTATCCCCGATGGTCCAGCAGGCTTCCTGTGCGGTCGTCAGCCGGGTCCAGCTCTCCGGGTCCTGTTCGCGGAACGGGTCCTCAAGTATTCGAAGACCGTATTGGCGGATGATGTCCATCCAATAGTCGTAGAACTGCTCGCGTGTTCGGGTCGAGCCGTCGGTGATGGGAAGCACGTATTTCCCGTCGGCCCAGAGATCGCCGGCCGAGGCGTCGACCATCAGATCGTACTTGTCCGCGAGGCCCAGGCCGTCCCGGACCTTGAGCAGAAAATCGATGCATTCCCGGTTGTCGGCCGTGGCGAAGCGGTTGACCGGGTGGCCCGAGACGACCGTCTTGGCCTGACCGAGGAGCTTTTCCCGCACCATCCTCTGGATCTCGTTATGGTCCGCGATCACGGCCTCGAGGTCCGTGCTCCTGGCGACGAGGATGTACTCGTGAAAATCGCTCAAGACGGGATTGGTGTAGGCGTGCCAACCCCCGTTGAGGATGTTCAGGCATAGCCGGGGCGGCGTGAGCTTGGCCGGCGGCAGGCCGAAGAGCTCGTGGAGCGTCCGAGTCTCTCGCGTCGCATTGAAGAAAGCCAGCGACAGGCTGAAGGCGTTGTTCCTGCCGATATGGGGGATCTCGCTCTCCAGGACGGCATCGAATCCCGCCTGATCGATTTCCCGGCCGAGGACGCCGGCCGCTTCCAGCTTTCGGATGACCGTCTCGGGGCCGATCCCGATCCTCTTGTCTTCGTAGATGCTGATGGTCTCTCCCTGCGGCGAGCCCCCGATGCCGACGGTCCCGTCGACGAGCTCAACGATGAACTCGTTGGTGAACTCGACGTGGGAGTTGAGGATCCTCCGGCAGGCCATCTTCCTGATCGCGGGCATCGTGTTCACCTCTCTCTGTCCTTCGCGCTTCCCGGCCGGCCGGGGGCATTCGGGAAAATCAATATATCGCCCGGGATACGCGAAGTCAACTGCCGGTCCCGGCGGCCGGAGGGGCGGAAGATTTCGCTTTGTCCTGCCGCGCCTTGTTCGCTA
>Ga0105106_10001031_pt1 | contig 19907 bp, 17 predicted proteins | sample PPLLaktember2015_5_FD_79109 | JGI IMG/M metagenome (GOLD analysis project Ga0105106, IMG submission 79109) | Freshwater sediment microbial communities from Prairie Pothole Lake near Jamestown, North Dakota, USA - PPLs Lake P8 Core (1) Depth... | ecosystem: Environmental > Aquatic > Freshwater >...
GATCTCCTCGGGCCGGTGATAGCGGTCGAAAGTGAGGTCGGCCGCGGCCAGGGGACCGAGGGCGAAACAGACAAGGATCAGGGTGAGGGCGAGGGGGATTCGGCGCAGGGCCATGGGAAGGCACCTCTCTTAAAAGGAATTGTCAGGCCATTCTCGCAAAACGGCCGCGTGAAATCAACGTCAGGGACTGTCCCCGCAGAGAACCGTCCGTCGGGTCCCTGTCCCCGAGCTCAAATGACGCAGACGTGCGACTCTTCTGGATATACGCAGCCCCGCCCGGCCGGGTTCCTTCTTTTGGGATTCCGGAGGGGGCTGTCCCTTGACCGGACGGCGCGGGCGGTGATAGAAAAGCGATAGTCCCAATATACGGAGGGTCCCCATGTTCAAGAAAGCCGTTCTCGCCGTCGTCAGCGCCTGTGTCCTGGTCGCGACGCTGCCCGCCCCAGCGCCGGCCCAACACGGCGGCACGCCGGCCGTCCTCCCGGTCCGCGAGCGCGCGGCGCTCGTCCAGAGGATCACGGCCAAGCGCCTCGACACGCTCATCCCCCGGATGATGCGCGAGACGGGCTTCGACATGTGGATCGTCTCCTGCAACGAGGACGCCCTCGACCCCGTCTTCGAGACCATGATCCCGTACGAGAACTGGAACCCCATCACCCAGATCCTCGTTTTCTTCGACCGCGGCCCGGAGAAAGGCGTCGAACGGCTGAACGTGTCGCGGACCGACACCCAGGGCCTGTTCCAGAACGCCTGGGACGCCGCGGCTTTCGACGCGAAAAAGGGCGAGGGCCAGTGGGAAGCCCTCGGCCGGGTCGTCCGCGAACGCGACCCGAGGAGGATCGGGCTCAACGAGGGCGAGGTCCAGTGGGTGGCCGGCGGGCTGACCTCGGTCCTGAAAAAGCGGATCGTCGAGTCCGTCGGGCCGAAGTACGCCGCCCGGCTCCAGTCCGCCGAGCCGCTGGTCACGCTCTGGGCCGAGACGCTCATCGAAGAGGAGATCGAGGTCATGGAGCGGGCTGCCGCCTTGTCGCGCTCGATCATCGCCGACATGTTCTCGTCCCGGGTGATCACGGTCGGCCAGACGACGGCGGACGACCTGCGCTGGTACTATTGGCAGCGCGTCGCCGACCTCGGCCTCAAGGTCTCCTTCAGCCCCTTCGTCTCGATCCGCGGCCGCTCGCCCAAGGACGCCGAGAAGTGGGGGAAAGACGACAGGATCATCCGCCCCGGCGACCTCCTCCACTGCGACGTCGGGATCAAGTACATGCGCTGGAACAGCGACCACCAGGAGATGGCCTATGTCCTGAGGCCGGGTGAAACGGACACGCCGGAGACCTTCAAGAAGCTCATGGCCGAGGCCAACCGCCTCCAGGACGTCTATTGCGGCGAGTTCAAGGCCGGCCTGACCGGGAACGAGATGCTGGGGAACATGCTCAAAAAGGCCCGCGAGCTCGGCATCCCCGGACCGCGCATCTACTCCCACTCGCTCGGGCTCTTCCTTCATGAGCCCGGCCCGCTCATCGGCCTGCCCTGGGAGCAGGTCAACAACGCGGGACGGGGCGACGTCAGGCTGGTCCCCATGAGCACTTTCACGGCCGAGATGAGCGTCACCGGCCCCGCCCCCGAATGGGGCGTGGACGTCCGGGTCCCCCTCGAGCAGGACATTCTGTTCGACGGCGAGCGGGCCTTCTTCCTGGCTGGCCGCCAGACGGCCTTCCACCTCATCAGGTAGAAGCCGCTGCCCAATTTCCCAAGTCCAGCGCTTCGACCGACTAAAATGGGAGCACTAACTGGCGCGGGCGTTCCCGGAAGGAGTCCGAGCATGAGAACGAAACACATCGCCTTCATCGTTATCCTCACCGCGGTCGCCGGCTGCGCCCGATACACGATCGTCCCGCCGGCGATCGATCTCACCCAACTCGGCACGGTCGGCCTGATCGCGCTGAAAGCGGAGAACGCGAAGGGCGACCTCGATGCCGCGGCGACGCAGTACTTTCTCCAGGAAGTCACCGCCGCCCAGCGCATCCCGGTCGTCGAGCTCGGGCCGCCGGAGGCCGTCCTGGCGGACATCGGGAAGGCCGCGTTCGACCGGGACGCCGTCCTGGCTCTCGGCGAGAAACAGGGCGTCGACGCTGTCTTCATCGGTGAGATCGAAGTGACGAAGGTCAAGCCTCAGATCGACATCCTCGCGCCGCTGAGCAAGGCCCTGTTCGCCCGGGCCGCTTTCGACATGACCGTGAGGGTCCGGCTTGTCTCCACTGCGAACGGCGCGACCCTGTGGACGGATTCCGCCCTCCGCCAGGGCACGGTCGGCGCGATCGGAATGGAGGGCGGCACTCCCGTATTCTCCCTCCAAGGCGAGAGCCGGGCCCTGAACGAGACGCTACGGGAGATCATGTTCCGGGTGACCTGGGACTTCCGCCCGACGCGCCGGCGCCTCTAAGCCCGGCTTCTCCTTATCCGTCCGGCCGATTGACATCATCTCCCTTGATGGCTATAGTCGGCCCCGGAAGGAGGGGCCATGGGCGAAGATATCAAAGCGACCTGCGGGGTGTGCGGGCTGGCCAAGGATCCCGACGAGATCGTCTCCGGCCAGGCCGTCCGATCGGCCATCGCCGCGCTCATCATCAGAGACCACCCGGACTGGAACCCGGAGAAAACGATCTGCCGGGACGACCTCAACCGCTACCGGGCGCAGTACGTCCAGGGCGTCCTGGAATCCGAGAAGGGCGATCTGTCCGTGATCGAGGCCGAGGTCATCGAGAGCCTGCGCGAAGGAGAGGTCCTGGCGCGGAACGTCAACATGGAGTTCGAGGTAAAGCGGACGCTGGGCCAACGCCTCGCCGACCGGCTGGCCACGTTCGGCGGCAGCTGGAAGTTCATCATCATCTTCATGAGCGTCCTTTTCGGCTGGATCATCCTCAATTCCTACGTCCTCATCACCCATCGCTTTGATCCCTTCCCCTTCATCCTCCTCAACCTCATCCTCTCCTGTCTCGCCGCCCTCCAGGCGCCGGTCATCATGATGAGCCAGAACCGGCAGGAGGCTAAGGACCGGTTGCGGGCCCAGCATGATTACCAGATCAACCTCAAGGCCGAGATCGAGATCCGCAGCCTCCATGAGAAGATCGACCATCTTATCTTCAAGCAGTGGCAGCGACTCCTGGAAATCCAGGAGATCCAGACCGAGCTCATGGGCGAGCTGTCAAACAAGCTCCAGGCCCGGCGTTGATCTGGGGATTAGGGTGGCTCCGGCTAGCGGACGGTCGTTCCGCTAGAGCTCCTTCGGCGGATTCCGGCGCTCGATCCTGATGTTGAGGCGGGCCTGAAGATACTCGACGGCCGAGGCGACCGACTTCTCCAAGATGCGCTGTTCCTTTTCGAGGGACGATTCCGCCCCGGTCAGGGCGCTGCGGAATCCGTCCGGCGCGGCGACGATGGACTTGATCACGGCCCGGGCGGCCGCGCGGTCCTCGGCGGACGGAGAGGGCTCGCGAAGGACGACCTGGAACAGGACGAGCGCGCCGGCCACAACGGCCAGAGCGGCCGCGGCGACCGGGAGGGGACGAAGGCCGGAGAGCAGGCGGCGGCCGGGTCGCTCTGTGCGGACGACTTGGCCGCCGGCCATCGCCCGTCCGGTCTCGCCCTCGAGGCTCACGGAGAAGTCCGGGACCTTGGCCAGCCAGGCGGCCCGTTCCTCCCTGAGGCGTGACGACAGGGACGCGGAGGAGCGAGCGTGCTGGCCGCACGCGGCGCAGCGCCCGGCATGCCGCTCGACGAACCGGGGGAGCGTGTTCCCGGTGTCTTCCGCCCGGGAAACCATCCAGCGGCTGAGCTTGCACAACATCGCTTTTCTCCTTTGCGTCATTCCCCGGCCGTTCCGTGGGCCACGCCCGGATGCGGGCTCGTCGCAGAGCGCGCGTCAGGACCGAGCCTCCCGGCGAGGCTCGTCCGGGCCCTGTGCAGGAGCACGCGGACCGCGAGCTTCGTCCGGCCGAGGACCGCGGCGATCTCCTCGATGGTCATGTCTTCCCCGTAACGGAGCCAGAGGACCCGGTACCGGCTTGAACCCAAGGCCCGGGCGGCATCCCACAGGCCCGATCCGGCGGGCTCCAGATCGCCGCCGGCGACCGGGTCGGGGATGTCGCCGATCATCTCCGAAACACGAGCCGTCCGCGCCGTTGCGCCCTTGCGGTACGCGTCGATGGCCAGCCGGTTGGCCGACGTGTAGAGCCACGTCGAGAACCGGTAGGCCGGATCGTAGCTCCCGATATTCCTGTAGAGCTTGAGGAACGTGTCCTGGACCGCGTCTTCGGCATCCTGATCGCTCCCGAGGCGGGGGCGCAGATAGGCGAAGAGCCGGCGCTTGTAGCGGTTCGCCAGCTCTTCGAAAGACCGGCGCGAGCCGGCCCGCGCTTCGCGGGCCAGTTCCTCGTCGGTCTTCTCTGCGATCGGATCGTGGTCGGCCATGCGCTCCCCCGGCCCCGGGCACGCCGGGGCCGCGACGCTTCGATTCTATTCGGGCCCGGCCTCAGTCGAGGATTCCGGCCATGCCCTTTCGATTCGAGATGAGATCCGCGATCTCCTTCGACGGACGCTCTAAGTCGAGCCTGAAAATTTTGCCGTCGAGGTCGACGCGCAGGCCCTCGAGCAGGTTGGCGATCCTGGCCATGTCGCCTTGGCCCCCGCCCATCCGGCCCATGGCGATAAGCCCCTGGACGATGTCGGCCATGTTCTTGGCGCTCTCCGGGGAATCCGCCGTCACTTGGAGCCGGACGAGAAGCGAGTCCTGCTTTTCCTGGGCCAGGAAGAACAGGCCGCTCGCCTTCTCCAGGACCTTGGACTGGCCGAACTCCTTGCCCAGTCCGGTGAGGTCGGGCATAACGCCGCTGAGGAAGGCGCCCGCAGGGACGTCCTTGAGGGCCGCGCTCAGCGCGGATTGGGTGAAATTTTTCACCTTGCCGTCGGCCGTGTCGAGGGCGCGCTGGATGGCCTCGCGGCTTTCGGAGAGAACGACGAGGCTGTCGTTGACGAACGCGCCGTATTCGTCGTCGTCCGTCGAATAGATGGTGTAGGCGCCGTGGGCGATCTCCTTGTGGTCCTCATCCTTCGCCAGAAGGCCCAGCAGGCCGGCCCGATCGAATTTCCCGCTGACGGCGACGACCGCGTCGCCCTTGGAATCGGTCCCGAACCCGAACACGGTCACGCCCGTGATGTCGCGGGGCACGTCGATCTTCAGCCAGCGGTCGAGGTCCCGGCTCTTGATCTGGAACTTGCCGTCCTTTTCCAGGAGCTCGTAAAGCTTGGTGGCGACGAATTTCTCCATGTCCAGGTGGGCGACCCAGCGGGCGCCCTCGGGGACGACGGTCGAGGGGATGGTCCCCGAGAAGGCCGGGGCGGCCCAGAACAGGGCGATCACGATGAGAGCAGCCGCCAGTAAAGCCGTTTTTTTCATCTTGTTTCACTCCTCCGCGGTTAGTTCGTACGCCCTGTAATACGGGCCGGCAGGCCCGTTGTTTCCCTCCCCTCCAGGAAATTCTTCTCCCGTCGGGCCCTTCATCCCCTTAAAATTGGTTCTTCTCCAGATTCCGGGAAGTTCCTCTCTCCGGCTTTGCTCGGGATATGCCTCTAGCTCCCCGGCCCCCCGGGAACCAGTCGTCCGGTTCCCCCCGCTGCGCGGGTCCCCCCTCCACGGACGGGGATCGTCGAGGCAATATCCCTCGCCGCCTCGAGAGGATTCCCGGAAATGGGAGAAGAACCCTAAAATACGATCTGGGCGGTTTCCCCTGCCTGGAGAATGCGGGGCTGCCTGAATGTCTTGGCCGGGCCGCTCCCCAAGCGGAAAGACATCAGGGAGAGTCCGCCTTGGATGAGCCGGAGCTCCGCCGTCTTGCCGCCCGGCCCGATCCGGCACGTCCCCCAGGAATCGCCGTTCGACCAGAAGAAGGTCCCCTCATTCGCGGCGAAGGCCATGGCCTGGGTCCGGCCGTCCCAGGAGAAACCCGAAAGGGCCGGCACCGCAGCCCAGCTGGCCATGGCCCGGGCATAGTGATGGCCGCACTCGGCTTCGTCGAACGGACTGCGCTTCTTCCCGTCGTAGCGGGCCCGGATGTCGCGGACGACCCTGAGCCCGTTCGCGAGGTCGCCTTCATAGAGCAGGCCGACCGCCGCCGTGTACTCGAAGCCCGTCATGACCTCAGTGAAATACGGAAAGGGGTTCTTCGGCCGGCCTTTCGGGTAGCTGGCCATGAGGAGCGCCGTCTCGTCGCCGAGGACGAACGAACGCAGGCAGTTGAAATGGTCGAAGAACCCGGTCCGGGTATTGTATTTCAGGATGCTCCCGAGCGTTGTTTTGACGTGGGCCGGATCGACGAGATAGCCCAGGCCGCAGACGTGGGCCATAAACTGGCCGACGAGCTGATCGACGAGGCAGCCCTCGGCCAGCTGGTAGTCCGGTTCGGCGATGCTCTTGGCGCCCATGTCGAGCCGCAGGCTCGGGGCGACATCCTCGACGCTCCGGGGCGGCCGGACCTGATGCACGTAATACTCGCCGTTCCAAAGGCTCGCATCCGTCCAGGCCCGGCCCTTGGCGAAGAGCTCGGCGCAGAGCTTGGCGAAGGCCTTGTCGCCGGCCTGTTTGGCCATCTCGCTCGCGGCCCGCAGCGCCCCCAGGTACCAGATCTCCATCTGCGGGTTCGGGCCGTAGTATTCGACGTCCATGGTGTTGTGCTGGCATCCCTCCATGACCCCGTCGCGGTCGGCGTCCCAGCCGCCCTTGATCCAGGCGAACGAGAGCGCCCGCTTGACGCCGGGCCAGATCCGCGCGAACCAGGCGTGGTCCCCCGACATCTTCCACTCGCGGAAGGCTTTCATGATCGTGCCCATCTGGCCGTCGGCCGCGGCCTTAGCGTATTCGCGGGCCCGGTCGAGCGGCAGGCGGACCCGGAAGCTCATCAGCCCCCGGTCGTCGGTCGCGTCGAGAAATTCGGTCTCGCGCATGGTTCGGGCCAGGGCGCCGAAAAGGAAGGCCGTGGCCTGCTCATAGTTCCAGACGTGGGTGCAGGAGCCCCAGCAGCATCCGGAATTGTTGCTCGAGCCTTCGAAGCCGAAGAACCGTCCGTCCGGCGTCCGGAAACAGGTTTGGGTTCTGAGCGTGCTGAGGTTGAAGAGGGCGGCCTCCTTGACCTCGGCCGGAAGCGTGCTCCCGGCGAAGGCGCGGACGAACTCGACCGTCCGGCTCTCGAGCCCGGCGGCCCGGGCGGCGAAGTCAGCGGCCGCCGCCCAAGCGTCGGGCCAGCGCGTCGTGTAGTAGTTGCCAACGACGTCGTCCGGCGTTCCCTTGGGCGACCAGGTCACCCGATTGGGGAAATGCCAGGCGAGGATGAACGCCGCTTCGGCGCTGCCGCTCGCCGGGACGTCGACCTCGACGGTGAGCGAGCCGAAGGGCATGTCCTCCCCCGCGGCCGGCCGCGGATCGAGGGCCCCGTCGGCCGCGAAGTCGTCCCAGAAGTCGAGGACGGATGTCCCCCACCCGGCGGCAAGCCATGAAGTCCGGCTCGTGCCCTCCGTTCCCGCGGCCGCCGCCAAGGCCATCGTGCCCCACGCTTCATGCTTCGGGTCGACGCCGTCCGTGGTCATGAACAGGCCGCGCAAGCCGTCGGCGGCAAGGAACCCGTTTCGGTTCTTCTTGGGGCCGGTCGTGATGGGATCGTTCTTCCAGTCGCGGGCGGTCCCGGAGCCGTCCGCGCCGATGAAGTTGGGGAGCGTTCCGCAGACTGCGGCGCGGAGCGGCCGCCCGGTCTTGTTGATGAGGACGAACCGGAACAGGACCGCGGGCATCCCGCTCGCATCGGCATCGCCGGGGACGAGGGGATTGAAGGCCTCGAGACGGACGTCCACCGGGGAATCCGGGTCGGAGAGCAGGACCTGGCCCAGCGGATACGCGGCCGCGAACGAAACATCACGAAATCGAGGCAGGCCGTGGTTGACGGCCGTCGAGCCGTGCGAAGCCTCATAGGCGTGAAGCGGGAGGGGGCCTTCGAGGGCCCGGGTGAAGGGCGCCTCCCCGCCCTCGACATGGAGCGCGAAGAACGGACCGGTCTGTTGGCCGCCGTAGGGGATGTAGCCCTTGGCCGGCCGGTTCATGATCTCCCAGTCGACGAGATTGCCCCGGCCGCCGAGCGAGACCGTGCCCGTGCCGATGCCGCCGAGCGGGAGGGCGATCCTCTCGACGTGGTCGCGGTCGTATGTCTTCAGCACCGGCCAATCCCCCCGCCATTTGTCCTGGGCCGTCAGGATCGATGCCCCCGCAGTAATGATCCCGACGAACATGGCGAAGGCGATCTGCTCGCGGCCTGTTCTTCTCATGGTCTTCTCCTTCGAAATCAGGTGTTCGTCCTCGAAACCGGCGTTCAGACGGCCCGGGCCTTGCGGACGGCGGCCTGCCAGCCGGCGTAGAGCTTGTCGGCCTGGCCCCGGGTCATGGCCGGGGTGAACTTCCGTTCGTCGACGGCCAGCCGCTCGATGGCCGCGGTCGATTCCCAGAGCCCCGCGCCGAGGCCGGCGAGATAGGCGGCCCCGAGCGAGGTCGTCTCGATCGTCTTGGGCCTCACGACCGGCACGCCGAGGATGTCGGCCTGGAAGCGGCAGAGGAAGCCGTTGGCCGAGGCGCCGCCGTCGACGCGAAGCTCGCGGACCCGGAGCCCCGAGTCCTTGCGCATGGTCTCGAGGACGTCCCGGGTCGAATAGGCCATCGCCTCGACGGCCGCCCGGACGAGGTGGTTCCGGCCGGCGCCGCGCGTGATCCCGACGATCGCGCCCCGCGCCTGGGCGTCCCAATAGGGCGCCCCGAGGCCGACGAAGGCCGGGACAAAATAGACTCCGGCGTTGTCGGCGACGGCTCCCGCGGCCGCTTCCGAATCCGCGGCCGCGCCGAGAAGGCCGAGCTGGTCGCGCAGCCACTGGATGGCCGCGCCGGCGACGAACACGGACCCCTCGAGGGCATAAGCGGGCTTGCCGCCGGGGCCGCAGGCGACCGTCGTGATGAGGCCGTGCCGGGACTCGACGATCTCGCGCCCGGTATTGAGCAGGATGAACGAGCCGGTCCCGTAGGTGTTCTTGATCGCGCCCGGCCGGAACCCGGCCTGCCCGAAAAGGGCCGCCTGCTGGTCGCCGGCGATGCCCATCACGGGAATGCCCGCTGGGAGGCGGCCCAACCGGACCGTCCGTCCGAACTCGCCAGAGGACGGCAGGACCTGGGGCAGCATCCCTGCGGGGATGCCGAACAGGGCGAGAAGGTCCTGATCCCAGTCGAGCTTGCGGATATTGAAGAGCATCGTCCTCGAGGCATTGGTCGGATCGGTCGCATGGCTCGCGCCGCCGGTGAGCTTCCACAGGACCCAGGCGTCCGTCGTGCCGAAGGCCAGGCGCCCGCGTTTGGCCCGGTCGCGAAGGCCGCCGCGGTCGAGGATCCACTCGGCCTTGGTCGCCGAGAAATAGGCGTCGATCGGGAGGCCGGTCTTCGTCCGGATGAGACGGCTCAGCCCGGGCCGGGCGGCGAGCTCGCGGCAGCGGTCGGCGGTGCGGCGGCACTGCCAGACGATCGCGTTGGCCATGGGCCGGCCCGATCTCCGGTCCCAGATGACGGTCGTCTCCCTCTGATTGGTGATGCCGATCGCGGCGATCGATCGCCCGGGGACGCTCTCCAGCGCCTTTTGAATGGTCCGGCGGACGCTCCGCCAGATCTCCTCCGGATCGTGCTCGACCCAACCGGGCTTCGGGAAATGCTGCGGAAATTCTTCGTAGGCGCAGGAAACGGTCCGGCCGCGCCGGTCGAAGACGATCGCGCGGCTGCCCGTCGTGCCCTGATCGATGGCCAGGATATAACTCACGTCAGATCCGCGCGTCCGTCCAGTCCAGGATATCCCGAGAGACCTTCTCCCGGCCCAGGTCGATGTTGAGCGCATGGAACATCTCCGGGTATTCGATGAGCGTCTTGTCGGCGGCGGCGATCTTCTCGAAGATCTTCCGCCCGCCCCGCTCATCGACCAGGTGATCGATGCCGGGGATCAGGAAGAGCGCCGGGACCGCGAACGACTTGGCCAGACGCCCGGCCCGGGCCTGGACCGGCAGAAACCCGCCCATGAGCCCCAGGCTGGCGACCCTCAGCTCGTCCGGATTCGCGTTCATGACCGCGGCGTACTCCGGATCGCGGGTGGCCATCTCCGAGGTGAAGGGTAGGCCGATCATGAATTTCGGGTTGAAAGGCCGGACAAAGGCCATCTTGGCGTAAGTGCTCGGAGGGAACTTCAGCCCGTTTTTAAAAGCGGGCGCCAGGAGGACTGCCCCGGCGAACATCCCGGGGTGGCGGCCGGCGGTGTCATAGGCGATAAGCCCGCCCATGCTCTCGCCGGCGAGGAAGACCTTCTTCCCGGGAAAGTCCTGGCCGATCCTCTCCCGCAAAGCCAGGATATCGCGTTCCCAAACCCGGAACGACGCGATATGGCCCCTCGGCCGCTCCGGAGTCCGGCCGAAGCCGCGGAGCTCGAGCGCGTAAGAAGTGTAGCCGCGGCCGGCGAAGTCCCGGGCCATAAAATCCCAGCGGGCCGAGTGGGCGCCGAGCCCGTGAACCAGGAGAAAGACGGCTTTTGGCGAAGCCAACCCGGTTGTCGCGGACGACCCGGGTGCGGCGTTCCAGCGGCGGAAGAGGATATCGGTTCCCTGGAGTTCTGTCATGCCGGGATTATAACAAGGAAGCGATCCGGGGGATAGCGGGGGACGGTCCCCGAACCCCTTGAAGGCCCGGGGATTTCTCTGTATGATAAGGGCGAAAATCCGGAACAAGGAGGTCTGGTGGGTAGAGGTAACAGAGCATTCAAGAGCGAAAAAAGAACTAAAGAGCTGAGAAGACTGAAGAAACAGGAAGAGAAACGGCAGAGGAAGCTGGCCAAGCTGGCCAATCCCGATGGGGAGCCCGAAGTCTTCTCCCCTGACGAGGCGCCGGCAGCCCCGCCAAACCCGGACGATCCCGAACAGGAACCGTCCTGAAGCCGTCCGCGAACGATCGTTCATTCCCCTCCGGCCCCGATCCCCGACAGCGGTCCACGGCCGCAGCCAGCTGAGCAATCCCAGGATCCGATGAAACCTTCTGTCCGCCCGCCGGGCGCTTTTCTCCTGCCTCTCCTGTTCATGATAGCGGCCGGCGCCGCGCTCGGACGGCCCCCCCTCGAACGGACCCTCTTCAAGGACATCCCGCCGACGGACCCCGCCCGGGAGATCGTCCAGACCGTCCTTGGGTCGCGCTTTTATTCCATGCGCGACGAATTCGCGGCGGCCGACTGGGCCGGCTTGGGCTACGGCAGCGCCTGGGAAAGGGCCCGGCGGTACTTTCCCGGCAACACCTACATCGTCCGGCCGGGAACATATTTCATGACTCACGGCTTCGACGCCGGCGGCCGCCTGTTCATGGAGATCCACGAGTCGGCCTACCTGACGCTCTGCATCGAAAACCGGAGGACGTTCACGCCGGGCGCCATCGTCGGGGATTTCGGCCGGATGCTCCAGGCGGCGAACCGCCGGGAAGCCTCGGCCTTCGCGGAGAAGATGGGCCGGCTCGAGGCCTCGTTCCGCGACGATAAGGCCCATGACGCTCTCCGGAAGGCCCTAGGAGAGGACCTCTATCTCGGGCTGCTCGAAGAGCTACGCGAGGAGGATTATCACATGCTCGCCGGCGGACTCATGCATGAGGGCGTGCACGCCGGGCTGGACGATGCGCTCGTCGCCCGGCTCCAGGCCGAGTTCCATGCCGGCGGCCGGACCGTCCAATGGGATGAGCTGCGCGCCTTCATGGCCGAGATCGGCTACCACGCGTCGTTCTGCCGCTGGGCCGCCGGCGATATCGCCGGATCTTGGCGGCAGATCGAAGGATCGCTCCGGGAGCTCGAGACCATGAGGAAGAGACCGAGCCTCCGGCCCGGTCCCGACGAGGCCCGGTTCGACCGGACGAGGGCCCGCGCCTGGTCCTTTGCCGCTCTCCTCCGCCTCCGGATGCGCGAGGTCTGGCAGTCGGCGCGGCGCATGCAGGATCTTGCCGCGAGCTTTCGGGAGGATTACGTCCAGGGCGCCGTCCCGCCCGGTCCGGGCGAGTTGCTGAGGGCGCTCGAGCACGACGCGGCCGGCTTCGCCGCGGCCACAGGCGAAGCCATCCAGGCCTCCGAGCTTGCCGTCCTGGCCCTTGAAGAAACCCTGGACACATGGGGCTCCTGGGCCGACGGACGCCGGCCCTTCCCTCCTCCGCTCACGAGCTCCCAGTCCGTCAACGGGAAGGCCAAGAACATCCGCTGGCCCAGCCCTGCCGCCGGCGCGGCAGCGGCCCTCATGAAGCGGGCGATCCGGGAGCTCGAGACGGAGCGGACGTCCTCGTGAGCAGGCCGTCCAGTCCCCATTTCTTCTCGGCGGCCAGATAGCGCACCGGCTTCTTCGGCGGGATGAACGACATGGCCCGCTCGGCGAAGGCGGTGATGGAGAGGGCCGGATTGACCCCGAGGTTCTCCGGGATCTGAGACCCGTCGCAGACGATCATGTCCTCATAACCCTTGACCCGGTTCCGCTCGTCGATGACGCCTTCCTCCGGGGTCGGGCCGAAAGAACACCCGCCCAGGATGTGGGCCGTGATCGGCGCGCCCGCGGCGACCTCGGTGATGACGTTGGCCGCGACGCCGCCCGTCCGCCGGGCCAGGCGCCGGCCGAAATCGTTGCCGGCCGGGATCCAGTTCGGGTTCCGGCGGTCCGTGCCCGGCTCGGAGGCGAGGACGCGGGCCAGGGGAAAGAACCAGGGCCGGCGCCGCTTCAGGTGGAAAAAATTGTCGGCCGTCTGCATGACCAGCAGGATGATCGTCTCCTTGGCCCAGCCCGGCGGCTTGCGGAGGCGCAGGTTCTGCAGCGGATGGCGCAGCTCGTTCCCGATCCATCGGAGGACGCGCGGCGTTCTCTTCCCGCCGTCCGTGAGGGCGGCGACGAGGGCGCACATGGCATCGTGGCCAGGGCCGAAGCGGACCGGTTCGAGGTGCGTCTCCTCGTCCGGACGGACGCTCGAGGTGATGGCGACACCCCGGCTGTAATCGGTCCCGCGGGCCAGGGACCGCACGCCGAGCATGGTCTCGCTGTTGGTCCGGGCGTAGCGGCCGAGGGGGGCGGGCAGGTTGGGCAGCCGGCCCCGGCGCTTCATGTCGAGAAGCAGCGTGTTGGTGCCGAGGGCGCCGGCGGCGAGGACCAGGCCCTTGGTCCGGAACGTGAGCCCGCGCCGGCCCCGCAGGAGGCCCGTCGTCTTCCTTGTCCGGACGCGGTAGCCGTCGTGTACGTCAGGCCCGAGCGGCTCGATATCGACGGCCCGGTTCTCGGCGAAGATCCGGGCGCCGAACTTCTCGGCGAAGTACAGATAATTCTTGTCCAGGCTGTTCTTCGCGTCCTTGCGGCAGCCGGTCATACAGTCGCCGCAGAGCTCGCAGCCGACGCGGTCGGGCCCCTCACCCTCAAAATAGGGATCGGGGGCCGGCGCACCCTCCTGGCCGAAATAGACGGAGACGTTCGTCAGGCGGTAGGTCGCTTCGCGACCGATCTCGGCCGCCGTCTCCCGCATCAGGACGTCCTGGACGGTCTCGACGGGATTGCGGACGAGGCCGAGCATGCGGCCGGCCAGATCATAATAAGGCAGGAGCCCGGCCTTGCCGCCGAGCCGGCGGACGCTCGGGCGCTCGAAGAAGACGTCCGGAGGAACATAAAGCGTGTTGGCGTAATTAAGGCTCCCGCCGCCAACCCCGGCGCCGGCCAGGATGAAGGCGCCGTTCAGGAGGCGCAGCCGCCACGTGCCATAGAGGCCGAGCGAGGGCAGCCAGAGGAACTTGCGCAGGTTCCAGTTGCGGCGGGGGAATTCGTCGGCGTGCCAGCGCTTGCCGGCTTCGACGACGCCGACCGCGTAGCCCTTCTGGGCCAGACGCATGGCGGCGACGCTGCCGCCGAAGCCCGACCCGACGACGAGATAATCGAAAACGAGCTCGTCCGTTCTCTTCATCTTCTACCGATAGTCGCGCCCCACTTTATCGAAGACCAGAAGCCGGGTCAAGGGACTTCGGGAACGAAAACGCGCGCAAAATAGCGCTTGACAGGCGGCCCCATGATGAATATATTCCTATGCGTATATGTTGATAACAATATTCATTAAAATTGTACGTATAGGTATATTATGAGCAACAATGTCATGTCACTCGAAGACCTGGCCCGGGAATCCGGCGTCCCTGAGGAAAGCCTGGCCGAGTGGACCAAGGCCAAGCTCCTCAAGCCGGCCGGCTTCACCGACGGGAAGGCGCCTCTCTTCGCCGCCGCCGGCCTCGACCACGTCGCTCATATCAAAAGACTGGCCGACCTCGGCTACGGCACCGAGGAGATCCTCAAGATCGTCAAGAAGGTCGGCTTGCCCCAAGACGGCCGCAGCCGCAAGGCGGCGCCGGTCAAGGACAGTTACCTCACCGTCGGGAACCTGGCCGAACGCTCCGGGGTCAGCCCGCGGACGATCAAGCACTGGGAGGACAAGGGCATCATCGAGCCCGACATGCGCACGGAGGGCGGCTTCCGGCTCTACTCGGAGGCCTACGTCCATCTCTGCAAGCTCATCCGCGACCTCCAGCTCTTCGGCTACACGCTCGAGGAGATCAAGTCCGTTTCGAACGATGTGCGGACTTATGTCGCCATCGAAGCCGAGCCGGGCGCCTTCCCGGAGGCCGAGATCGAAAGGCGGCTCGCCGCCATGCTCGAGGCCATCCAAGCCCTCTTCGACAAGATGAAACTCCTCGAGGACGGCATCGGGCGTTGGCAGGACCTGCTCAAGAAGAAAAAAAAGGACATCCTGGCCCTCCAGGCCAAGAATAAAAAACGGGCCAAGGCGGCCAAGGAGGCCGGCGATGGCTAAGATCGTCTTCATCGAGCCGAAGGCCCCCAACCTCCATATCTTCTCCCAATTCCCTTTGCCCCGGTTGGGGACCCTCATCCTGGGAACGATGATGAAAGCGCGCGGCTGGGAGGTCGAGCTCTTCGTCGAGGATTTCCGCAAGGTCGATTTCGACATCGTCGCCACGGCCGATCTCGTCGGCATCTCGACCATCACCTCGACGGCGCCCCGCGCCTACGCCATCGCCGACCGGATCCGGGCCATGGGGCTCACGGTCCTCATGGGCGGGCCTCATGTGACCTATCTGACCGAGGAAGCGCTGGACCACGCCGATTTCGTCGTCCGGGGCGAAGGCGAGGCGGCTCTCGCGGCCTTCATCGACGCCCGCGAGAAAGGGGCCGGCTACGCCGAAGTCCCCAATCTCTCCTACCGGGACGAGGCCGGGGGGATCGTCCATAATCCCATGGCCCCCCGGGTCCCGGACCTCGACCGCATCCCCTTCCCCGACTTTTCGCTCCTCCGGCCCGACGTCAAAGGCCTGAAGCACATGCCCTCCATCCCCGTCCTGACCTCGCGGGGCTGCCCCTTCGATTGCTCCTTCTGTTCGGTCACCGGGATGTTCGGACGCAAGTACCGCTTCCGCTCGACCGCGAACATCATCGAAGAGCTCCGTCTCTACTCCGGCCGCAAGGCCCTCGTTTTTTTCTACGACGACAACTTCTCGGCCGATCCCCGGCGGACCCGCGAGCTCTGCGAGGCCATGATCCGGGAGAAGATCAAGGTCACATGGACGACCCAGGTCCGGGCCGATGCCGCCCGCGACCCCGATCTCGTCCGCCTGATGAAGAAGTCGGGCTGCCACACCGTCTACATCGGCTTCGAATCGGTCAATCCCGACGCGCTCGCGGACATGAAGAAGAAGCAGACCGTCGAGGAGATCACCCGGGCGGTCCGGGTCTTCCGCCGCCACCGCATCCACATCCACGGGATGTTCGTCCTCGGCTTCGATCAGGACGACTGGCGCTCCGTGCGCAAGACGGTCCGCTGGGCCAAGCGGGCCCGCCTGACCTCGACCCAGTTCCTCATCCTGACGCCTCTCCCCGGCTCCGCCTTCTACGACCGAATCGCCGGGGAAGACCGCATCCGCTTCCACGATTGGGCTCTCTACGACGCCCACCACGCCGTCTTCCAGCCGGCCCGCTTCTCGCTCCCGGACCTGCAGAAGGCCCAGAGCTTCGCCCACCGCAAGTTCTACTCCCTCAAGGGGTCGGTCCGGAAGGTCCTGGCCGGGGAATGGCTGGCCCTGGCGATCGCCCACTATGCCCGGAAGCTGGACAGGACCTGGAAGCGCCGCAACGAGGCCTTTCTCCGGGTCGCCGCTCTCCTCAAGCCCCGGCCGGGCTCGAGAGGCCGGGTCAGCGTGGATTACAGGGAAGACATCAGTCTGGAGTAGAAGACCGGGAAGACCGGGGGACACGTACCTGAGGGATATGTCCTCAAGAACCGTTTACATCCCCGGCCGTATCCACTAGAATAAGCCTCGATATTTTTTTCTCACGCAAGGGAGTCGCCCATGCCCAATGTCCTGACCGTCCGGGGATTGAAAAAATCCTACGGCACCCAAATGGCCCTGGCCGGCATCGATTTCGAGGTCCGGGCCGGAGAAGTCTTCGCCCTGATCGGCCCGAACGGGGCCGGCAAAACGACGACGCTCCGGATCGTCGCCACGCTCCTCACGCTGTCCGCCGGTGAGGTCACGTTCCTCGACCACGACCTGCGCAAGGAGCCCGATTTCGTCAGGGAGAAGATCAGCTACCTCCCGGAGGAAGCCGGCGCTTACAAGGACATGAAAGGCCTCGATTACCTCCACTTCATGGCCAACTTCTATGCCCGCACGCCCGAGGAAGAGAAGGAGTTCGTCGACCGGGCCGTGGCCATCACCGAGCTCGGCGACCGGCTGAAGACGAAGGTCGGCACCTACAGCAAGGGCATGACCCGCAAGCTCCTCCTGGCCCGGGCCCTGATGACCAAGCCGGTCCTGGCCATCCTCGACGAGCCGACCTCGGGTCTCGACGTCCTCAACGCCCTGGAGGTCCGGGAGATCGTCCGGCGCTACGTCCGGGAGGGGACGTCGGTCCTCCTCTCCTCCCACAACATGCTCGAGATCGAGTTCCTGTCCGACCGGGTCGCTCTCATCGACAAGGGCCTTATCCTCGACTCCGGCACGCCCGCGGAGCTCAAGGACAAGCATAGCGCCAAGAACCTGGAAGAGGTCTTCAGGAGTTCCCTCCGATGAAAAGATTCACCAACCTTCTCAAGAAAGAGATCAAGGAGCTGGTCACAAAACAGCTCATCGTCTCGCTCGTCTTCACGGTCATCCTCTTCAACTTCATCGGGCAGGTCAGCAAGAAAGAGGTCCGGAAGGCCGTCGGTGTCCAGACGATCTCGGCTCTCGACCAGGACGGCTCGGCCGCCTCACAGGCCCTGGTCAAAGGGCTCGAATCGGCCCGGTTCAAGATCCTCGACCAGTCGGGCAAGACCAAGGAGCAGGCGCTCGAGACGGCCAAGACCGGGGAATCGAAGCTCCTCCTCGTCATCCCCAAGGGCTTCGGCGATTCCCTGACCGAGCTCAAGCCGAGCGAGATCGAGACCTACTCCTTCATGCGCAGCTTCTCCCTCATCGGCGCCCGGGGGCAGGTGGTCGTCCAGAGCGTCATCTCCGCGCTGAACGAGGCCCTGTCGAACAACTTCCTCAGGGAGAAGCTGCCCGAGATGGACCCCGCCAGCCTCAAGAAGCCGATCAAGAGTAAGGACTTCATTGTCGTCCAGGACAAGATGGCCGAGGGCTCGGCCAACATGGTCGCCGGGATGATCTCCCAGCAATCCATGTTCATCCCCATCGTCCTGATGATGATCGTCATCTACTCGTCCCAGATGGTCATCTCGGCCGTGGCCATGGAGAAGCAGAACAAAACGCTCGAAACGCTCCTGACCGTGCCCATCAAGCGGACCTCGATCATCACCGCCAAGATGCTCGCGGCCGGGCTCATCGGCCTGATCTCGGCCGGGGTCTACATGTTCGGCATGCGGGGATTCCTCGGAGGGATCGGCGACGAGGTCGCCCAGGCCGGCGCCCAGGCCGGCGCTCCCGCGCTGATGCAGAAGCTCGGGCTGACCTTCAGCGTCTCCGGCTACATCATCCTCGGCCTGTCCATCTTCCTGGCCATTCTCGTCGCCCTGGCCCTGGCCATGATCCTCGGGGTGCTGGCCGAGGACTTCCGCAGCGCCCAGAACATGATCATGCCGCTGATGTTCATGGTCATGATCCCCTACTTCATCTTCATCTTCGCCGATTTGAACACGATCTCGCTGCCGCTCAAGATCTTCGTTCTGGCCATCCCCTTCACCCACCCGTTCCTGGTGTCGCAGAACCTCTACCTCGGCAACTACGGCATGATCGCGGCCGGGCTGGCTTACATGCTGGTCATCTTCGTCATCCTGGTCATCTCCGCCGCCCGGATCTTCTCCACGGATAAGATCCTGACGATGAAGCTGCGCTTCGGCAAGAAGAAATCGGCCGTCGCTTGAACCGGCTCCGGTCCCAGCTCGCGTTCTTCGTCGGCGCCCGGGCGGTTTCCAACACCGCCTACCGGATGGTCTATCCCTTTCTGCCCGTCCTGGCTCGCGCGTTGGGGGTCGACCTGGGGACGATGTCGCTGGCCCTCTCCGCCCGGTCCGCGTCGGGCGCCCTCGGGCCTCTCCTCGCCCCGCTTACGGACCGCCACGGGCGGCGGTTCGGTCTGACGCTCGGGCTCGGCCTGTTCGCGGCCGGGGCATTTCTGGCTTTCGCCGGGCCGGGATTCGCGGCCTTCGCGGTCGCGCTCATTCTGATGACCCTCGGCAAGTACGTCATCGACCCGGCCATCCTGGCCCATCTGAGCGATATCGTGCCCTATGAGAGGCGCGGACGGGCGCTGGCTTTAACCGAGCTCAGCTGGTCGGCGGCCTTCATCCTGGGGGTCCCCGCGGCCGGCTTCCTCATCGCCCGGTTTGGCTGGCGTTCGCCGTTCCTCGCCCTGGCCTGTCTCGGACTGGCCGGGTTGGCCGCTCTTCGGATGATCATGGCCGGAGGGCCGGGGGCGGCAGCCTCTGCAGGCGCCCCTTCAGGGGCGGGTCGAGGGTCCGGCCACCTCGAGAGCTACAAGGCCGTTCTGCGTGCCCCGGCAGCCCTGGCCGGGATCGCCGTCATCCTGGCCGTGAGCATGTCCAACGAGCTCGTCAACCTTGTTTTCGGGGTCTGGCTCGAAGACTCGTTCGGGCTCAAGGTGGCGGCCTTGGGCGCGACGGCCGCCGTCATCGGAGTCGCGGAGTTCGGCGGCGAAGGCCTTGTCGTGGCCACGGTCGACCGCCTCGGGAAGGTCAAGGCCCTGATGATCGGTCTGGCCGCGAACTCGCTCGCGTCCCTCGCCCTGCTCCAGGCCGGGCGGACGACGGTCACCGCGCTGATCGGGCTCGCCGTCTTCTACCTGACCTTCGAATACACGGTCGTCAGCATGCTTCCGGTCATGAGCGAGATCCTGCCGCAGGCCCGGGCCACCCTCCTGGCCTTCTATGCGGCTTCGTTCTCGCTCGGCCGGGCCATCGGATCGCTCCTCTCGCCCCGCCTCTACGAGCTGGGCTTCCCGGCCGTCGCTCTGGCCGCGGCCGGCCTCAACGCCGTCGCCTTTCTCTTTCTGCTCCGGCTCCGCCGCCTGACGGCCTCAAGAGGCTAAGCCTTCCCCGCGTCCGGCCTCCCATTCGAGGCGGCGAGCGACATGATCTCTCCGCGTTTACAAAGGCGACAATCACGTTGACGAGGGGGCGAGCCTTCCGCTAGGATAGGGGCGAAACGGAGGGTATTCATGAGCATCATCTGGACGATTCTTGTAGGTCTGGCCGCCGGCATCATCGCCAAGTTCATCTACCC
>Ga0105106_10001032_pt1 | contig 19886 bp, 14 predicted proteins | sample PPLLaktember2015_5_FD_79109 | JGI IMG/M metagenome (GOLD analysis project Ga0105106, IMG submission 79109) | Freshwater sediment microbial communities from Prairie Pothole Lake near Jamestown, North Dakota, USA - PPLs Lake P8 Core (1) Depth... | ecosystem: Environmental > Aquatic > Freshwater >...
AACATCAAGATGGTGGTGGAGTTGATTGCGCCGATCGCGATGGAGGAGGGCTTGCGCTTCGCAATTCGCGAGGGCGGCCGCACCGTCGGTGCCGGCGTCGTCTCCAAGGTGCTGAAGTAAGGGCGCGAAACGACAGGGCAGTAGCTCAATTGGCAGAGCGGCGGTCTCCAAAACCGCAGGTTGGGGGTTCGATTCCCTCCTGCCCTGCCAGCACCGCGAAGCGGCGGGCGAACCGGTCATAACGGAAGCGGATGAACGAGCAAGCGGAAAAAGCCGGCGTCGGACTGGTCGACGCCTCCAAGCTGGTGCTGGCCGGTGCTGCGCTCGTCGGCGGCGTCATCGCGTACTACTGGTACGAGGGAACGGCGCAGGTGCTGCGCGTGCTGATGGTGCTCGGCGGGCTGATCGCCGGGCTCGTGCTGCTCTACTGGTCGGAGCCGGGTCGGGAACTCTGGAACTACGTCCAGTCCTCGCGCGTCGAGCTTCGCAAGATGGTATGGCCGACGCGAGCGGAGACCTGGCGCACGACGCTCGTGGTGTTCGTGTTCGTGATGGCGCTTGGCGTGTTCTTCTGGCTCGTGGACATGGCGCTTGCCTGGGGCGCCAGGCACGTGACCGGGCAGGGAGGCTGATCTCGTGTCTTTGAACTGGTACGTCGTGCACGCCTACTCGAACTTCGAGCACAAGGTCGCGAGCAGCCTGAAGGAGCGGATCAAGCTCCACGGACTCGACGGGAAGTTCGGTGAAGTGCTGGTGCCGACCGAGGAAGTCGTCGAAATGCGCGCCGGCCAGAAGCGCCGCAGCGAGCGCAAGTTCTTCCCGGGCTATGTGCTGGTGCAGATGGCGATGGACGACGAGGCGTGGCATCTCGTGAAGGAGACTCCGAAGGTGCTCGGCTTCATCGGCGGCACGCCGGAGAAGCCCGCACCGATCACGGAAAAGGAAGCGAATGCGATCCTTCGCCGTGTCGAGGAAGGCGTCGAGAAGCCGCGGCCGAAGGTGCTGTTCGAGCCGGGCGAAGTCGTCCGCGTGGTCGACGGCCCCTTCAACGACTTCACGGGCGTCGTCGAGTCGGCCAATTACGAAAAGAGCCGCCTGCAGGTCGCGGTGCAGATTCTCGGCCGGTCGACGCCGGTCGAGCTGGACTTCGGGCAGGTGGAGAAGGTCTGAACCGGGGAGCCGCAAGGCGCTTGCACCCGGGAGTGAGGAACGATGGCGAAGAAAGTACAGGGTTACATCAAGTTGCAGATTCCTGCGGGCGGGGCGAACCCGAGCCCGCCGGTCGGCCCCGCGCTCGGCCAGCAGGGCGTCAACATCATGGAGTTCTGCAAGCAGTTCAACGCGGCGACGCAGAAGGAAGAGAAGGGCCTGCCGATCCCCGTGATCATCACGGTGTACAGCGATCGCAGCTTCACCTTCGTGCTGAAGACGCCGCCGGCCGCCGTGCTGGTGCGCAAGGCAATTGGCATCGAGAAAGGCTCCGGCACGCCGAACACCAGGAAGGTCGGCAAGATCTCGCGCAAGCAGCTCGAGGAGATCGCGAAGGCGAAGATGCCCGACCTGACTGCGGCGAGCCTCGATGCCGCCGTGCGCACTATTGCGGGATCGGCCCGAAGCATGGGCGTCGATGTGGAGGGCGTCTGACATGGCTACCGTATCCAAGCGCCAGAAGCCGTGGTCCGAGCGCCTTAAGTCCGGCCATGCCTATCCGATCGACGAAGCCGTCGCACTCGTGAAGGAATTCGCAAACACCAAGTTCGACGAGACCGTGGACGTCGCGATCAATCTCGGCATCGACGCGGCGAAGTCGGACCAGCAGGTCCGCGGCTCGACCGTGATGCCGAACGGCACCGGCAAGAAGGTGCGCGTCGCCGTGTTCACGCAGGGCAAGAATGCGGATGCCGCGCGCGAAGCGGGCGCCGACATCGTCGGCTTCGAGGACCTCGCGGAAAAGGTGAAGGCGGGGCAGATGGACTTCGATGTCGTGATCGCGAGCCCGGACGCGATGCGGGTCGTCGGCCAGCTCGGCCAGATCCTCGGCCCGCGCGGGCTCATGCCGAACCCGAAGGTCGGCACGGTGACTCCGGATGTCGCAGGTGCGGTCAGGAACGCGAAGGCGGGCCAGGTTCGCTACCGCTGCGACAAGGCCGGCATCGTCCACTGCACGATCGGCAAGGCGAGCTTCAAGCCCGAGGCGCTCAAGGAAAACCTGTTGGCGCTGATTGCGGACATCCAGAAGCACAAGCCTTCGACCTCGAAGGGCGTGTTCATGCAGCGCGTATCGGTGTCATCGACGATGGGTCCCGGCCTCGCCGTGGATCGCGCGTCGCTCGGCATCTGAGGATCTATCTGAAGGGGACTGTCCCCTTTGGTCTCTAAAGGGGACTGTCCCCTCTTAGAGAAGAGTTTCGAACGTCCGGGCTTACACCCGGGCCATCGAAGACCGCAGGCGGGGCGCCGGCCCCTTAATGGCTGCCTGCGCAGATGGTGGAATCCGAGTCAGTGTTCACTGGCCGGTCCCACCGCTAGGAGGGTTGGATGGGACTGAGACTGGAAGACAAGCAGGCGATGGTGACCGAAGTGCAGGCCGTTGCGCAGACCGCGCATTCGGTCGTCGCGGCGCAATATCGTGGCCTGACGGTCTCGCAGTTGACGGGGCTGCGCGCGAAGGCGCGCCAGGCCGGCGTCTACATGCGGGTCGTCAAGAACACGCTGGCGCGTCGCGCGGTCACGGGTACGCCGTACGAGTGCATCGCAGGCAATCTCAAGGGGCCGCTGATCCTCGCGTTCTCCCAGGAAGACCCGGGCGCCGCCGCCCGCGTCGTCAAGGAGTTCGCGAAGGGCAACGACAAGCTGGTCCCGACGCTGGTTTCGCTCGGCGGGCAGGTTTATCCCGCCGCCGAAATTGATCGCGTCGCGAGCCTGCCGACGAAGGCGCAAGCCCTCTCGATGCTGCTCGGCGTCATGAAGGCGCCGGTTTCGAAGTTCGTGCGGACGCTGGCCGAACCTTGCGCGAAGTTCGTGCGCACGGTCGCCGCGGTCAAGGACACGAAGGCCGCTTGAGCGGCGGACCGGCTGATTCGGGTTACTGACACATATATATCTGGAGAGATGGCAATGGCTGCTAGCAAGGAACAGATTCTCGAGGCGATTTCGAACATGACGATCATGGACGTGGTCGACCTCGTGAAGATGATGGAAGACAAGTTCGGCGTCACCGCCGCTGCGCCGGTCGCGATGGCGGCAGGCCCCGCGGGCGGCGCCGCCGCACCGGCTGCCGAAGAGCAGACCGAGTTCACGGTCACCTTGAAGGCGTACCCGGCAGAAAAGAAGGTCACCGTCATCAAGGTGATCCGCGAGATCACGGGTCTCGGCCTCAAGGAGGCCAAGGACCTGGTGGAAGGCGCACCCTCGACGGTCAAGGAAGCTGTGTCGAAGGCCGACGCCGAGAAGTTCAAGAAGCAGCTCGAAGACGGCGGCGCCACGGTCGAGGTCAAGTAACGACCTCCATGCGAGGGCAGAGAGCCTCGCAGTCCGTGGCACCGGACTTAAGGCACGCCGTCTCCCGGAAGGGGGACGGCTGCTTACCCGTGTCTGGCAGTTTGTTTGTTATTAACAAATAAGGCGATGACGATGGCCTATACGTTCACCGAGAAGAAGCGCATCCGGAAAAACTTTGGCAAGCGCCAGGGCATTCTGGACGTTCCGCCGCTGCTCGCGATCCAGACCGAGTCTTATGCGCAGTTCCTGCAGCTCGCCGAATCGCGCGCGCTGCACGGGGAGCTGTCCTCGCACTCGGGCGGACAGGTCGCGGGTGGCCGCCTGCTCTCGGAGGAACAGGAAAAGGCCATCATTGACCAGCACCTGCGGCGCGCGGGCCTGCACGCCGCGTTCCAAAGCGTCTTCCCGATCAAGAGCTATTCGGGCAACGCGACGCTCGAGTACGTCTATTACTACCTCGGCGAGCCGGTGTTCGACGTCAAGGAATGCCAGATGCGCGGGCTCACCTATGCCGCGCCGCTGCGCGTCCGCCTGCGCCTGCGCGTCATGGACAAGGAATCTCCGGGCGCCTCGCGCGTCAAGCGCGCGATCGAGCAGGAGGTCTACCTCGGCGAGCTGCCGCTCATGACCGAGAACGGCACCTTTATCGTCAACGGCACCGAGCGAGTGATCGTGTCGCAGCTGCACCGCAGCCCCGGCGTGATTTTCGACCACGACAAGGGCAAGACCCACAGCTCGGGCAAGCTCCTGTTCCAGGCGCGCGTCATTCCCTACCGCGGCTCCTGGCTAGATTTCGAGTTCGACGCGAAGGACTGCGTGTTCGCGCGCATCGACCGTCGCCGCAAGCTTCCGGTCACGATCCTGCTGCGCGCGCTCGGCTATTCGAACTCCGACATCCTGCGGCTCTTCTTCGACCACAACATCGTGCACCTGACGAAAAAGGGCCCCGAGCTCGAGCTCGTGCCCGAGCGCCTGCGCGGCGAGATGGCGATGTTCGAGATCAGCGCTAACGGCAAGGTCATCGTCGAGGAGGGCCGCCGCATCACGGCGCGCCACGTGCGCCAGCTCGAGGAAGCCGGCGTGCGCCGCCTGCACGTGCCGGTCGAATACCTCGAGGGCAAGGTTCTCGCCCATGACGTTGCCGATCCGTCGACCGGCGAGGTGCTCGCCAACGCGAACGACGTGCTGACGATCGCACTGGTCGAACGCTTCGTGAACGCCAACGTCCCGGAAATCGGCACGCTGTACGTCAATGACCTCGACCGCGGCCCGTACATTTCGGACACGCTCCGCATTGACGTGTCGACGACACGGCTCGAGGCGCTGATCGAGATCTACCGCATGATGCGTCCGGGCGAGCCGCCGACCAAGGACGCGGCGGAAAACCTGTTCCACAACCTGTTCTTCAACGGCGAGCGCTATGACCTGTCGGCCGTCGGCCGCATGAAGTTCAACCGCCGTGTGAACCGCGAGTTCCCGAAGGAACTTTCAGGCGCCGAGTCAGAGCGCTGGCTCGAGGAGCCGGGCATCCTGTACGACGGCCGCTACTTCTCGACCGTTGCGGACCTGCGCAAGGACGAGTTCGGGCGCGGGCTCGCCGCCAAGTACGGCGAGGCGATGTCGGACGTCGTCGACGTGCTCCGCACGCTGATCGCGATCAAGAACGGCGACGGCAAGGTGGACGATATCGACCATCTCGGCAACCGCCGCGTCCGCTGCGTCGGCGAGATGGCGGAAGTCGCTTTCCGCATTGGCCTCGTGCGCGTCGAACGCGCCGTCAAGGAGCGCCTGACGCTCGCCGAGAACGAGGAAATCAACCCGCAGGACATGATCAACGCGAAGCCCGTGGCCGCGGCGGTCAAGGAATTCTTCGGCTCCTCGCAGCTCTCGCAGTTCATGGACCAGAACAACCCGCTGTCCGAGATCACGCACAAGCGCCGCGTCTCGGCGCTCGGCGAGGGCGGCCTGAAGCGCGAGCGCGCCGGATTCGAGGTGCGCGACGTGCACCCGACGCATTACGGCCGCGTCTGCCCGATCGAGACGCCGGAAGGACCGAATATCGGCCTGATCAACTCCCTCGCCGTGTACGCGCGCACGAACAAGTACGGCTTCCTCGAGACGCCGTACCGGCGCGTGCGGGAAAAGCGCGTCACCGGCGACGTCGACTACCTGTCGGCGATCGAGGAGAGCGAGTTCGTCATCGCGCAGGCGAACGCGCCGCTCGACGAGAAGGGCCGCTTTACCGGCGAACTCGTCTCCTGCCGCTACCAGAATGAATTTACGCTGATGCCGTCGGAGCGAATCGAGTACATGGACGTCTCGCCGCGCCAGATCGTGTCGGTCGCCGCGGCGCTGATCCCGTTCCTCGAGCACGACGACGCGAACCGCGCGCTGATGGGCTCCAACATGCAGCGCCAGGCGGTGCCGACGCTGCGCGCCTCCACGCCGCTGGTCGGCACGGGCATCGAGCGCACGGTCGCGATCGATTCAGGCGTCGCAGTCATCGCGCGCCGCGGCGGCGCGGTCGACTCTGTCGACGCGTCGCGTATCGTTGTGCGCGTCAACGAGGGCGAAGTCACGGCCGGCGAGCCGGGCGTCGACATCTATAACCTGACGAAGTACACGCGCTCGAACCAGAACACCTGCATCAACCAGCAGCCCCTCGTGCGCGTCGGCAATACGATCGCGAAGGGCGACGTGCTGGCCGACGGGCCCTCGACGCATCTCGGCGAGCTCGCGCTCGGCCAGAACATGATGGTCGCGTTCATGCCCTGGAACGGCTACAACTTCGAGGACTCGATCCTGATCTCGGAGCGCGTGGTTGTGGAGGACCGCTTCACGACCATCCACATCGAGGAACTGACCTGCGTCGCGCGCGACACGAAGCTCGGGCCCGAGGAAATTACCGCGGACATCCCGAACGTCGGCGACACAGCGCTCGCGAAGCTCGACGAGGCCGGCATCGTGTTCATCGGCGCCGAAGTCAAGGCGGGCGACATCCTGGTCGGCAAGGTGACGCCGAAAGGCGAGACCCAGCTGACGCCGGAGGAGAAGCTCCTGCGCGCGATCTTCGGCGAGAAAGCCTCCGACGTGAAGGACACGTCGCTCCGCGTTCCGCCGGGCATGGACGGGACCGTCATCGATGTGCGCGTCTTCACGCGCGACGGCGTGGAGAAGGACAGCCGCGCGCTTGCGATCCAGAAGTCGGAGATCGAGAAAGTCCGCAAGGACCTGAACGACCAGCGCCGCATCCTCGAGGACGACCTGTTCTCGCGCCTGCACAGCGAGCTGGTGGGTGAGACCGCGAGCGGCGGACCGCGCCGGCTCAAGGCGGGAAGCGCCGTGACCGCGGAATTCCTCGACGAACTGCCGCGAGAGGAGTGGTTCGAGATCCGGATGCGGGACGAAGGTCCCTCGGAGGCGCTCGAGGCCGCGCGCCGCCGGCTCGCCGAACAGCATAAGGAGTTCGAGCGGCGCTTCGAGGGCAAGAAGACCAAGATCACGCAGGGCGATGACCTCGCTCCGGGCGTGCTCAAGATGGTCAAGGTGTACCTGGCCGTGAAGCGCCGCATCCAGCCGGGCGACAAGATGGCGGGCCGCCACGGCAACAAGGGCGTCGTGTCCACGATCGTTCCGGTCGAGGACATGCCCTATCTCGCGGATGGCACTCCGATTGACATCGTGCTGAACCCGCTCGGCGTTCCTTCGCGCATGAACATCGGCCAGATCCTCGAGACCCATCTCGGATGGGCCGCGAAGGGCCTTGGCGACAAGATCGGCCGGATGATCGAGGCTCAGAACGCGGTCGTCGAACTGCGAAAGTTCCTCGACCGCGTATACAACGCGACCGGCGGCCAGAAAGAGGATATCGCCTCATTCACGGACGTGGAAATCCTCGAGCTTGCGCGCAACCTGACTGACGGCGTGCCGATGGCGACGCCGGTGTTCGACGGCGCGAGCGAAGCCGAGATCAAGGGCCTGCTCGAGCTCGCCGACCTGCCGACCAGCGGCCAGACGACGCTGACGGACGGTCGCACGGGCGAGGCCTTCGACCGGCTCGTCACGGTCGGCTACATGTACATGCTCAAGCTGAACCACCTGGTGGACGACAAGATGCACGCCCGTTCTACTGGTCCTTACAGTCTCGTAACCCAGCAGCCGCTGGGCGGCAAGGCACAGTTCGGCGGACAGCGATTCGGCGAGATGGAAGTGTGGGCGCTCGAGGCCTACGGTGCCGCGTACACGCTGCAGGAAATGCTGACTGTCAAGTCGGACGACGTGAACGGCCGCACCAAGATGTACAAGAACATCGTGGACGGTAACCACTCGATGGATGCCGGGATGCCGGAGTCCTTCAACGTGCTGGTCAAGGAAATCCGGTCGCTCGCCATCAACATCGAGCTCGAGCAGGAAGGATGAACGAATGAAAGACCTCATGAAGTTCTTCAAGCCCCAGGTCCAGGTCGAGAACTTCGACTCGATCCGGATCGCGCTGACGTCGCCGGACATGATCAAGTCATGGTCCTTCGGCGAGGTGCGGAAGCCCGAAACGATCAACTACCGGACCTTCAAGCCGGAGCGTGACGGCCTCTTCTGCGCGAAGATCTTCGGGCCCGTCAAGGACTACGAGTGCCTTTGCGGCAAGTACAAGCGCCTGAAGCATCGCGGCGTCGTCTGCGAGAAGTGCGGCGTCGAGGTCACGCAGTCGAAGGTACGGCGCGAGCGCATGGGCCACATCGAGCTCGCGAGCCCGGTCGCGCACATCTGGTTCCTGAAGTCGCTGCCCTCGCGCATCGGCCTGATGGTCGACATGACGCTCAGGGACCTCGAGCGCGTGCTGTATTTCGAGGCCTTCGTGGTCGTCGACCCGGGCATGACACCGCTCGAGCGCGGCCAGCTCATGTCGAACGAGATGTACCTCGAGGCGATCGAGAAGTACGGCGATGAATTTGACGCGCGCATGGGCGCCGAAGCGATCCTCGAACTCCTGAAGTCGATCGACCTCGCGGCCGAGACGGGCAAGGTACGCGCCGAGATCGGCGGCACGACCTCCGAAACCAAGATCAAGCGCCTCACCAAGCGCCTGAAGCTGCTCGAGTCCTTCATCGAGTCGGGGAACAGCCCGCAGTGGATGGTGCTGACGATGCTGCCGGTGCTGCCGCCGGACTTGCGGCCGCTCGTGCCGCTCGACGGCGGCCGCTTCGCGACGTCGGACCTGAACGACCTGTACCGCCGCGTCATCAACCGCAACAACCGCCTGCGACGGCTGCTCGAGCTGAACGCGCCGGACATCATCGTGCGCAACGAGAAGCGCATGCTGCAGGAGTCGGTAGACGCGCTGCTCGACAACGGCCGCCGCGGACGCGCGATCACGGGCACGAACAAGCGCCCGCTGAAGTCGCTCGCCGACATGATCAAGGGCAAGCAGGGCCGGTTCCGCCAGAACCTGCTCGGCAAGCGCGTGGACTACTCGGGACGCTCGGTCATCGTGGTCGGCCCGACGCTGCGCCTGCACCAGTGCGGGCTGCCGAAGAAGATGGCGCTCGAGCTCTTCAAGCCGTTCATCTTCCACAAGCTCCAGCTACGCGGTCTCGCGACGACGATCAAGGCGGCCAAGCGCCTCGTCGAGCGCGAGGGCCCGGAAGTCTGGGACATCCTCGAGGAAGTCATCCGCGAGCACCCGGTGCTGCTGAACCGCGCGCCGACGCTGCATCGCCTCGGTATCCAGGCCTTCGAGCCGGTGCTGATCGAGGGCAAGGCGATCCAGCTCCATCCGCTGGTTTGCACCGCGTTCAACGCGGACTTCGACGGCGACCAGATGGCCGTGCATGTGCCGCTTTCGCTCGAGGCCCAGCTCGAGGCGCGCGCCCTGATGCTGTCATCGAACAACATCCTGTCGCCCGCGAACGGCGACCCGATCATCGTGCCGTCGCAGGACGTCGTGCTCGGCCTCTATTACCTGACGCGCGAGCGCGCCGGGGCGAAGGGAGAGGGCATGATCTTCACCGACGTGCGCGAAGTGCATCGTGCTCATGAGACGCGCGAGGCCGAGCTGCATGCCTCGGTCAGGGTGCGCATCGTCGAGTACACGAAGAACGCGACCGGCGAACTTATCGCGAAGCGCCGCCTCGTGAAGACCACGGTCGGCCGTGCGCTGCTTTCGGACCTGTTGCCGCGCGGTCTTTCGTTCGACCTAGTCAATCAGGACATGACGAAGAAACGCGTCCAGGCGGTCATCAATTCCTGCTACCGGGCGCTCGGGCTCAAGGAGACCGTGATCTTTGCCGACCGCCTGATGTACACGGGCTTCTCGTACGCGACGCGCGCCGCGATCTCGATCGGCGTCGACGACATGGCGGTGCCGCCGCAGAAGCAGAAGATCCTGACCTCCGCCGAGCGCGAGGTGAAGGAGATCCAGGACCAGTACGAGTCCGGGCTGGTGACGAACGGCGAGCGCTACAACAAGGTCGTCGACATCTGGTCGCGCACGAATGACCAGATCGGCAAGGCGATGATGGACCAGCTCCGCCACGAGGAGGGCACGGACCGCAAGGGCCGCAAGGTCCAGCAGGGTTCGTTCAACTCCATCTTCATGATGGCCGATTCCGGCGCGCGCGGCTCTGCAGCTCAGATCCGCCAGCTTGCCGGCATGCGCGGCCTGATGGCGAAGCCGGACGGCTCGATCATCGAGACGCCGATCACGGCGAACTTCCGCGAGGGCCTGAACGTCCTGCAGTACTTCATCTCGACCCACGGCGCCCGCAAGGGCCTCGCGGACACCGCATTGAAGACGGCGAACTCCGGTTACCTGACGCGCCGCCTCGTGGACGTCGCCCAGGACCTCGTCGTCACGCTGACGGACTGCGGCACCTCGCGCGGCCTCGAAGTGACGCCGATCGTCGAGGGCGGCGACGTGGTCGAGGGCCTCGGCGAGCGCGTGCTCGGCCGCGTCACTGCGACCGACGTGCCGAAGCCCGGCTCCGACGAAGTGCTGGTCCCGGCATCGACGCTGATCGACGAGCAGTGGGTGCAGGAGCTCGAGATTAACGGCGTCGACCAGATCACCGTGCGCTCGCCGATCACCTGTGAGGTGCGTTACGGCGTCTGCGCCATGTGCTATGGGCGCGACCTGGCGCGCGGACGGCTCATCAGCATCGGCGAGGCGGTCGGCGTGATTGCCGCGCAGTCGATCGGCGAGCCGGGCACGCAGCTGACGATGCGGACCTTCCACATCGGCGGCGCCGCATCCCGCGCGGCCGCGATCTCGCTCGTCGAGATCAAGGGCAAGGGAACGCTGCGCTTCCACAACGTAAAGTCCGTGCGCCACGAGAAGGGGCACCTCGTGACGACGTCGCGCTCCGGCCAGATCGGCGTCATCGACGAATTCGGCCGCGAGCGCGAGCGCTACAAGATTCCCTACGGCGCGACCATCGTCGCGGACGAGGGCAAGGCCGTGCAGCCGGGCCAGATCGTCGCGAACTGGGACCCGCATACGCACCCGGTCGTCACGGAAGTCGCGGGTTTCATCCGCTTCAACGACTTCGTCGACGGCGTCACCGTGCAGTCGCAGGTGGACGAGGTCACGGGCCTGTCCTCCGTCGAAGTGCTCGATCCGAAGCAGCGCGCGGCCGCGGGCCGCGACCTGCGCCCGGTGCTGAAGCTCGTGAATGCGAAGGGGAAAGAGGTCACCTTTGCCAACACCGACATCCCGGCGGTCTACACGCTGCCTGCGGGAGCGCTGGTCTCACTGGAAGACGGGGCCAAGGTTTCCGTCGGCGACGTCATCGCGCGAATTCCGCAGGAATCGTCGAAGACCCGCGACATCACCGGCGGCCTGCCGCGCGTCGCGGACCTGTTCGAGGCACGCAAGCCCAAGGAACCGGCAATCCTGGCCGAGGTCACGGGCACCGTGAGCTTCGGGCGCGAGACCAAGGGCAAGCGCCGCCTCGTGATCACGGGAGAGAACAACGAGCGCTATGAGGAGCTGATCCCGAAGTGGCGGCAGCTCAACGTGTTCGAGGGCGAGCACGTTGAGCGCGGCGAAGTCATCGCGGAAGGCGAGCCGAACCCGCACGACATCCTGCGCCTGCAGGGCGTCGCGGCGCTCGCCAACTACCTCACGCGCGAGATTCAGGACGTCTACCGGCTCCAGGGCGTAAAGATCAACGACAAGCACATCGAGGTGATCGTCCGGCAGATGCTGCGCAAGGTCGAGATCAAGGAACCGGGCGACACGACGCTGCTCCGTGGCGAGCAGCTCGAACGTGCCCGCCTCCTCGAGCTCAATGACCGCATCGAGGGCGAGAAGAAGGCAGCGGCCAGCTACGAGCCGATGCTGCTCGGCATCACCAAGGCCTCGCTGCAGACTGACTCGTTCATCTCCGCGGCCTCGTTCCAGGAAACGACCCGGGTGCTGACCGACGCGGCCGTGCGGGGCATCAAGGACGACCTGCGCGGGCTCAAGGAAAACGTCATCGTCGGCCGCCTGATCCCGGCCGGCACCGGCTTCTCATTCCACGCCCAGCGTCGCAGCAAGCGGGCAGGGGACGAAACCCATCGCGGCTTCCTTGATTCGAGCGCCGAGGTGGCCGGCGAGGAACCGGTAGCGGCTGAGGCCGTCGCGGAGTGAAGTGCGGAAACCGGGTTCGGCGTGAGCCGGGCCCGGTTTCAATAAGCGGCGACGCGTTCTCAAGCCAGCGCGATCAGCTCACGCTGAAACGGCACGCCATCGGCTGGTGGCGCATCCGCTTCGCGCGCGTAGCGATGGCCCGCATAGACCGCCGCGGCGATGGTCGATGGCGCGAGGCAATCGCCGATGCGGGTGAGCGAACGGATGCCGGCATCATGCAGCCGGCCGGCATCCGCTGCGAGATCGTGGTACAGCGAGTCTTTCGGCAGGCGCATGGTGACGAGCAGCACGGACGCGCAAGGTAAAGCCCGCTGCCGGCCGTTCTGGACATGTTGAATGCGCGCCTCGCCATTCGCCATCGCTGCGAGGGCGTGCTTTTCGATGATGTTGACGCCGATCTCGTAGAGGCGTTCTTCAATCAAGCCCTGCTCCAGCGTGGCGTGGGTCCATTTCGATACATCGGCTGCCGGCGTCACGAGTGTCACGTCCAGTCCATCCTGCCGCAATTTCTCGGCCAGCACGCCGCCGAGATAGTAGTAGTCGTCATCGAAGATCACGACCGGGCCTTCAAGGCGGCGGTCGGCGAAGACATCCTCCGGCGTGAACACCGCCGAGCCGGTCAGCCCGGAGATCGGCCTGGTGTGCCAGCGTCCGACGCCGTCGCGACGCCAGGTGCCACCGGTGGCCAGTACCACCCTGGGAGATCCGAACTCCAGAATCTCCTGGGCCTCGAGCCGGCTTTCCAGATAGATCTGAACATTGGCCATCCGCTGAATCTGCTGCACCCGGTAATCGCGCACGCGGCCCCAGGTGGCGAGCCCTGGCATGCGGCTTTCATCAGCGACGCGGCCGCCGAGAATATTCCGCGCCTCGGCCAGCGTGACTTCATAGCCGCGCTGCCCCAGCGCCCGCGCGCATTCCAGGCCGGCGGGCCCGGCGCCGACCACCAGGATCTTGTCTTCAGAGCCGCGCGCCGGAATGATTTCCGGATGCCAGCCCTTGCGCCATTCCTCGCCGATGGTGGGATTCTGCGTGCAGCGCATGGGCACGATCGTGAAGTCCGCGGACACGCAGATATTGCAGCCGATGCACTCGCGGATATCGTCGATGCGCCCTTCCTCGATCTTGCGCGGCAGGAAGGGATCGGCGATCGAGGGCCGGGCTGCACCGATGAAGTCCATCACGCCGCGCCTGATCTGCGAGATCATGGTGTCGGGCGACGTGAATCTTCCGACGCCGACCACCGGCTTGCGCGTGATCTTCTTCACGAAGGAGATGAACTCTTCCTGCGACCCTTCCGGCCCGAAGCGCGAGGGAAGGGAGTCCCGGTGCCACTCCCGTATATTGACGTCCCAGAGATCGGGCAGGTCGGCGAGCATTTCGATGGCATTCCGGGATTCCTCCATGTCTGGCTCGCCGTTCGCTGACAGAAAGTCGACCGTGAGTCGTAGCGCGATCGCGCAGGTGGAGCCCACCACCTCGTGCGTCTCCTCGAGAATTTCCCGCGTCAGCCGGAGTCGGTTCTCCAGGCTGCCGCCGTATTCGTCCGTGCGTTGATTGCGCTCCGACGAAAGGAAATCGCCGATGAGCGAACTGCCGTTGTGGCAATAGACATAGATGACATCGAAACCCGCCGTGCGCGCCCGCAGCGCCGCATCCCGATGCCAGCGGCGGAAGGCCCTGATGTCCGCCTTGTCCATGGCGCGCGCCTGCGCTGGATAGTCGCCCGCCCAGACGGGCTGATGAGCGACGCCGATCGGTACCTCGCGGCTATAGAGGCAGGCATCGCGCGGACCGGAATGGTTGAGTTCGATGGCAGCCAGCGCGCCGTAGGCGTGCACGCCTTCGTTCATGCGCGCGAAGGTCGGGATATCGCGATCATCCCAGAGGCGGCCCTCGATCAGCGGCGTCATGTCGCCAGAGGGATGAATATCCGTCTCCTCGGTGCAGACCACGGCCCAGCCGCCTTCGGCCTTCATGCGGCGCATTGCCGCCATCGAACTGGGAAAGCTCATTCCCATGCCGTTGCAGTGCGCCACCTGGATGAAGCGGTTCTTGGCCGTTACCGGGCCGATACGCACGGGTTCGAACAGAATGTCGTAGCGCGGATCGCGGGGCACGGTTCGGTATCCGGTGATGGAGCAGGTGTTGTCGGCGCTGACGTGGCGGAGTGAACTTCAGCCCGCGGTGAGGACCTGCTCGAAAAGTCCGCACGCCCAGTCGACTTCTTCGCGCGTGATGGGCAGGGGAGGGGCGATCCGGATCGTGTTCTCGTGGGTGTCCTTGGCGAGCAAGCCACGATCGCGCAGCAGTTCGCAGTAGCGCCGTGCTCCGCCGGCCTCGGTGCGCAGCTCGATGGCGAGCATCAGTCCACGGCCGCGGACGTCGCGGACGATATCGCTGCGTATGCCCTCGAGCCGGGCCTTGAAGTGCGCGCCCTGCCGGGCTGCGTTCTCGATCATCCCTTCCTCGATGAGCACTTTCAGCGCCATTCGCGCCACCGCGCAGGCGAGCGGATTGCCGCCAAAGGTACTGCCGTGCTGGCCGGGCTTCAGCACGCCGAGCACCTCGGAGTTCGACAGCACTGCCGAGACCGGATAGAAGCCGCCCGAGAGCGCCTTGCCGATCAGCGTCACGTCCGCTTCGATTCCTTCGTGCTCCTCCGCCAGGAGCTTGCCGGTGCGCCCGAGGCCGGTCTGGATCTCGTCGAGGATCAGCGTCACGTGGCGTTCGCTGCAGAGAGCCCGAACGCGGGCGAAATAGCCGGCCGGCGGGATGATGACGCCGGCCTCGCCCTGGATCGGCTCGACCAGGAACGCAACCGTGTTTTCGTTGACTGCAGCGGCGAGGGCGTCGAAGTCGCCGAACGGCACGACGCGAAAGCCGGGGGCGAACGGGCCAAAGCCGCCGCGTGCGTCCGGATCGGTGCTGAATCCGACGATGCCGAGCGTACGGCCATGGAAGTTGTTCGAACACACGATGATTTCGGCACGGTCCGCCGGCACGCCCTTCACCTCGTAGCCCCACTTGCGCACGGCCTTGACGGCTGATTCGACCGCCTCCGCGCCGCTGTTCATCGGCAGGATCTTGTGGGAGCCCGTGAGTCTCGCGAGATCCTCATAGAGCAGGGCGAGCTGATCGTTGCGAAACGCGCGCGAGGTGAGCGTCAGGCGCTTCGCCTGGTCCTGCATCGCGGCGAGAATTTTCGGATGGCAGTGCCCCTGGTTCAGAGCCGAATACGCCGAAAGGCAATCCAGATAGCGCTTGCCGTCGGCATCCCAGACCCAGACGCCCTGGCCGCGAACGAGGACCACATCCAGCGGCTTGTAATTGTGCGCCCCGAGGCGCGATTCGAGCTCTATCAGGCTATTAACTGTAAGCGTCATGGCTCGCCTCAATCATACCGGACCGTGCCAGCGCGTCGCGACCTCCGGTTCGGCGTTACACTGTGCCCGCCTTGCAGGACTCGAAACGAAAAAAGGTTTCCCTGATCGGCGCGCCGACCGACGTCGGTGCGGGCACGCGTGGCGCGTCGATGGGGCCGGAAGCCCTGCGCGTGGCGCAGCTGCAGGCAATGCTCGAGTCGCAAGGCGTCGAAGTGCTCGACCGCGGCAATCTCCAGGGACCGGCCAATCCGGGACTGCCGCCCGTGGGCGGCTACAGGCATCTCGCGGAAGTCACTGCGTGGAACCGCGCCGTGCATGACGCATTCCAGGCTGAACTCGCGGCGTCCCGCCTGCCGATCCTGCTCGGCGGCGATCACTCCCTGGCAATTGGATCGGTCAGCGCGGCGGCATGCCATTGCCGCACGAGCGGGCGCGAGCTGCGCGTGCTGTGGTTCGATGCGCACGCGGATTCAAATACCAACGTGCTCACCCCCAGCGGCAACATCCATGGCATGCCGATGGCCGTGCTGTGCGGTTACGGTCCTGCGGAGCTCATCGGGATCGGTGGCACGGCACCGATCATCGAGCCCGGCGTCATCCGCCAGATCGGAATCCGCAGCGTTGATCTGGGCGAGAAGCGTTTCGTGCACGAGCTCGGGCTGGAAGTCTTCGACATGCGCTTTATCGACGAAATGGGCATGCGACAAACGATGCAGGCGGCCCTGGCCGGCCTCGATCGCAACACGCATCTGCATGTGAGCTTCGATGTCGACTTCCTCGATCCCGACATCGCGCCGGGGGTGGGCACGACCGTGGCGGGCGGACCGTCCTATCGTGAATCACAGCTGTGCATGGAAATGGTTGCCGACACCGGGCTGCTGGGGTCGGTCGACATCATGGAGCTCAATCCCGCCTTCGACCTGCACAACAGGACCGCGGAGGTTGCCGTTGATCTGCTCGGCTCGCTGTTCGGCAAGAGCACGCTCATGCGGCGGACGGACGATTAGGCTTGCGCCACCCGCCTGGGGAAGCCGCTGTTCAATAAAAACAAGGCCTTGGGGCCGGCCCAGGACGGGTCGTATCCTGGCTTGACGGCATAAAGGGCCGGTATCTACAATCGCGGGCCTTTTCGGCCCCCGCCCCGCTACACGGGCGGGGCGGAATCGCAGAAAAACATGTATCCGGGCCGCCACAGGGCGGCCCGGCGTTTCATGCGTCCGGTAATCCAGCCGGAGCGGGGAAGTAGGGACGGTATGTCGACGACCAACCAGTTGATCCGTGGCGGCCGCGTGGCGGCCACCTATAAGTCCAAGGTGCCGGCGCTGCAACGCTCGCCGCAGCGCCGCGGCGTCTGCACGCGCGTCTACACGACGACGCCTAAGAAGCCGAACTCCGCGCTCCGAAAGGTCTGCCGCGTGCGCCTGACGAACGGCTACGAGGTCACGAGCTATATCGGCGGCGAAGGCCACAATCTCCAGGAGCACTCGGTGGTGATGATCCGCGGCGGTCGCGTGAAGGACCTCCCTGGCGTCCGCTACCACACGGTCAGGGGCACGCTCGACTGCGCCGGCGTCGGCGACCGCAAGCAGAGCCGCTCCAAGTACGGCGCCAAGCGCCCGAAGAAATAAAGAGCAGGGGTAAGACTCATGTCCCGTCGTACATCCGCACCGACACGCGTCGTGCTCCCGGACCCGAAGTTCGGGAGCGAGATGCTGGCCAAGTTCATGAACATGGTCATGACGAGCGGCAAGAAGTCCGCCGCCGAGCACATTGTCTACGGCGCGATCGACCGCATCGCGGAGAAGACCGACCGTCGCGGCGACGCGGCGCTCGAACTGCTGTCGGCCGCGCTGGAGAACGTGAAGCCGGCGGTCGAGGTGAAGTCGCGGCGCGTCGGCGGCGCGACCTACCAGGTGCCCGTCGAAGTGCGCCCAAGCCGCCGGCAGACGCTCGCGATGCGCTGGCTGATCGAGGCTGCGCGCGCGCGGAGCGAGAAGTCGATGGCGCATCGCCTGGCACACGAGCTGATGGACGCCGCGGAGAACCGCGGTACGGCCGTGCGCAAGCGCGAAGACACGCATCGCATGGCGGAGGCCAACAAGGCCTTCGCGCATTACCGCTGGTAAAGAGACGTCCATGCCCCGTCACACGCCCATCGAGCACTATCGGAACATCGGAATTTCGGCGCATATCGACGCCGGAAAGACGACGACGACCGAGCGCGTGCTTTTCTATACGGGCGTTTCGCACAAGATCGGCGAGGTCCACGACGGCGCCGCCGTGATGGACTACATGGAGCAGGAACAGGAGCGCGGCATCACGATCACGGCCGCCGCCACGACCTGCTTCTGGAAGGGAATGGAGAACCAGTACCCCGAGCACCGCATCAACATCATCGATACGCCCGGGCACGTCGACTTCACGATCGAGGTCGAGCGGAGCCTGCGCGTGCTCGACTCGGCGGTCGCCGTGTATTGCGCAGTCTCCGGCGTGCAGCCCCAGTCCGAGACGGTCTGGCGGCAGATGAACAAGTACAAGGTGCCGCGCGTTGCATTCGTCAACAAGATGGACCGCGCCGGCGCGAACTTCCTGCGCTGCGTGGACCAGATCCGCACGCGCCTGAAGGCCAACCCGGTCGTGATCCAGCTCCCGATTGGTGCGGAGGAGAACTTCGCGGGCATCGTCGACCTGATCCGGATGAAGTACATCTGGTGGGACGACGAGACCCAGGGCATGCGCTTCGAATACCGGGACATCCCGGAGGACATGAAGGCGCAGTGCGACGAGTACCGCCTCAAGCTGGTCGAGTCGGCCGCCGAGGGCAACGAGGAACTCCTGCACAAGTACCTCGAGGAAAGCACGCTTTCGACCGAAGAGATCCGCAAGGGCCTGCGCGAGCGCGCGATCAGGAACGAGATCTGCATCGTCACTTGCGGCTCCGCCTTCAAGAACAAGGGCGTGCAGGCCGTGCTCGACGCGGTCATCGATTTCATGCCGTCGCCGGTCGAAGTACCGGACGTCAAGGGCCAGGCCGAGGACAGCGCCGAGACCGAGATCACGCGCGCGCCGTCGGATGACGCGCCGTTCTCCGCACTCGCGTTCAAGATCCTGAATGATCCCTTCGTCGGCAACCTGACGTTCTTCCGCGTCTATTCCGGCACGCTGAACTCGGGCGACCAGGTTTACGTTCCGAACCGCTCGCGCAAGGAGCGCATCGGCCGCCTGCTGCAGATGCACGCGAGCGAGCGCGAGGAGATCAAGGAAGTCCGCGCCGGCGACATCGCCGCGGCCGTGGGCCTCAAGGACGTGACGACGGGCGATACGCTCTGCGACCCCGACGACATCATCGTGCTCGAGAAGATGGAATTCCCGGACCCGGTGATTTCGGTGGCCGTCGAGCCGAAAACCAAGGCCGACCAGGAAAAGATGGGAATAGCGCTGCAGCGACTGGCCAAAGAGGACCCGTCATTCCGGGTCTCGACCGACCAGGAGTCAGGGCAAACCATCATCTCCGGAATGGGCGAGCTGCACCTCGAGATCATCGTCGACCGAATGAAACGCGAGTTCAAGGTCGAGGCGAACGTCGGCAAGCCGCAGGTCGCCTACCGCGAAACGATCCGCAAGTCCGTCGAGCAGGAAGGCAAGTTCGTACGCCAGTCCGGCGGCCGCGGCCAGTACGGCCACGTCTGGATCCGCCTCGAGCCGCTCGGAGAGGGCAAGGGCTATGAGTTCGTCAACGAGATCGTGGGCGGCGCGATCCCGCGCGAGTACATCCCGGCCGTCGACAAGGGCATCAAGGAAGCGCTGGGCAACGGCGTGATCGCCGGCTTCCCGATCGTCGACGTCAAGGTTGCGCTGACCGACGGTTCCTACCACGACGTCGACTCGAGTGAAATGGCGTTCAAGATCGCGGGCTCGATGGCGTTCAAGGAAGGCTTCGCCAAGGCGAAGCCGGTGCTGCTCGAGCCGATCATGAACGTCGAGGTCGTGACGCCGGAGGAGTACTCGGGCGACGTGATCGGCGACCTGAACCGTCGCCGCGGCCAGATCACCGGCATGGACGAGTCCCCGTCCGGCAAGGTCGTGACCGCCGACGTCCCGCTTGCGGAGATGTTCGGCTATGCGACGACCGTGCGCTCGATGAGCCAGGGTCGCGCGACGTTCACGATGGAATTCAAAAAGTACGTCGAGGTGCCGAACAACGTCGCCGAGACCGTCCTGAAGAAAGCTTCCTGAGGAAAAGACGATGGCTAAGGAAAAATTCGTTCGCTCGAAGCCGCATGTGAACGTGGGGACGATTGGGCACGTGGACCATGGGAAGACGACGCTGACGGCGGCGTTGACCAAGGTGATGGCGGAGAAGTACGGGG
>Ga0105106_10001033_pt1 | contig 19883 bp, 18 predicted proteins | sample PPLLaktember2015_5_FD_79109 | JGI IMG/M metagenome (GOLD analysis project Ga0105106, IMG submission 79109) | Freshwater sediment microbial communities from Prairie Pothole Lake near Jamestown, North Dakota, USA - PPLs Lake P8 Core (1) Depth... | ecosystem: Environmental > Aquatic > Freshwater >...
ACAGCCTGTGGCTTTCGCTGCCAAGTGGAGGAATGGGGTCACACCTACACACTTGACAATGTGAAATGTGTAGGTGTGACCCCGCGTGAAAACCCTTGCTCGCCGTGTCCAAAGAGGGCCATTGCCTGAACTTGCTGAACATCCGTCAGAACCGCTGCCGATTCCAGAAATCGACGACCCGAGCCAAACAACTCCAACCGTGTTCGTTAGTCACTCCACGCAGGATCGCAAATGGGTTGAAGACAACATTGTGGGCCTGATCCGCAATAATGGGTTAAACGCATGGTACGCCCAAACATCGATCCTGTCGGCAACACAGTGGGAACGAGAGATTCTCAAAGGATTGGAAAGCTCGGACTGGTTTCTGCTTGTAGTTTCGCCACGGGCTGCAACCTCCGAATGGGTGAAAGATGAACTGAACTGGGCGATCTATCATAGGCCGACACGAATTGTGCCAGTGCTTATGGAGCAAGCGGATTTGTGGTCCTTTCACATTCGTCTACCAAGGATTCAGTATGTGGATTTCACGACGGGCAATCCCGCCGCTCGCGACCAACTGGTGAACCGACTAAAGGAACCCGAATCAAGGACGGCCTGACGGCGCCATCATAGTAGGTGAGTCCAAATGCCATCTTGGCATAACATCACAATCCACCTGATCAGCTACAGCCTGTGGCTTTCGCTGCCAAGTGGAGGAATGGGGTCACACCTACACACTTGACAATGTGCAATGTGTAGGTGTGACACCGCGAAGGTTCTGCGTCAAGCCGGGATCAGCAAGGAAGACTGGGAAAGACTTTAGAGGCTCCTCATTTGCCCCAACCAGCCAATGAACCCGACGAGCAACCACGGGGCAAGTTCAGTGCTTTTGTCCGAGAGTCCGTAGCCGTGGTTGCTCGCGGGTTATCGGCACTGTTCGGCAACAAGATGGTTTCGTTTCGCAAAGGGTCAAATTTGGTCACTATGATCTTAGCAGACAATGTGAAGCGAACCGGATCCTTAGTTTTCTGTGAAAGAAAACTCACTAAATAAAATCCCGGTCCGGAATACGGGGGAAGACCAATGAACCATCGTGATGACACGGTTCCCATGCATATAGTGTGCAGAATCCAGCCCCGCCGCCTGAGGGGTTGGCGCGAGTACGCTGTTGACAGTAATTCCCAGGTGGCGGGCATCCTCCGCCCCGAAGCCTACAGCTCCAGCAGTCCTGTGTTCCGGAGCTACGTTAAGCAGGCGACGGAAGGGGGACGGTCGATCGTTCTCTGGATCGTGACTCGTCACAGTGGGTCTAAGGGACAGCGTGCTGTGTTCTCGCTTGCTGCAAAGGTAAACGTCCGCGCGCTCTACGAGTCGAAGCCGTGTCAGGACCTCCCCGCTCGTCTGCGCCGGTACGACCGCCCATGGAAGAAGGGGACTTCGCAGAAAAAGCACAAACGGGTCATCGCTGAAGGCGACCCAGGGAACAGCCGCTTCTACCCGGCCTGCGACATTCGGGACTGCCTCGCCAGCCTTGACTATCTGAACGTGAAGGGCCAGCGTGCGTCTGGCCATCCGCAGACAGTGATGCAGGTGGATCCGGATTCGATCAAGCAGATCGAGGACGCAGCGAGACACGTCGCCTCCCACACGGTGTTCCTCAGCTACAAGCACGTCGACTTCGAAGCTGGCGCCCTGGTTCTGCGGCCACCTTGGCAGCCGAAGGCGCTAGCTCTTCGGCTGATACGTGCCGGCCTGGGAGTCTGGTTCGACGGCCTGTGCGCTCCGCAGCCAGCTCGTCGCGACGACACCGTTCCAGAGGAGGATCTCCTCACAGACGAGGAAGTGGGTCTGCTCCTGGCGGAGGGTCACCGGCAGAGCTCGGTTGTGCTGGGCATCGACACCCCGCGATACCTGACTCCTGGAACGGGCGGTGTGAACTGGACCCTGCGGGAATACGACGGCAGTATGAGCAACCAGGTTCGTGGCGAGCCTCAGCAGCGCTTTGTGCTTCATGGTCCGAACCCACGGAAGTTGACCCCGGAGCCGCACTGCGCGAGATCTTGGGAGATCGATGTGGATACGGATCTCGTGTCCGAACTGGGCTCTATGCTCGGTGTACGGAGTCAGACGAAAGTCTGACGGCCTCGCGCGCAAGCGATGATGGGTACTACTTGGACAAAATGGGACCGTGTTGTCACTTATCATTTTTCGAACCCCAGGGCCGATGCAGCGGACGGCGCAATCCGTGGGCACTTCAACGGAGTCGCTCACCTCACATAGTTCATTGGCTCTCGCGCCGCCGGAAGAGCCCTTTTCGTTATGTCCGAGGCCGCAGGCAGCCTTGCGGGTCACTGATTCTGGTTTTTGGGGAGTGAGAAGATGGCCATTCAGGTCGTTGCGGAACAGGAATATCTGGTGGGAACGCCGACCATGATAGAGGGACCAGCTCCCAAGGGTCCGTTCATGGCTGTGTTTGAGGATGATGGCGATACCGGGTTTTTCTACGCACTGGACACCAGAGTGGAGGGCAACCCGCTGCAGGATGCCGTGCACATCTACAACTCGGCGAATGTCACGAACCGGGAGAAGCCGGTACTTGCAGTGATTGGGTGGTCCATTGACAACAAGAAGGCGGTGCTCCTGATCAACGACTATCCCCATGCCATCTTTGATTTTGATGAAAATCAGGGTTACTGCCGTACCGGCTTCCCTCCTCCAAACCCTGAGGGGAAGTGGTCGATGGGCGGCCATTCCTGGGAGGAATCTGCCGTAGCGCTCTTCACATGAAGGCTTCCGGCCTGCACTGAAGAGGATCTTCGAGCACGAGGCACACCAAAGCCGGTGCTGCCGGCTGGCGGTTTCTGTCCGCATGCATAAGGCGCCTGGCTGTGCGAGGATCGGGGCCGGCCAGAGCCAGACGTGGCGCTCAGTGGCCTCACTCCAGATTATCGCTGGGAGGCATTCGGCTCATTTAGGTAGGCTCAGGGCGGTTTGGGGCGCTTGGAAGGGGGAAGGTTGTAGTGCTGCTCCAGGAGCTTGCGGTAGATGAAGACGGCGTGGTCGTCGGCCTCCTTTTCGACCCGTTGGTGGTCCGTGAGGTAGTAGGAGGCGAACCGCCGGACGCCCCACCGGTCGTACTGATCGACGTGCTTCAGTTCATGGGACCAGAGGAAGAGGTCTTCCACCGACCGCTTTTCCCGAAACACGATGACGTCATGGAGTGTCACCGCCTGCACGTTTTCGTTGGCCATGACCAGCCGGTAGAGCGTGAGATCGTCGGAAGCGGACCAGTCGGTGGTATAGCGCACCTTCTCCAGGATGCGCGGATCGAAGTACGGAGCGAGCGCTCGCCGGACTCGTTCCGGAATGGGTTTTGACGAGGCCAGCGCGCGCTCCCGCGAGTGCTCGATGGCTTCCGCCAGCGTATCCGAGGCCATATCCGTGACGGATCCGGGCAGGGAATCGAAGAAGTCCTGGCTGAAGAGGGGGGTATCGGACCATTGAGTGGCGTCCCACCTGAAAGATTGGCGCAGTTCGGGGGAGGGCATTCTTTCTGCCCGCTTACCGTCGGCCCCCAGGCACAGAAACGCCGCGAGCAGAAGAATGAAGCCGACGCGGTGATTCGCCTTATTCCTGGAGGAGTGGGTTTGCTTTCGATCATTCATTGTTCTTCGTCGCCTGCTGGATGCATCTCTACACGATTGACTGGCCGCTTGAATCGTCATTCCCGCAGGTCCCTGGCGGGACTCCAGGTGCTTTCAGACGCCTGGATCCCCGCCAGAAGCATGCGGGGATGACGTGCAGAAAATTAGGATCACCTTGTTCTGTGGACGCTTGAATTGAGGTGACATGGGAGAGCGTCGCCATTCGGCCCACCATCTTTCATGCCACGATCATAGTCCGGTTCGCCAGTTTCTTCTCCTGAATTAAGGGAGCCCAGACAGGTTAAACACTCCGTTCACCACGGTCACCCCCTGGCGCCCTTCGAGACGGCGTCGGAGCGGGGGCAAAAGGAGATCGAGATCGCATGCGTCGAAACGATCGAGAGATCACGGATCGCCGGGCTATCGACGACATCATCCGAAGAAGCCGGGTCTGCCGGTTGGGCCTCTGTGACGGAGGGCAGCCCTACATTGTCCCCATGAGCTTCGGCTACGATGGGGAGGCCCTCTATTTTCATGCGGCATCGCAAGGACGCAAGATCGATGTCCTCACGAAGAACAACCGGGTCTGCTTCGAATTCGACATCCTGCATGACGTCATCCGTGCAGACCGGCCGTGCCGATGGGGCATGAGGTACGAGAGCGTCATCGGCTTCGGGACGGCGGAGCACATATGGGATCTGCAAGCCAGGGAAAAGGCCCTCGCATGCATCATGCGCCAGTGCGGGGGCCTGATGGATCGTTCGAAGAGGCGGCGCTGGAGAACACGCTGGTCATCCGGGTGCGGATCGATGAGATCGGCGGCAAAGCACGTTTGTGAGATCGTTGCCTTCCTCCGTCCGCCTCCATGATCCGATCTCTGCCCTCCGATTTCCGACCTCCGATCGCCGTCCTCCCATTTCTGCCCTCTGCCCCCCGTCTCCTCACCGCGCAGGGACCTGAAAGGCCACTTTGCCCTGATTGCGGCGCAGGAGAACGTAAAAGGCGCCGGCTCCGCCGTCGTAGGACCGCGCCGATGCGAAGGCGAGGACCACGCGTTTCAGGGGGGCCTGGGTGAGCCACACGACCAGGCTCTGCTTGATGACGGGCTCCTTGTCCTGGGAGTTCAGGCCGCGCCCCGAAATGATGAGCACGCACCGGCATCCCCGGGCGAAGCTGTCCAGAATGAAGCTGGTCAATGCCTCCCGGGCTTCCTGCCGGGTCATGCGGTGCAGGTCGAGATAGTCCTGGTAGCTGAATTCCCCGTGACGGAGCTTTTTGAGGACTCGCGGTGAGAGCCCCACCACGGCTCCGTCGATGTATTCGTCGGAGAATGACATTTCAAAATCCAGCTCGCCCTCCACCAGCCGGGTCAGGTGACTGTGCACTTCCTGCTCTTCGATAGAAAGGAACCGGGGAGGTGACTGCGTAGGGGGAGGGGGGGGTATGCGCAGGCGGTCTCGGCGGTTGAGGGGGATCACGTCGGACATGGCTTCGAGAAAGAGCGATTCTTCGCGGTTCACCGATTTCCCGGGCGGGGCCGGAGGTGTCGGCAGTGCGGGAGGTTTCGGTTCGGAGCCGCCCCGGGGTGTGTCCTTTGTAAGCTGTTGATCTAAGTCCACAAAAGGGGTATAGAAGCTCTGAACCTTGGGATTCCGACTCGTGGGGCGCAGGTGTGGAGATGTCTTCTTTTTCCTTTTCCGAGGCATCGTCCGACCTCCCTTCGGCGCTATTTTTACCATAGGGACAGGATGTGGGAAAGTTGGGTATGAAGGCCGCCGTTGTCATCAGGGATTCGGAGGATTTTGAACGTCTCCTCTCAGAGTTGGCGGATGCTTCGTTCATCGCGGTGGATACCGAATCCAACGGGTTTTACGCCTATTACGAGCGAGTCTGCCTGATTCAGATATCCGTCGGGGATCAGGACTTCATTGTCGATCCGCTGGCGGTGAAGAGCCTGGAGGGAATGGCGGAGATCCTCGGGAATCCGGCCATCGAAAAGGTGCTTCATGCGGCATCCAACGATGTCGCGGGTTTGAAGCGGGACTTCAAGCTCGAGATTTCCAATCTCTTCGACACGGCCATCGCGGCCAAACTCCTGGGGTATTCCCAGCTCGGACTGGCGAATATTCTGGATCGGCACTTCAGCGTCTCTTTGAACAAGAAGTGGCAGCGATTCGACTGGGGCAGGCGTCCGCTCAGGCCGGAGCAGATCGATTACGCGCGCCTCGACACGCATTACTTGATCGAGCTGCGCCATCGGCTGGCGGCGGAACTGGTGGAACAGGGGCTGTGGGAAGCGGCCCTGGAAGCCTTTGAGAAAGCCTGCCAGCAGGAGATCCCCACGAAGGATTTCCGCGCCGAAGGATTCATCCATATTCAGGGTGCCCGGTCGCTCGACCCGGTTGGCAAGCGGATCCTGAAGGCGCTCTACCTGTTTCGGGAGCACGAAGCCCGCCGGCGGAACCGGGCTCCCTTCCGCGTTTTGAGCAATGACACCATGGTGCGGTTGGCTCTCCACCGGCCGACGAACCTTTCGGATTTCGTGAAGATCAAGGGAATCCCCCGCCCCCTGCAAAACGCTCGGGCGGCCGGCAGTCTACTGGCCCTGATCCGGAGGTTCGCGGATCAAGCGGATGAGGCGCGGTCCAGCCAATGAAGCACACCTCAGAGAAGTCACAGGCATTTTCAGTCCATCGGGTGCGGACTCAGCCTCACACGAGCTGAACTGTCACCCCAGGAGAATTTATGTCATCCAACGTCGTCATTCAGGATTGTTTCAAAACCTTCCGGCATGATCAGGACAAGGTTCGCACCCCCGAGGAGACTCTTGCGTGGGCGCGCGAAAGGTTGAGTCATGTCGATCTCCGGATCCTGGCGCGGACCATGCGCATCGACACGGGGCGACTCGGCATCCCGGTGTATATCAGCCTGTGCGGGCAGGACGCCAGCCGGGTGACGGGAACTCAGAAGCAGATGGGCAAGGGCGCGACCCCCGCCCAGTCCGAGGCGAGCGCCCTCATGGAGCTCATCGAGCGCTTCAGTTTTTTCTCTTTCATTGGGGAGACGCCGTTTCCGACGCACACCTTCGGGGAGCTGGCTCCCCGAGCGATTCGGCCGGGGCTGCTGAAGCGGTCGCTCCACGACGAATCCACCCCCGAAGACCTCTGCCGGGAATTCCTCGATGACTTCCCCCTGAGGTGGGTGATGGCGAGAAACCTGACGCGGGGGGAGGATCAGTGGATTCCCGTCGACTGGTTCTATCTCATCAACGAATACAACGGACCGGCGGCCGGAAACACCCTGGAGGAAGCCATCCTGCAGAGTCTTTGCGAAGTGGTGGAGCGGCATGTCGGGTCCGTGGTGAGCTACGAGGGGCTCAGGACGCCCCCCATCGATCCCGGGAGCCTGCGCGACCCCGCAGCCATGGAGCTGGTGCAAAGATTCCTTCAGCAGGGGATAAGCCTCCACCTCTGCGATTTTTCGCTGGATACCGGGATCCCGACGGTGGGCGCCCTGGCCTACGATCCGGCGACGTTCCCCGAGATGAGCGAGATCATCTTCACGGCAGGGACCACCCCCAACCCCGAGAAGTCCCTGTGCCGCGCATTGACGGAGATCGCCCAGCTGGCCGGGGATTTCCAGACGCACACCTCCTACAAGCCGACTCTCCCCAAGTACTCTGACCTGGAAGAAGCCAGCTACCTGATGGACAACGGCGCAAAGGTTCCGATCGCCTCGCTCCCCAACCTGGATCATGACAACCTGCGGGTTGAGATCGACCGGTGCGTCCAGGCGCTATCGCAAATCGGGCTCGAGGTTCTCGTGGTGAATGTCACCCACCCGAAGCTCGGTGTGCCCGCGGTCTACACCATCGTTCCCGGCGCCCACTTCCTGGACCGCACCCGCGACACGGATTTTCCGCAGCATGTGGCCAGAGTCATGCTGCGGACTCTCGGGCAGGACCGCATGGGGAAGGAGATGGAGCGGCTTCTCAAGGTCTTCGGGCCACGCTACGATCTCACGTTCTTCATGGCCCACAGCCTCGAGCTGGAAGGGGATGTGGAATCAGCCCTGAAGCTTTTCAAGGAGGCCCTCGGGCAGAACCCGGATCCCCGCGAGGTCGCCAGCATCCACGTGCACATCGGGTCCTGCTGCAAGGACATGGAGGCGTATTCCGAGGCTTTGGAAGCCCTGGCAGAAGCGGAAAAGCTCAACAACGAGCTCAAGGAAATCTACAATCTTCGGGGATTTTGCCACTTCAAACTGAAGCAGCACCAGGAGGCGATCGCCGCCTTTGAGCGTGCCATCGAGATCGATCCGGGCTCGGCCATCGACTACGCCAACATTGGCTCCAACCTGCGGGAGCTCGGCTTCAAGGCGGAAGCCATCAAGCTCTACAAGATGGCCCTGGAGCTCGACCCGGAGATTGACTTCGCCCGCGACAACATCGCCCGCCTGGAGCGCGAGATCGATCAGGGGCAGGCTTAGTCAGCGTCAGGTCCTCTGAAACATGCGGGCGATTTCCCTGCCGGTGAGCCGGACCCAGACGGGTCTTCCGTGCGGGCAGGTGGAGGCGATGCAGGCGGCGTCCAATGCCTCCATGAGCTTCCGCAGCGCTTCCGGGTGCAGCTTCTGGCCCGCTTTAATGGCGTCGTGACAGGCGGCGGACTGGGCGATCCTGGTGCAGAGGTCGATCCGGGGCGATGTTTCCTCCTCCGGAAGCTTTTCCACCAGGTCCCTCAGGATGAGATCGGGTGCCATGCGGCTCAGGGCAACGGGCACCGCCTGAACCACGAAGCTGTCTCCCCCGAACGATTCGATTTCGAATCCCATTTCACTCAGTTGTGGAAGCCATTGCCGGAGGACCGCCGCCTGGCGGGGCATGAGGTCGAAGACGACGGACTGCATGAGCCGCTGGCCGGCTTCTCGGTGCGATCGGGCCGAAATCTCGTTGAAGAGGATGCGCTCATGGGCTGCATGCTGGTCGACCAGGATCAGCCCGTCTCCGTCCTCGAGAAGGATGTAGGTGTTCATGACCTGGCCGATGGGACGGCACCGGCTGAACCGGGGCTCACTTCCGACGGGGTAGGGCTCCTGCTCGATATCCTGAAGAGGGACAAGGGGTTCGGGGCGGAGCGGGGAGCTCCCCGCAGAGCGGGTGTTCATCTGGACGGGCGCAGGTGTTGCGGGTTGGGGCAGGGGTGCTCCGGTGACATCCTGGAGGCCGCTTTGATCCTCCCGCCCCCAAAGGTGCCCGTGGGGATGTATTCTGGGCTGGCCCTGGGGAAAAGCTGAGGATGCCGGGATGGTCGGTGTGCCCACCGCAGCGGGCGACCGCTCCATGCCTTCGCGGATCGCCCGTCGCACGGCGTCCAGGACATCCCCGGGCTGACGGAATCGCACCTCCCGCTTGGTCGGGTGGACGTTCACGTCCACAAGCTCGGGGGCCATTTCGATGAAGAGCACCACCACGGGGAACCTGCCCTTGGGGAGAAGGGTATCGTAGGCGGAGAGGATGCCGTGATTGAGGGTCCGGTCGCGAACGGGGCGGCCGTTGACGAAGGCGTAGAGCATCTGCGAGCCGGCTCGCTGGAGGTCCGGAGGACTGGCAAGGCCCCGGATGGAAAGCGACGGTACCTGGGAATGGATTGGGCGCAGCTTGGAAGCCATCTCCGGCCCCAGCACCTGTCCCACCCGGGCTTCATGGCTCTTGACGCTGGGCCAGTCATACAGGGCTCGTTCCCCGTGCATCATCTGGAAATGAATGGAAGGGTGAGCCATGGCCAGTCTCAGGAACTGATCACTGATGTAGGACAGTTCGGTGTCGACCGTTCGCAGAAACTTCCGGCGGGCCGGAACGTTGAAGAACAGGTCCCGGACGGTGATGAGCGTCCCGGGAGGACAGCCCGTCTCCTTGACTCCCCGGATGACTCCCCCTTCGATGCGGATGTAGGTTCCGGCGATGGCATCCGCTTCGCGCGTCACGAGCTCGAATCGGCTGACGGCGGCGATGCTGGGCAAAGCCTCGCCGCGAAAGCCCAGGGTCCGGACACTGGAGAGATCCTCGACCGTCCTCACTTTGCTCGTGGCGTGCCGCTCGATGGCGAGCAGCGCATCTTCGCCGGACATCCCGCACCCGTTGTCGACGATCCGGATTTCCTTGCGGCCGCCCTGGATCAGAGTCAGACTGATCCGGCGGCTGCCGGCGTCGATGCTGTTTTCCATGAGCTCTTTGGCAGCCGCGGCAGGGCGCTCCACCACTTCGCCGGCGGCGATCTGATTGCACAACGTGTCAGGCAAGATCGTGATTTTTCCCATTTGTTTCTCGCTTTACTTTTTCGCCCTTCTCAACTATTCAAAAAATCATCCTGTGCAGAGCCTTCCGGCAAGAGATTCGGTTCCGGACTTGAGGTCAGAAGACGTTCGTTGTGAAGTCGGCGAGGCTGAGCCCGCCCCCGCCCGGCCTTTTTGGGCAGTGGAACGGAGGGAGAACGAAGCACTGGACGGATGTGTCCATGGACTGCGCCGGTGGTCGGCAGGTGTGATGAACGTGCACTCCCCGTGGAAGCCCGGCCGGCTTCCGTTTGAATCCTTGATCACAGTGAGTCTCAGCCATGGAATCCAGTCCGTTCCAGTCACTGGTCAGTCTCCTCAGCAATATCCTCGAAGCCTTCACGACGGCCCTTTTTGTGCTCGAGCCCAAGAGCCGTCAGCTGCAGATGGTGGCATCCCAGTCGCTCAGCAAGCACCTTCCGGCGAGGGTCTCGCTGCCGCTCGAGCAGAGCGGCATTCTGTCTCAGGTTCAGAAGGTGGGTCAGGTCGTCCACCTGGATAAGCTGCAGGAAGGGGCTCTAAATCTTTCTGCGACGATTCCTTTTTATCGCGACGGCGAATCCCACATCAAGGGGGTTTTCGTCGTTCCCGTCGGCGACGGCGGCGTGCTCTACGTTGACACCAAGTTTGCGTGGGGGTTCAACGACAAGCAGCAGAAGCTCATCCGCGAAGTGGCGGACGTGCTCCATTTTCTGCTTCAGCGCGAAGCGAGCCTGTCGAGGCAGGAGAGCTACGGGCGGCTTTTCGAGCTCTGGCAGAAGCTGGCCGAGCTGCCGTTCAAAGAGGAGGTGGTGGAGGAGTACTGCGGGAGCTTTCTCAATGAATGCAGCCAGTTCTTGGGGAGTGACTACGGTTTTCTCGCTTTGCGACAGCCCGGGCGGTCCGATCAGCACCTCATCGCCGCTACTTCCAATGTGCCCCGCAGCCTGGTGAACCAGAGTCTGCCTGCCAACCAGGGCCTCATGGGCTACGTTCTGGAGAACCGGAAGAGCCTTCTGGTCGGTCGCTTGAATCCCAGCACCAGCGATCATTTTCTTTTTCTTCCTTCCGAGGGTCTGCCCCACCAGGGAACGTTCTGGGCCCTGCCCAGTGAAATGGCTCTGGGGCACACGCTGGTTATGGCTTTTCTCTCCCGTCAGTCGCTCGAATGGAGCCCGGAAGAGCAGTTCGGTGTGACGCATGCGCTCGAGGTTTTGCGCTTGAAGCTGGAGCACTGCTGCTACCAGGAGGAGTGCCAGCATCTGCGGGTCTACGATTCGAGCACGGGAATGCTCAATGCGGTCGCTTTTGAAGCCAGGGTGGATGCCACTTTGACGAACGCCATGCACAACAGCCTGCCCTTCGCTCTGGCGCTGGTCCAATTCGAGCCGTGGCAGATTCTATCCACGAAGGTGCCGCCCAGGCAGCTCCGGCGATGGCAGGGCGAGCTTGCCGCGAGCATTTACAATGGGCTTCCTCGGGAGATTGTGGTGGGGGCGATGGGGGAGAATCGCTACGGTTTCCTTTTCCCAGGGATGACGGTTCAGGAGGCCAAGCCTTACCTCACGGCTGCAACCGATGCCGGAAGGAAATTCATCGGCTCGAGGGTGAAGGGCGTTCGATTGCAGGCTCAATCGGGGGCGGTTGGGTTTCCCCAGGAGGGAACACGCAGCGAGGAGCTGTGGCCGCTGGTCTCCGGCCGTCTGTACGCTGCTCTTCGCACAAAAAGTGAAAAGGTGAGCGTATAAAGTGTTTGACCCGCCTTTTCATTGTCTATAGACTCGATCTCCATCCAATTGCGGAAGCGATAACGGCTGACGAGAAGGGTGTTCAATGTTTGAACGACTGTTCGGGTATTTCTCCAAAGATCTCGCCATGGATCTTGGCACGGCAAATACTTTGATATATCTGAGAGGGAAGGGAATCGTCCTCAACGAGCCCTCTGTGGTTGCCATCAACCAGGATACGCACCAGGTCATCGCCGTAGGGCATGAGGCCAGAAACATCATCGGACGGCACGGTCAGCGGATCGTGACGATTCGGCCGCTCAAAGACGGCGTCATCGCCGACTTCGAAGTCACGAGCGTGATGATCAAGTCCTTTCTGGCGAAGGTGCTGAAGCGCAGGCAGTTGGTGCGCCCCAAGCTCGTGGTGGCCGTTCCGACGGGGATCACTTCGGTGGAGAAGCGAGCCGTGATTGAAGCGGCGGAGCAGGCTGGTGCCCGCCAGATCCACCTGGTGGAAGAGCCCATGGCTGCCGCAATCGGCGCGGGGCTGCCCATCGATCAGCCTTTCGGGAACATGGTGGTGGATATCGGGGGGGGCACGACGGAAGTCGCCGTCATTTCGATGTTCGCCGTGGCCTACAGCGAATCGGTGCGAGTGGCGGGGGACGAAGCCAACGAAGCCATCCTTCGATATGTTCAGCGCGAACGCCAGATGATCATCAGTGAAATCCTGGCCGAGCATGTCAAGATGAAGATCGGTACGGCGTCGCCCCTGGATGTTCCTGAATCCATGGAGATCACGGGCAAAGAGATCCTCACGGGCATTCCCAAAACCTTCTCGGTGACGGACGAGGAGATCCGCGAGGCCATCAAGGAACCCATCATGTCCATCGTCGAGGCCGTGAAGCGTGCCCTGGAGAAGACGCCGCCAGACCTTGCCGCGGACATTCATGAAAAGGGTTTCTGGCTTGCGGGTGGTGGCGCCTTGATCCGCGGACTGGACAAGCTGCTGGTCCAGTACACGAGCCTCAAAGTGAACAGCGCCGATGACCCGTTGACTGCTGTCGTGAGGGGCGCCGGGGCCGTCATCGACAACCTGGATCATTTCCGGCAGGTTTTCATCAACTGAATCAATCCTCTCCGGTTTTCGCCTGCAGAACCACGGTACGCCATCGGTCGTGGGATTCCTGGTGGATGGGTGCATGATCGGCCGGCAGGAGCTCCAAAAGTGTCTGCCACTGGCTGTCCATGAAACCGCTCAGCACTGCCAGCTCATGTCTGCGCCAATCGATGCCGGCAACAACCTTCGTGAGACAGGGCCATTCGATGTTCATGAGGATGATGTCCGATTCGTGCCGAATGACGCACGGGTCGTCGGCCACCACGGCGTGAATGGTCTCACTGACTCCATTGGCGATGAAGTTTCCTCGGGCGACCCGGATCGCCAGCAGGTTGCAGTCGACAGCCACGACACGGGTAGCTCCGAGCAGAGCCGAGGCAATGGCCAGAATTCCCGTCCCGGTTCCGAAATCCACGACCGTCCGGATGTGCCGGTGAGCGAAAAGATGTTCCAGGGCCAGCAGGCAACCCCGTGTGGTTGGGTGAAGGCCCGAGCCGAATACCAGCCCGGGATCGATTCGAAGAATTCTGGCCCCGGCAGGCCAGGCTGATTTCGCGACGGGTGCAAGAGCGGGAATGACGAAGGACCCCACCTGCTGATCCTCCTTTGGGACCTGCTGCCACTGATCGTAGTCGATTTCGTAGCGTCTCAGAAGCTCCCAGCCCGGCTGCGCCCTGATCCATTCAGCAACCGGCTGGTCTGCAGAACCCTCGAAGAACAGGTAGGTGAAAGGCGGCTCCGGCCAGACGCCGACGAGCCCCGGGGTGGCGGGTTCATGGCTGGGAAGGCCCGGCCCCCGGCATTCGTAAACAAAAAGCTTGATACAGTCCCTGGGATTCATGAGGGGGATTCGACAGCGCAGGGCGTGGGGATCGATGGTGTGGTCCGGCATGGACCCGCACCTAAGGCTTTTCGACCTTCTCAAGCACCTGATCGAGCTCGGGCGCGTCGATGACCAGCTGATAAGCCTTGCGGTTCGATGCGTTCAAGAGCAGGGGGCCTCTCAGGTGCGGGCGCAACGACTTGTTTTCCCGGTCGAAGCAGACCATGACCAGAACAGCCAGGTCGTCCGGCTGATCCAGTTCGATGGGATCGGCCTTTTCCGAGGGCAGAGAGTAGCGATACCCGAGAACGTGCGGGGCACAGACCACGAAGGCGACGGTGGGGTCGTCGACGGCCTGAAGCCACTGAAACGGACCGCTGCGATGCTCCAGAAGGACATAACGCTTGAGCGCTCCAAAGCCGGGAATGCCCCACGGGAAATGAATGAACACGTCTTCGCCCAACTCAAGTGTGCCGAAGCGAGATGTCTCTATCTGCATTCTAAGGATTCCGTCATTTTTCCTGATTTTTAGCGCTTGAAATGGGCATCCGCCCGCTCTATTCGGCGACGAGCCCCAGCATTTCATCAAGGTCGCCTTCATTGACACCTGCGGCTTCCTTGTTCTCCTGTTGTATCTTGAGGTATAGCTCTTCCCTGTAGATCGGAATATGCCGGGGACTGGTAATGCCGATCTTCACCTTGTTCTGGTCCACTCCGGTGACCAGAACGGTGATGTCGTCTCCGATACGAATCGATTCACCCAACCTTCTCGTAAGAATCAACATGGCTCAGTCCGTAAATGGTGTCAGGATCATTCTGTTTTTCGTTGATTTCGAAATTAACAGATTCTGAGCCATATTTGAAGAAGTATCAACTTGAAAATGAAGGGAAGGGCATCACGAAGCCTTCAGGAATTCACGGGCCTGATCGTATCTTTCCATGAGCTCCACAAGAAACTTGTCCGCAAGCTGCGCGTTGATGCCCAGCCTGACGAAGACCTTGTCGTGGTTGGGCTGCAGAAAGCCGTCGGCACCGCATCCGATGCCCATGGCCGATACCATGCGATTCACGACGTAGACCAAACCGGCGAGATCCGTGTGCTCTCCCGCCTCGAGCGGACGGTGATGGTTGCCGATGGCCGCGGTGACATCCGCCGGAAACCTCCAGCGACGGGCGATGAGGGCGCCGAGCTGTTCGTGGTCGATCCCCAGGATCCTCTGCTCAGCCTCGATGAAGGAGATGTTCTGCTCTTTGACGGCATCCATAATGGATTCAAAGTAGGTCTTGACGTGGAAGTTCAATACCGTCTTCCCGATGTCGTGAAGCAAGCCCGCGGTGTAGGCGGTCAAGGTGTTTTTGAAGCCAAAATGACGTGCGACGATTTCCGACATGAGGCCGGCAGCGATGGCATGATCCCAGAGCTCGCCGGATCGCAGATCGTAGCCGGAGGCGTCGTCCGTGAAATAGCGTGCTGAACAGGCCGTGAGGATCACCACCAGCAGCTGCTGATCGCCCAGGGCGACGATAGCGTCCTGAAGTGAGCTGATCCCGCGCTTCCGGGCATAGAGCGGACTCTGGCTCATGGCCAGAACCTTGGCCGCGATGACCTGATCGTATTTGACGACTGCCTCGATCTCCTGAAGGGGAGCCATCTTTCGGATGAGCGGCGCGACCTTCCAGACGACGTCAGGAAAGGGAGGCAGGCGCTCAGCGGACTCGATGATGTCGGCGAGATGGGGAGGGTACTCAACAGATGTCATTCCAATGCTCCTGATCGAAAACGAGTGTTATGGAGTATCTCGGAATCCTTATCGAAAATTACCGGGCGGAACTGAACGAATTTCTGGGTTCCACTGTTCATCATTTGGAAGATCGAGTATTAGAGAGGCAAAGGAAAGCGCGAATCGGCAAGCACCTGAAGGCGGATGCCGGTTCGAATCGTGAGTATTTCGGGGCAGGAGGCAGCGCCGATCTCCGGTTTGCCGAGCCTGGCGTATCCTGAATCGAAGAAAACGCTCAGGACGACCGGGCATTGCCATGCGAGGGCGGGACTGCACCTCGCTCCGAGCCCCATGATTGCGCTGTGAAACATGGCATTTCGAACTGAAAGAGCCAGCGAGAGCGATTACGGCCTTCTGGGGCTGAACAGCAAAGCCTCGCGAAAGGAGGTCAAGTCCGCCTATCGCTGCATGGCCAAGGAATGGCACCCGGATCGATTTCATCAGCGTTCGTTGAGGGATCGCGAACGGGCTGAAGAGAAGTTCAAGGCCCTCACGGCAGCTTATCGCCGCATTGCCGGCGGGTGGCTTGAGGAAGAGCGCTCCCAGGATCAACACCCTTCGGACGAACGCCGGGCGGCCGACTCTCGTCCTGCCGCCCGCCCGCGGGATCCCGCTCATCCCAAGCCCATGCGGCAAGCGGTTGGTCCAGGGAGGTTCGTGCGTCGCCGGAGCCTCCTCTCCACAGGTTTGATTTTGGCTGCTCTGGCCTCCCTTCTTGTCATTCGAGCCCAGTTCTCGGCTGTTGATCAGAAAGCGCCCCCGACAACGTTATCGACCCTTCCGGACAAGGCTCCCTCTGATGCTTCCCGCGCTACGGATTCACGACCCGAACTGACTCCAGGAGCTCCCGCCGCACCTGAGGCGACTCCTGAGCCCCCCCGCCCTCAACCGGTCGATCCCCTCCGGAAATCGATCCCCCCCTTTGCAGGACCGGCTTCCGAGCTCATAACCATCGGGTCGACCCAGGAGGATGTGCTGCGGATTCAGGGATCTCCCGAGGTTGTGCGGGGGCAGACCTGGGTCTATGGAGTTTCGGAGCTGGGCTTCAAGGAGGGTCGGGTCGTGCGCTACAATAATTTCGACGGCAGTCTCAAGGTGCGCGTTCTCCCGTCGCGCGCCATGCCTTCGCCTCCTCCCGCCGTCTACACCATCGGGTCATCCATGGACGAGGTCCTGGCCATCCAGGGGACTCCCACCCGCATGGAGGGGAACCGCTGGTTGTACGGATTCAGCGAGCTGCGATTCAAGGATGGCAGACTCTCGGAGTACGACAATTTTTTCGGTGACCTGAAGATCCGGCTCTCGCCGGGCAAGGCCGGCACCGGTTCTCAGAACGAGCGGTTCTTCACGGTGGGCAGCACCGCAGAAGAGGTCCTGCTCGCCCAGGGCACCCCAACCAGCATCAAGGGCAATTTGTGGTACTATGAAATGTCGAACGTTGTTTTTCGAAAAGGCAAAGTGCAGTACGTGTTCAACTCGAGCGGCAACCTTCGTTTTGTGCCCAAAGAGGAACTGACGCGAAGCGAGTGAGATCTTCCCTGCCTGTGGGATGATTCGCAATCTGCAGGCATTGCCGAGCGGAATCTCGTGGACTGAACCGTGTCGATCGGGGGGGTGGCAAGAATGGCTTCCAAGGGTTTTCTTGAGGAGCTCTACCTCGGAAAAGTGGACAGGGGGGATCTGTTTGGGGCCGCCCCGCAAATCAACTTCGGAAAAGTCACCATCATTCTCGATCGCTACAAGGAGATTCTCAAGGATTACCCTCCCCCGGAGCTGGAGAACCTGGGACATGTTCCGCAGGAGATGCTTCGACGGATGGGCGAAACGGGGTTGTTCGGTCTGATTATTCCCCTCCGCTACGGGGGGCTGGGGTTGAACCTGCATGAATACCTCTGGCTCGTGGAGCAGATGGTGAGACTGGACCTCTCGGCCAGCCTCGTCACACTGGCCCACCTCTCCATCGGGACGAAGGGCATCGTGCTCTTCGGGAGCGACTCCCAAAAGGAAAAATATCTCATACCGGCGGCTTCGGGCGAGATGATATTCTCCTATGCCCTGACGGAGCCCCTGGTTGGTTCTGACGCTCAGCATATCCGGACGCATGCGGAGCTGTCCGATGACGGCCGGTATTACATCCTGAACGGCCAAAAGACTTACATCACCAATGCCAACTATGCCGGGGGCCTCACGACTTTTGCGCAGCTGGATCCGACCAAGCCCGGAACCATTGGAGCGTTCATCGTCGAAACCGGCTGGGAGGGTGTGAAGATCGGGAAGGACATGCCCAAGATGGGCCTCAAGGCGAGCTCCACGGCGGCCGTGATCTTTCGGGACGTCCGTGTGCCCGTCGAAAATCTCCTGGGAAGTGCGGGCGACGGTTTCAAGATCGCCATGACGGCGCTCAACTATGGTCGCCTGGGACTGGGGGCGGCCTCTGCGGGCATGATGTCGCAATCCCTCAAGGACATGGAGGCCCGTTCAGCGTCCCGCATGCAGTTTGGCCGGCCGATTCAAAGCTTCCCGCTCGTGCAGGAGAAGCTGGTCAAGACCCGAGTCCATCAACAGGTTTCGGCCTGCATCAACGAGTGGGTGGCCCATCTGCTCAGAGAGGACCCTTTGGGCCCCCTCGCCATTGAAACATCTCACTGCAAGCTCTTCGGGACGACACGCGGCTGGGAGAGTGTCTACGACGCCCTCCAGGTGGCAGGGGGTGCAGGATATCTGACGACCCACCCCTACGAGAAGAGAATGCGGGATTTCCGTGTCACCACCGTTTTCGAGGGCACGACCGAAATCCATTCCATCTATCCGGCCATCCAGCTCCTCCGCACGGCAGCTCGTCTGCTGGATGGAGCGGGGGGAGCGGCGGGCAGAGCGTGGCGGGCGATACGGTTGATACTGGGCCCCGCTTGCTGCAGATCCTCGGCTGCTGACCGGGATGTCCAGCGGGCCCTCCGCTTCTGCCGGAAATCGGTGAGATCGGTCAGGAGGCTGCTGGTAGTGGGGTTGGTGCTGCATGGACCGAAGGTTCTCGAACAACAGTTTCTGCTTCGAAGAATCACCCTGCTCAGCCTGGGCTGCTTTGGCATCCTCTCCCTCCTGAGAGGGCTCCTGAGTCATTCTGCGGATGGGGTGCTCTCCGAGTCGGACAAGGCTGTCCTGCGCTATGCTGTGGCGGAAGCGGAGGGTTTCCGAAGGCAGTACGGCAGGGTCCTGACGCCGCCTCTGGAAAAGCTTCACGAAGGGGTGATGAGAGGATTGTCTGCAGGTGATGCGGACTGACGATCCAGTATATCCTGAAGCCACGATTGCATGAGTTTTGGATTTTAAGTGCATCGATGAAAAAAAAGCTTGAAATTATAGTAAGATGCGCGTAATGGGTGCTGTATTGGAGATTCAGCTTTCTAGGGGCCGTTGCTTCAATGCTTTTTCCGGTGCGAATGTAGTGATTTCATTACACAATTGACAAAGGGAGACAGGAAATGCGACGGAGTTCAAGGGCTGCGATATGGGTTCTCTTGCTCCTCGTTTCCTCGGGGTGCAGCTGGACGAACCAGAATCTTTTGAACCTCGGGCTTTTCAAGGATGAGGAGCCCGCCACCTGCAGTATGACCGACCTGCATGAATACCAAGCGGCGCTGGGTGCGGCCAGGAGTGCCGAAGCTGCTCCATCCCCCACGCCAGAGGCGGAAGCCTCCAAAGCGGCTGATGCAGCGGCACAGAAGCCCGCCGATGAAACCGTGGTCCATAAGTTCATCATCAGGAACACGAGCAAGGCGCCTCTCCGGATCCAGCGGGTGATTTCGAGCTGCGGGGGGTCCGTCGGCCGCTATGACCAATCCATCCCTGCGGGGAAAGAGGGCGTGATCATCATCACGCTGAATCCCAAAGGGTGCGACGAGAACGACGTGAAGTCCGCCATCGTGGTCACCGACGACCCAACGCGGCCCGCCGTCATCCTGAAGACGCGCCCGGCCAGGGGCTCTTGATCCGAGCATCCCACCCTGCACTCCAATAGCATCTGGCTCAATTCATCGTTGCAGTGTTAATACGACAACGAGACTTCTCAGGTAGTGGGCAAAAGCGGTAGCGTTGCCCACCGAGAAGGGCACCTTCGCTTCCGGTGGGCAAGATGAAGACCTTGCCCACCCTACCGTGAAAGTGCAGCTGGTTTGATTTCTCATTGTAGTGTTAAAACTGCCTCAACACACCTTCACAGAATGAGATGCTCATATCCCTCGCACGTCATCCCCGCATGCTTTTAGCGGGGATCCAGGAACCTAAGCGCCTCTGGATTCCCGGCAGGGACAAGCGGGAATGACGCCAGGTAAATATGGCGGCGTTTTTTATACCCTCTAATACTACAACGAGATTTCTTTGTAGGGTGGGCAAAAGCGGCAGCGTTGCCCACCGAAAAATGCGGTTTCACGACCACGGTGGGCAAGATAGAACCCTTGCCCACCCTACGCCGGAATAGCATCCGGCCTCATTTCTCGT
>Ga0105106_10001034_pt1 | contig 19879 bp, 15 predicted proteins | sample PPLLaktember2015_5_FD_79109 | JGI IMG/M metagenome (GOLD analysis project Ga0105106, IMG submission 79109) | Freshwater sediment microbial communities from Prairie Pothole Lake near Jamestown, North Dakota, USA - PPLs Lake P8 Core (1) Depth... | ecosystem: Environmental > Aquatic > Freshwater >...
CGAGGTCCTTCTGCTCGCTGCTGATGCTCGGGAACTGCTGGTCGGTCTGCACCATGGAGCGTGCCTGGTTGTCATAGATAATCACCGACCAGAAGTTCTTGACCGGGATATTGGGAGGCAAATGAAGCCTGTATTTCTTGCCGCCATCGAGCGGCGCACCTTTAGAGTCTTTGGCCGTCCATGCGTATTGCGAGCCCTGGCCGACCATTTTCTCCTCCATTGCCGGTGTGACGCCGGTGGCCATGAAATAATAGAAGATGTACGCATCCATATTCAGGACGTCACGCTGTGTCTGGAACTTATAACCACCCACGAACGGCAGTTGCCAGGAACTGCCCGCGTAATAGAAGGCTTCCTTCTCCCGCATTCTGAAAGCAATGGCGCGTGAAGTCGCATCACCCACCGCGGCTGCTTCCGTGAGTATCTTTTTCATTCGTGCATCGGGCGCGAAAGGCTTTCCCTTCTGGATGCCAATTGACGCATAGTAGCCGAGTCTGATCTGGTCGAGCGATTCGCTTGGCTCCTCCTGCACGACCTGGTCGAGAAGTTCCCAAAAGGTGTAATCCGCCGTTGCAACCGTACAGAACGCCTTGCCGGATACGTTCACGAATCTCATAGCCGGGGGATTGGCTGCTTCGGACAGGCGGTAGACCCGCGTGTGCTTTTTCATCAGGTCAACACCCGGCTTCGGATCCCCGTTCACCACGAAGCTGCGCCACGGAGCCCAGAGGCTGAAAGTCGGTGACTTCACAACGAAATAGCCGTCCGGAATTTCGCCCTTGTAACCCGGGGGCAGGATCAGGAACTTGCCGCCTGCACCCTTGTCAGGACCCGTGAACCCAATATCGACCACCCATCGATACCACATATCGTTGACGGCACCGAGCACCTTCGGCGGGGCTTCGAGTACCAACGGACCACCTCGCAGATCGAGCCACATCCAGCTATAGGGGGTTTGAGTATTTGGAGTCAGAAAGATGGACTTTGAATCCATCCGGTTCTCGAAGATCGGTACAGTCGTGTTGGCCGGACCCAACTTGAGAATCTCATTCCGGTTTGTCACCTGACTCACAGCCGGGATCGCCAGCAGGTAGGCTTGCACTGCCCGCTGGAAATCAAGGTTATCGTAGAGCTTCTTGACACTGGTATCGTCCGGGAAGCCGTCGAAGAACTTGAGCGTACCCAGTCGGGTTTTCACCTCGTCCGGCGACTCGATGCCCGGCGGAACGGGCGTGGTCATCTTCATTTTGGGTGACTTTGCCCAACCCGGCGGCGCAAGAATGACGATCATCACGATGATGAGGGCCGCTTTAAGCATCCATGTATTTCTCATTGTGTTTGCGCCTTTCTCTGTTCAGTTGTCATAGTAAGCGATTTATAACGCTTTTCTCTAAAAAAATATAGGGAAGGAAAGGGCGTCGTGCCCTCTCCTTCCCCGTGTTTAATTCTTCTCAGTCCGACATCGCTTTTTTATGCGCCGCCACTGCGCGTGCCGTGTGTTCCTCCGCCTTGTCGGCCTTCTTCATCTCCTTCACTTCGATGGTGACCTTGGGGATCTTGCCGGTGAATCGCGACTTCTTCTCCGACCCGATCGCTTCGACCACCGGTGTGGCAAGGTCGATACCGACATCGGCGGTTTCGTCCGCCGAGAATATCATCGGCTGGGTGCGCTCAATGCGGCCTTCGGCGACCTTCTTGCCGTTGACAAGGATCGTGCCCACGCCGCCCTTGCCGAGCCCACCGCCGTCGTAGACGAAGTCGAAGCGGATCGTCGACTTTTCGGGTTTGAGCTTGTCTTTCGCAGCGACGGTGAAACGTTGCAGGCCAAGGAAGTTGTAGTCGTAGGCAGGAGAGCCATCCTTCACGTAAAGCGCCCAGCCGCCGAATCGGCCGCCCTGTGCGATGATGATGCCGTTAGCCGTTTTCCCTTCCGGCACCTCGATCTCCGCGGTGATGGTTTTGGACTTGTTCTTGATGTTCAGGAACACGTTCTCGGTCATGCCCGTCATCCCTTCGGCCAGCGTGATCGAGGTGCGGCCCGCCATCAGGTCGGGGCGGCCGACCAGCTCTGCGTTGATGCGCTCGAACACCCGGTCGTCGATGGGAAGCGCCTGGTTCTTCTCCGCCTCCTTCATGAACAGGGCTTGCAGCTCGGCGAGCTTCTGCGGGTTCTTCGAGGCCAGGTCGTGCACCAGGCTGAAGTCTTTTCGCGTGTCATACAACTCCCAGATGTCTTCTGTCAGCGGCCGGCGGGGCTTCTGCTCCCACGGCGCCTTGTGGATGGTTCGTGCGAACCAGCCCTCGTGGTACATGGCCCGATTGCCGAACATCTCGAAGTACTGAGTAACGTGCCGGTCCTTGGCTTTGCCGTCGCCGAAGGTGTAGACCATACTCACGCCGTCCATCGGGCGTTGGGGCGTGCCGTTGATTATCTTCGGTTCTGGCAAACCGGCCGCCTCGAGGATGGTCGGGGCGACATCGATCACGTGATGGAACTGGGTGCGCAGCTCGCCCCTGGCCTTGATGCCCTTGGGCCAGCGAATGGCCATGCCGACTTTGGTGCCGCCATGGTCCGACGCCACCTGCTTGGTCCACTGAAAGGGGGTGTCTAACGCCACCGCCCAGCCGGCCGCCATGTGCGGGTAGGTCTCCGGCCCGCCCCACTTGTCCAGAAACTTGAGCATGTCAGGGACCGTCTCCTGCACGCTGTTGAAGTAGGTCATTTCGCTGAACATGCCGCTGCGGCCTCCCTCGGCACTCGTTCCGTTGTCCCCGGCGACATAGAAAATCAACGTGTTATCGAGTTGCCCGGTCTCCTCGATTGCCTTGACGACCCTGCCGATCTCATGGTCGGTCATCTCGATAAAGGCGGCAAATACCTCGGCCTGGCGTGTGAAGAGCTTCTTCTCATCGGCGGAAAGTTTGTCCCAGTCCGGGATTGCCTCGGGCTTTGCGGCCAAGGGGGTGCCCCTTGGCACGACACCGCGTTCGATCTGCCTTGCCAGGATCTGCTCGCGCAGTTTGTCCCAGCCATGGTCGAACTTGCCCTTATGCCTGGCGATCCACTCCTTGGGAACATGGTGCGGCGCGTGCACGGCGCCGGGCGCGAAGTACACGAAAAACGGCTTGTCCGGCCTCAGCGCCTTCTGGTATTTGACCCAGGCCACCGCCTGATCGGTCATGTCGTTCATGAAATGGTAGTTCGGGTCCTCCGGCAGTTCGACCGGATGGGTGCCGTCGTAGATGAACGGCGCCCACTGGTTTGTCTCGCCGCCCAGGAAGCCGTAGAACTTGTCGAAGCCCTGACGGGTGGGCCAGCGGTCGAAGGGGCCGGATACGCTCGCCTCCCAGGCAGCGGTCTCGTGCCACTTGCCGAACGCGCCGGTGCTGTAACCGTTGAGGCGCAGCATCTCGGCGAGCGGGGCAACGTTGCCGGGAATCTGGCCTGTGTTTCCTGGAAATGTCGTGCCCGTCTCGATGATCGCGCCCATGTTATTGACGTGATGGTTGCGCCCGCTCTTGAGCGCCGCGCGGGTCGGCGAGGAGACGGCGGTGGTGTGGAAGTTGTTGTATTTCAGCCCCTCCCCGGCCACACGGTCGAAGGTGGGGGTCGGGACCGGCCCGCCATACGCGCTGGTCCCCGCGAAGCCAAGGTCGTCGAGCAGGATGATCAGCACGTTCGGTGCCTGTGCCGTCGCCTTGACGTCGAATCTCGGCGGCGGCGTGGCATTCCGGACATCCAGCACGTTGCTTTGCGGGTACTTGGGCTCCGGGATCGGAAGCGTCGTGCGGTCGATAGCAGTCTGCGCCGCGGCCGACGCCGCGCAGACCGCCGACAGGGCAACGCCGATCGTCATGTTCAGGGCATTTCGACTCATGGTCCTTCTCCTCTTTTTTTATCTTACCGCTCGTTCATTCTCCCCATGGCTGCACTCTTTTTCGGAGGCTGTCGCGACGGAGGCGCCACGAGCACTGCCTGAACTTCAGCGATATTGCCGCTGGGCGCCGGCTGCAAAGGCGATGCGAGGGGGGATGATTCCCCCCCCTCGCCATAGCAGTGTTACTTCTCCAACGTGATCTTCACACCCTCGAGCGACAGCTTCAGATTAACGCCCCGGGTCGTGGAGACCAGATCAATGACCACGCCGTTCTGGTTCTTCATCGTAAGGGCACCCGCCCCACCGGCCAGGGTTCCCTCCGCGGAGGCGGCCGTGTAGTTGCCGTTGAAGTCTTCGAGCTTCTTGAGGTTGTACACCTTGCCCGACGACGTGGCCTTGGTGATCCCGACGTCAACGACCGAGAGGCCCGACACCTTGAACGGGTATTCCTTGCCATCGTAAGTCAGGACGCCCTTTCCCCAGCTGTACCCGATCCCGAGGGCAACCTGCCCCTCGGACATGGTAAGGGTGGCATCGACCTTCTTCTCCTGGGCTACTGCCAGGCCGGAGAGACACAGAAACAGGGTCATTGTGATTGCCGTAAAAATCGCGAAACGCTTCATGGGTAAACCTCCTTCATGGAATTGAATTGAATTAAACTACAGAGAACTCATTGTCCGTTTTCTATTCCTGTACCTTCTGCACTGTTGGCTGCTCAGGCTGCTGTGCAGTTTCCGCTAATTGACTTTTCGGATTGAGGAAATCCTTTCAGGAGACAATCCCCCTTTATAAAAGGGGGAGATTCTGCTCCCTCCTTTGTAAAAGGTTCTGGATCAGTCCCCCTCACCCTTCCCTCTCTCGCGGAAGGGACAGGGAGGAGCTTTAGGGGGGTCAGTTGCTCGCAATAACGGAATATTCGGTTCCTGGAGGCCGAAGGCCTTTGCGGGCCTCCGGCCTTCGGAACCTGGTTACTGCTTCACGATGAAGTCATCTCTTCTGTTCTTGGACCAGCAGGCCTCGGTGGCCTCCTTGCAGAGGGGCTTCTCCTCACCGTAGCTCACCGTGCTGACCCGGTCTTTGCCGATTCCCAGATCCATCAGGTACTTCGCCGCCGAATCCGCCCTGCGCTGGCCCAGGGCCATGTTGTACTCGTTGGTCCCGCGCTCGTCGCAGTGGCCCTCGACAACCACCTTCGCGCCTGCGTTCTTCTGGAGCCACTCGGCGTTGCGCTTCAGCACCTCACGGCCCTCCGGCAGGATCACGTACTTATCGAAATCAAAGTAGATGGCCTCGAGCTGATCCGGTGCCGCGCCAGGCGCAACCACCGGCGGAACCACCACGGGCGCTTCCGCTGCGGGCGGCGGAGGGGGAGGAGGTCCGAGGAACACCCTCTCCACAAAGGCCCCCATACCCGCTGGCGACTCGATGTCCTTCGCCTGCACCAATGCCCCGCACTCGCCGGCTTTCACCACCTTCTCGAGCAGCGCCTTGCCTTCGCCCTGCGGGTCATCCAAGGTCATGCGGTCCGGGCCGATCTGCACCGCGTAGATGCAGATGTTGTCCTTCATGGCCGCCTTCATCGCCTGCGCCGAGGCCACCGCCTTCGGCATGTCAAGCCCGTCGGTGAAGATAATGACAGCCGACTTGCCCGCCAGGGGCTTGAGATCCATCGTGGCCGCATCCAGGGCCTTATCCAGGGGGCTGTCCACCCCGTAGGTCTTGAGACTGAAGATGGCCTTGTTGAAATCCTGCTTCACCCACGGGACCATCCCGTACATCAGGATGGTGTCGATATCCCTTCTGAAGGCCATCCGCCCCGCAAACTCCCGCAGACCCGCGGTGAGCTTGAGGTTCGGGATCGAGTCGTTGAAGAGCCGGGCGATGTGCTGGGCGTACTCCAGTTGTGTGGTTCGCATCCTTTGACCGGATTCGCTCACTCGCGTCCCCGGATAGGTCTGCGCCACCAAGGGCTCAGCCCCCTGCGAACGACCCCCACCGTAGTAAATCCAGTCATGGTAGGTATCCATGGATGCCGAGGCATCCAGGATGGTTTCGAAGTTGTTTGTCTTCTGCACCACCTGGCCTGATCTGAGTTTCGGGTTGAGATCGACGGGCGTGATCGGCCTATCCATCGTCGCACAGCCTGTCACCATGACAAAACACATCACAGCGACGAGCAGACTCAAAACGTTTCTTTTCATCTCTGATCCTCCTTCACGAAATCTTCGGGTTCAGGTTTGCCGGGTCGTCTGCCACTATTTCTTCATGTGCTCGACGGAAATCGCCAGGGCCTCGGTGTAGGTGATCATCAACTCATCACCGACTTTCACTTTCTCCAGGTTCGAGGGGTCCAGCACCTTTACCGTCGTCAGTTTGCCTTCCGGCCCCTTGAGGGTTATGGTGCTCTTCTGCTTATCGAAGGCCGTAATGGTGGCCGTCACGGTTACCTGCCTGGCCGCCATTCCTCCGGGCATCTCGCCGGGCTTTGCCTTGACGATGGCCGTCTTCTCCCCCGTTCCCGCAAACGTGCCGGGCTGGATGACTTCCACTGCGATCGACTCGTAAAACTTTATTGTCACGAGATCACCGACTTTGACCTGGGGCAGGTTTACGGCCTCTTCACCGACCTTGATCTCCCTGACTTCCCCGTCATCCCCCTTCAGGGTGACGATCCGCTTCTCCAGATCGATGGCCACGACGGTTGCCGTCATGACCGTCTCCATTTCGTTCACGACCGTGGGAGGAGCCGCCCCCTGCGTCGCCTGCGCAAAAGCTCCTGTCGCCACGGACAGCATCAACACAACAGCCGCTGCCACAACCGATCTTATTTTCATCGAATCCATCCTTTCTTTTTGAAATGCTTGTTTGCATGCATCGAGACACTGATTTTTCATCGCACCAGGCTCTGGCCGGCTTTTGTTCCCGGGGACATCAGTTTGCTCTTCTGATTCGCCTCAGGGCTTCGATTCCCTCCCATCTCTCATCGCTGCCGGTCCTGAATCTGGCCGACTCGCCCAGCAGGTCGATAGCCCCGAGCAGGGCGCTGCCACTGCCGGAGCGTAAGTAACCGTCGAAGCTTCCCGGTGCGTCCCACTCGCTGGAAAGAGAAAAAAGCTCCCCGTCCTCCCCGTCCCGGGTAACACGGCAAGCCAGGCATCCTATTTCCTTGCGCATCGTAGGGAGAAGCGCCTGCAGGGTCTGGTAAAGCTCATTGACCTTTCCGGGATGAGCCCTGACCTCGATCGTGAGCGTCATGATGTGCCTCTCCTTTTTTCCGGTCTGTCAGCTACGGGGTAAATGTTCTTCACAGTGCGACAGGTCAGTAACTGCGGTGGAACGGAGGTTTCTGTGAGTTACTACTCCAAGAAGCATACCAGGCAGGCGGGAGTGGCAGTTAATTATCAAGATGTTGATATTGAACGGTTATTTAATATATTGCAGATGTCATGACTAATCGTGGACTGGGAAATCCCTCAATATACTGCGGTACCTCAACATGTTGAGGGCTGATTGTTGAGGGTGGTTTTTCAGGGCCGCTTGATGCCCAGTTTTTTAATCCGGAAACGAAGGGTGCTCGGGTGTAGATTGAGGATCGAGGCGGCGCCTTTCGCCCCCTCGATTTTCCAGCCCGTTTCGCTCAGAACTCTCAGGATGTGTTCACGCTCCATGGCTGCCAGATCCTTCAAAGACTTATCCGTCGCATCGGAATCCGTGAGAGGTTCGAGACGGTCGGCAAGTTGAAGCACAGGACCGGTGGTGGTGATCACGGCCCGTTCGATGACATGCTCCAGTTCCCTCACGTTGCCGGGCCAATGGTAGCCCTCCAGGGCCTTCATGGATGTCTTTGGTATGGTCTCGATCCGCCTGCCGATCTTGCGGGAATACTTGTCCACGAAAAAGCGCATGAGCTGCGGGATATCGTCGGCCCGCTTCCGGAGCGGCGGGATCGAGACGGGGAACACATTAAGCCGATAAAAGAGATCCTCCCGGAACCGACCGGTACGGACCTCCTCCTTCAAGTCGCGACTCGTCGAGGCGATGACCCTCACATCCACCTTGATTGTTTTGGCACTGCCCAGCCTTTCAAATTCGCCGTCCTGGAGCACGCGCAGGAGCTTCGACTGGAGCTCCAGCGGCAGCTCCCCGATCTCGTCGAGAAAGATCGTCCCCCCGTCGACCGCCTCGAAGCGCCCGGCCTGCCTGGCGTGGGCCCCCGTAAAGGCCCCCTTCTCGCGGCCGAACAGCTCGCTCTCGATGAGGTTGGCCGGCAGGGCGGCACAGTTCACTGTCATCATCGGCCGGTCCTTGCGGAAGCTGAGGCCGTGGATGGCATTGGCGACCAACCCCTTGCCCGTCCCGGTCTCGCCGAGAATCAGGACGGTCGCGTCCGTGGGTGCCACCTGCCCGACCCGGAAGAGGACATAGTTGAGGGCGTCGCTGCTTCCGATGATTTTCTCGAAACCCTGCCCCTGGCTGAGCTCCTCGCGCAGGTAGACGTTTTCTTTTTCCAGTTGAAGCTTCAGCCTCTCGATCTCCTCGAGCTGATTCCGGAGCCTGACCTCCATTTCCTTTCGTTCTGTGACGTCGATGGAGACGCCCATCAGGCGCTCCGGCAGTCCCGGTTCTTCGGAATAAGGACGCCCGCGTGCAACGATCCAGCGGATGTTCCCGCCGGGATGCAGGATGCGGTATTCGACGTTGAGCCGTTCCCCCGTCTCCAGGCTCTGCCGGACGCTCTCCCTGACGATCTTGCGATCGTCAGGATGGATCACTTCTGTGAATCGATCGAAACTCAATTCCTCGTCCGGGGCGAATTGAAATAGCTTCCGCAGCTGATCCGTCACCCAGACTGACCTCGTGTCCGTGTTCATGATCCACATGCCCGTCCCGGACGAAGACGCCGCAAGGCTCAGGCGCTCTTCGCCTTCGCGCAAGGCCCGCTCCGCGTTCCTTCGCTCCAGGGCATTCGCGAAGATTTCCCCGAGGAGACGCAGCCGCGGGACGAATTCCTCGGGCCAGACACGCTCGCTTTTCACCGAATTGATGGCAATAAGGTGAGTGACGGTCTCGCCGGTGAGAATCGGAATGGTCAGGTTTGATCGAATTCCCCATTCGATCCAGGTTTTCTTGTCTACGTCAGCATCGGCAGGCATATCCTCAGGCCTCGAAAAAGAGACCACTTCGCGCTTTCGGGTCAGCTTATCGTACCCCCATGGATTGATTGATCTGGGCAGTTCAACCCCCTCGGGAACAGGCGGAACATGCTCAGAACAAGCAGCATGGGTGATCAGCCATGAGGCCTTGCCCGGCAATACCCGAAGAAGCCCGCAGCGGTCCACCTGGAAAAAATGCAGGATGATCTTCAGAGCGCGCTCGATTTCCCCGTCAACCTGTTCACATGAAACATTGACGAACCGCGCGGAAAGGTCCGACAGCAGTCTCTCGAACCGCAGGCGCTCTTCCAGCGCCTCCCCGATCCTTTCCCGCTCGTGGATCTCCCGTACCAGAGACTCCGTGATCCCAAGCAGTTCACTCGTGCGCTCCTGGACCATCGCATCCAGTACCACGTTCCGGCTTTCCATCTGGTCCCGCAGGCGGTGGAGGGCCAGGTGCGCCTCCACACGTGCCAGAACCTCCCCGGCATGGAAAGGTTTGGTGATGTAGTCCACGCCCCCAGAATCAAACCCCCTGATCTTGTCCCCCGGGTCGTTGAGGCCGCTGAAGAAGATCACGGGGATGCGGCCGGTTTTTTCCGCCCCCCTGAGACGGCGGCAGACCTCGTACCCGTCGAGATCCGGCAGCCGGACATCGAGCAGGATCAACTCGGGGGGGTCCGCCACGGCAACCATCAGCGCCGTCTTTCCGTCAGGCGCGCAGCGGGTCTCGTAGCCTTCACCTGACAGAAGGGCTTCGAGCGTCTGTAGTGCGTCCAGATCGTCATCGACGACCAGCAGCCTGCCTTTCGATTCGTGCGGTATCGTCTGATCCATCATATCTTGCGGGTTGGCCGGACAGAAACGATTCAGATTACGTGTGAGAGCCTGAGGACGAATCCAGCGTGAAACTAACGCCTTAGTAATGTGTCATGATAAAGGATTATCCCCCTGAAGGCAAGAAGAACGATTTTCCAAACCCTTCATCACCTCAACGGTCTTTTTTACGGTTACACCAACACTTTTAAATATGTTAAAAGCAAATACTCACGTCAGATGCTTAGCGCTGACTTATTGGCAGGAGGCAATGAATTGTGAACCCTAGTGGGCAGAAGAGACACCTCCGCAAGTTTACATGCAGGAGTGTATGGTGAAGAATATTGTTCGCATCAATCTATTTTTTTTGATCATTCTCCTTTGTGTTTTTGCTTTTCACAAACCTTTGCTGGCGCTCAGTTGCGGAAAGTTTGATTATCCGAAGTGCGATGGGCCCGATCTTCAGTATGCCGGTGGCTTTAACCCGCAAGTTGGTTTTGGCGGTTTTGGTGGCGGCGCATGCCGTGCCGACCGCACACCGGTCATCTTTATCCACGGCAATGGCGATTGGGCGATCAACTGGGACTCGCCGATTACCGGCTCAGTCAAAAATTACATTGTGCCCACACGCTCAGTCTATCAGGAATTCAAGTCGCACGGTTATAATGATTGCGAGCTCTTCGGAATAACCTACCTGTCCGCCGAAGAGCAGGCATCACCAAAAACCAATTATCACAAGCCGGAAAAGTACGACATTTTGATACGCTTTATAGAAGCCGTTAAAGCCTACACAGGTAAAGAACAGGTTGATATTGTTGCCCATTCGCTGGGTGCCTCCATGTCGCTTGCTGCTCTGACCTATCAGGATAATCTTCGTCAGGGAAAAAACGGCTGGGCCGGTGTACGCCGGCTTGTCAATATCGCCGGGGGTATACGCGGCCTTCCCGCCTGTCTTGCCGCAGGATTCAGCAATCCTTTTCTTACCACCTGCGGTTCCGAGAATGTGTTCAATAAATATATTTTTGGTTTTTATCCGGATTCCCGATTACCTGTGGGATTCAACAACTGGACAGGGGCCGAGGGACCGCTTAGTTTAAGGCGCGTTCCGGGGCATCATCCGAAAACGTATTTTTACAGCCTCCACGCCGGATATCACGACCAGATTCACTGCATGACTACGAAAAGGCATCAAAGCTGCGATGAGGGGGCATTGTTTGATCCATTTGACAATGTGAGGGCTCAGTTGAATGTCGGCGCCGGCTCGAAAGCTCGAAAAATGAATTTCGATTTTAAGGACTGGCGTCCGACTGCCCTGTCTGGCGGGGATACCGACGGTGTGGGGCATTTCAAGGTCAGAAACAACACCGGTCAGATCATTTTTGAGATGCTCAATACTGACTGCACGGGTATGGACTGCAAAGGTTCTTACACAGGAGGGCCTGTGAAAGCGGGCCCAGAATGAATAGCGATTGCATGGACAGCATCCGTTCCGGCTTGCGCGTGACTTCGACGCAAAATTCAATGCCGATAGATTCCAAGGAGGCCACCATGAAAATATGGATCGTTCCTCTGACGGTTGTTTTCCTCGTCTGGTTCAGCGGCTGTGCGACGACTGTCGATCACAAGAGAACCCAACGGGACTACGACAGCAAGATGTCCGGTCAGCAAGGCGATGTGGAGAAGCTCAAGGCCCGCTTCGACCAGTTCGAGAAGAATTACACGGAAACGTTGCGGGACTTAAGGAATAACCAGGCCAATCTCGGCGCCGATCTCGGGGCCGTCCGCGACGATGTACGGACGCTGCGAGGCCAGATGGAGGAGATGAACAAGAAATTCACCGCCATGGGCCGGAGCCAGAATATGACAAATCGATTGGACGACCTGACCTTACGGATCGGGAACATCGAAAATTCCCTGGGGAGCGGTAAAAAGGAGCCGAGCGGGCAACGATCCGAAGCGACGGGCGGAGAGCTGTCTGCGGAGGTCAAAACAGATCCGAAGACTGCTTATCATGCCTGCTACAAACTCTTCAAGGACGGTCAGTATGCAAAGGCCCGGGAGGAGTTTCAGAAATTTCTAAAACAGTATCCGAAGACGACCTATTCGGACAATGCCCAGTTCTGGATCGGAGAAACCTGGTACGTCGAAGAGAAATACGAAAAGGCCATCGTCGAATACGAAAAGGTGATACAGGGGTTCCCCACGGGCGACAAGGTGCAAGATGCCCTTTTGAAGCAGGGCATGTCATTTCAGAAACTCGGTGACAAGGCGAGCTCCAAGATCGTCTACCAGCAGATCATAAAAAAATATCCCCAGACCCATCAGGCCAAGGTCGCACGGACAAAATTATCAGAACTGAAGTAACGGGGACCGGGCAAAGGGTTTCGGGTCAAAGAAAGATTGCCGCGAAGGCTGGAACGGTAATATTTACTAGTCATGCATGAAAAAAAGGAAGGTATAAAATCAAGGGGCCAGCCCGATGATGGCTAACCCCTTTTCTTATTTGCTGAGAGATGACTAACGTATCTCTATCTTTCAATTTAAAGTGGATTTTCTTATTATCAGATGCGCCGGGCAACCTCATCCCTTCTTCATGCCTTTCTTCAACATATCCTTCATCTCTTGTTCTGGCATCGGCGGCTTGTCGGCATGGGCTTCTTTGACGTGCACCTTGCCTGTTGCCATCAATTTGGTCATCGCCTCATCATCATTCTGGGCATCCACCTTGATTTCGTAATTGCAGGGTGCCGGGCATTTAAAAGAATACTTCATGGCTCTCACCTCCTTGGTTCTGGTAACTGTTTTGCTTTCTAAATGACTCGATTCGACTCGGCAGTTCGATCTTCAAGGGATGCGAAAGGGGATCCCTTCAACCCTGGGTCTTCTCCCAGTCCTTGACCTGCTTTTCGGCTTCCTCTTTTGCGATCCCGTATTTCTCCTGGATCTTGCCAAGGAGAATGTCGCGTCTACCGGCGATTTGGTCGACTTCATCATCGGTCAATTTGCCCCATTTCACCTTCACCGTACCGCTGAATTGCTTCCAGTTACCCTTTACCTGATCCCAGTTCATATCTTTCTCCTTTCAATTGATCTTGATCATATTCAGGCGACACACGCCATTCCACCCATGGCCAACAGGCCCATCCTGTAAAGGCTCACGTTCGCCTACTTTGTGATCAGATTATTCTTTACGGATTTGACCCCTTTGACGCTTCTGGTGATTTCACTTGCTTTATCGACAGCTTTTTGAGAATCAACGAAGCCGCTCAGTTGAACGTCGCCCTTGAACGTTTCGACACTGATCTGGAATGACTTGAGAAAATCATCCTGGGCAAGCTGAGATTTTACCTTGGTCGTGATGGCCATATCGTCAACCTGTTCACCTGTGCTTGCCTGTTTGGGTGTCGAATCACAGGCCACGAAGGTGGCGATCAGCATAAGAAGCACTAAAGAGCCGATGAAGATATTTTTCCTCTTCATAATGCTTACTCCTCTCTGTACGTTTGTTATGAACAGGTCCGTTGCATGTCTCCGATGATCGTCGTCCCTGAATCACTTGAATCACCGTCACGACGATGGCGATGACCAGCAGGATGTGAATGACCCCACCCATCGTGTAGCCATTGATCAATCCAAACAGCCACAAAATCAAGAGAGTCACGAACAGGGTCCAACGCATCACAGAGGAGGATGATCGTGAAGGGTTCCGGGACTATTGCCGTCCTCAAACGGGCCGGGACTGCATGAGTAGCCGTCGTGGTGTGGAAACTATCGAAGAAGACGTATGTGTCTGGGTCGTCGCACACCTACCCTCGTCTGCTCCAATAGAAGCCACCACCGCCGAACACTAGCAACAACACGACGATGATAAGGATGGTTGTAAGATCCATGACAATTTCTTCCTTTTATTTTGCTGAACATCTGTGTCAGGTTCAGGTTCTTTTGTTGATCGCGCACTTCGCATCCTTCACCTCTGCTTGTCAGAATAAGGGGTCGTGCAGAGAATCGGAATAGGGGATTCCCTGATTTCGTCATTCAATAATCATTAGATAGGGAGATTCAGGAAGCTTGGGGGTAATAAAATGAGAGAGACATTGTCGGCACTGCCAGTCTAATCGGTACAACAGATTTCCTTGAGTTTCCATCCGACCCGTTACCGGGCCATATCATTCAACGGATCTTTTTGCCTTTCTTTCCTTCATCGTCCTGCATGTTGTACGAAGTATCCTCTTCCTACCCTCTCTTCTTCTTTCTGAGCTGCACTGGAAGGTCTCATCGAACGTTGTGAACGCTTCCTCTCCAGGTTGAGCATCATGAAGAAAGATTCGCCGTAAAAGTCTTCGCTGCCTCTGAAGACTTGCTTCGTCTTCCCGAGACTGGATACCAGCCTTAGATTAACGCTCTTTCTTTCTCGCAGGTTCATTTTCACATTTTTCGTCTGCTTAAGCTTTTTGCCATAGTAGCCTATCAATAGTTGCAGATGTCCTCCAATCGGGGAAAGTCTTATTTGTTATTTCGCAATACCTTATTTGTGAGACTTGAATAACCCCCACTCCATGACCAATCAATCGTCTCCGTTGGTTGTATCCTGATAAGCGGATCGGCAGTCAATCATTTGCCACAAATGCTCCTCCTTCCCGTAGCAGGCAACGTGTACGATCCGAATACCATTAGATCCCAGAGATCAGAATCATCTGGTAAATGACAACAACACTGTAGATAACCGCACTAAAATAAATGACAGGTTTTATGATCCGAAACGTGCTGTGAAGACACAGAATGATAACCGAGCCTGAGATGATGGCAAACTTCCATGAAATGAAATGGTCACCACAGGTTTCAATGAGCCAGTGCATGAAGGGGTTCACTTCGTGGCCACCGCTATCAAGAATGATCCGAGTGAATGCAGCATCAAAAATGTTCAGCACAAAAACAAGGAGAACCCAGATAAAGAGTCCACTTCCATATCGATCAATATAGCCCCCCTTCTTCTGATCCGCCATGCGCCTGAATGTGCTCCGGCGGCCCACGATGGTGTACCGGCTCAGAATGGGGGTAGGCGTTTTCCTACGATCCGGATGGGCCCTGTTTTCCATCTGCTTCAAAATCCCGAAATGCACGTGTTTGGATACGCGAGATCAAATTATGAATCTTCTTTGATACCTTCGTCCGTAATGATGATGCGGCCCTTCGTATTGCTTTTTAAATGCCGATCCAGATGTTCATCCATAAGTCTCAAGAGAATATCCGCTGTGGAATGTTTGTCAAAGAAGGACTTCGATACGATGACAAGAGGAATTCTGTCTTTGTGTTTAAGCTGGAAGGTCTGCGAGATACGCTCAGAATCATAATGATCTTCTATGGCATAATCAGGACATTTTGCCCTCAGATAAATTCTAACCATATCGAGTTTCTCTGTCGGGAACATATGTATCCCCTACAGTCGATTCTATGATGAAACCGATAATGATCCGATGGGAAAAAGATATTGCCCGATGCATCGTGGGCACTGCCCGCTTTTGCTACCTGAAAATTCATCATCGCGCAGACATCTGACATCAAATCCAGAGTGAAACGGTCATCCTCCACGATCAGTCCCCTTTCTTCCAGAGGTCATGGGTCTGCTCTGTAAAGGAAATGAAAAGGGAGTAACGATCATTTCAGCGGGTGCCCCCGCGATCCGTTGCTGGACGTGCATTTGCTTGCGGGTCATGTTTGGAAAGGGGGGGTTGAGGGCCTACATCAAGCGGGATGCAGCCCTCAGGGTACCACGACCATTTTCCCGCTTTCCCATGGCTCGCCCCCCCTGTTCTATCGGCTATAGCAACCAATCCAGTGATTATTGCGGACATCGCCCGGATTTTTATCTTGTGGTGCTCTCCTCCGCTGCGCGTTCCAGCTCTTCATCCTTACCCTCATAATCGTTCGCAATAAATGTACCCGAAAGGACTTATGCATTTTAAATAGCTGAAATAATTTGCTTTTTTGTCTATGTGATTTTCGAGAAGAAGCCGACGATCTGCTTGAAGTGTAGGATTATTCCTACATCCAGGGCGGTTAAATTCTGGTAAGATCCTTAAAATACACGATAAATGAGGTGTAGGATTATTCAATCACCCCTGTCATGATATGAGTGGAGCCCGAAACAAAAAAAGGGAAATCGCTAAGTGTGCGATTTCCCTTCTCTTTTAATGGTGGGCCGCACAGGGATCGAACCTGCGACCCGCTGATTAAGAGTCAGCTGCTCTACCAACTGAGCTAGCGGCCCAAGATATTCAGTTTTTCGATTTATGGCGCGCCCGGCACGACTTGAACGTGCGACCAACAGATTCGAAGTCTGCGACTCTATCCAACTGAGCTACGGGCGCATTTTTTGTTGCCCGTTTTATTTCTGGGGTGAGTGGAGGGACTTGAACCCTCAACCTTCGGGGCCACAACCCGACACTCTAACCACTTGAGCTACACCCACCATCTGGTTCTGGCACGCCTGCAGGGATTCGAACCCGGGACCTACGGATTAGAAGTCCGTTGCTCTATCCAGCTGAGCTACAGGCGCACTTGAGATTCCGATCGGAAAGAGGATTTATTAAACTCTTTGCCGGGTTTTGTCAAGCGGCAATTCATATTTTTTTTCACCCTGTCATCGCAGGACGAATCCCACGATCCCCTCGAATTTATACCCCTTGCGTCCCATGCCCTCTCCGGCGGCGTCCGTGGTGAAGAAATGATGGCTTGTCGTCGGGTTGAACCACCGGTAAAGCTCCTTCGTGTTGGGTAGGCGGATCGTGGCGATGTTGCCGATGGGCCCTTCGAACAGGTATCCCGCGAGATTCTTGCGCCCGCCGCTTCGCACCGCGGCATAGTAATGATCTCCGATCGAGGGGTTGTACCACCGGTACAGCTCGACGGTCCCCGCCGCCCCGGGGCCATAGAGCCGGAAAGCAAGCCCCTCTCGATGGTATGCGCCGAGATAGCGAGGGTCCTCCTTGTCGGGCTGAGTCGTAAAGAGAGTGTCATCGCCCCGCGTGTACCGGTAAACAGGGAGGAGTTTCGGCGCCGGCTCGCCCGTGACGTTGAGGGAAATGGGGATGCGGGCCGTACCCCCGTTCGAGGCTATCGTGACATGGTCCGTGTAGATCCCGGGCTTGAGCTCGGAGAGGTTTATCCGGACCGTAACGAAATCCGCCTCCCGGGTGGTGGTGCCCGAAAGGGGCGTCAGCCGGGCCCATGCCGATGGAGGCTGATTGGCCCTTATGTCGCTCACGAATATCCCTTCGAGGATGACGGCGCCCTTCCCCACCTGGACCTGAATACTGTGCAACCCTTCAGGCAGATCCTCGATGACGATTCCTTCGAAGCGATTCCCTTCGAGCTCCAGCAGCGGCATTTCCCTGGCCGGGCGCTCATCGGCGGACACACGGACCAGGGCCTCTTCGGAGCCCCTCTTTCCATACAGGACGGCACCGGTCCCCTGGATCTGGAGTCGCATCGTGCAACCCGGCCCCGCCGCTTTCGGATAACCCTTCTCGACGACCCAGTTGCCCGCCGCCTGCAGCACATCCTTCAGGTGGCCCGGTGCCGTGTAAGGCCCCCCCGTCGTCAGTGCCTCGTTGAGCAGCGACAGGTATCTCCCCCGCCCGCTACCCGCCGCGACGCGGGCCTGTCCGCCTGCCGACGTTGCTGCCTGCCACCGCAGCACGCCCGCCCCTCCGTTCGTGATGCGTATTTTGCGCGTGAGCTCTTTGACGGGCTCCATGTCCCCCAGGTCAAACCCCCGCGGCTCCACCTCGAGGGCGGGCCGGGACTTCGTATCGGTCAGGCTGAACTTGAGAAACACCGTCCGGCCGCCCTCATTGGATTCAATCCGCAGCGCCTCGCGATAGGACCCTTCGGCAAGCGTTCTCTGCAGCACGTGGGAGTTTCTTCCGGATGAGATCCGGATCTCCACAGGGTGATCGCCCGTCTCCTGCCGTCCCCTGAGGGAGCTCAGCACGACATCGACCCGCGACGGCAGGTTGCCGCATTCCCCCGTGAGCCCCGCGCCCTTCGAGGACTCCCAGCCAGGGGGCTCCTCGATGGCCCACCGGATCCGTCCCTCCCCCGTGTTTGTGATCTGAAACTGGGCCCGTGCGCTCTCGCCGGACCCGATCACGCCGAAGTCGATCTCGCGGGTCGACACCGACAGGGCGGCAGGCCGATTGTCACGGGCCGATGCCGTCTCCGGATTTCCATGGGCCACCAGAATCATAAGAAGGCAGAGAGGGGCCGTGAACCCGATTGCCATAATTCTCGAAATGCGCTTCATCGCAGCCTCCCCGCCTCGCCGCCCGATGAGGGTCGTGCATCGGCCGTCTCGAAAAAGCTTGACAGGCAGGCCCCCGGAGTATAGAAGGCATCCTTTGACATTTTTATATCAAGTCCTACATTAGGGTGCTGGGAACACTTGCCCCTGCCCCGCACTGCCGCCTGCATCATATAAGCAGAGGTCACGTTCTTCCGTGGCAAGCAAGGACGATCTGACAACCTGGGTTGCCCTCAAGTCCGTCGAGGGGGTCGGTAACGTCGCGTACCGGAACCTTCTGGATGCTTTCGGCTCGCCGGCTCGCGTCCTCGAGGCCACCCTGGCCCAACTGGAGCAAACGCCGGGATTAAACCACAAGACGGCCTGCAACATCAAGGACTTTCGAGGTTTGCAGAGGGCCCGCGCCGAGATCGACAGGGCGGCGCGCGAGGGCGTGTCGATTGTCACGGTGAAGGATCCGGCTTACCCGGAGCGCCTGCGGAGGATATACGATTATCCCCCGCTTCTCTATATAAAAGGAACGCTCTCACCGGAAGACATCCCCGTTGCCGTCGTCGGGTCCCGAAACGCGAGCCCCTACGGCCGTTTCGTCACGGAGCGGCTCTGCCGGGAGTTGGCACTCCGGGGGGTGACCGTTGTCAGCGGGCTTGCACGCGGGATCGACACCTGTGCCCACCGCGGCGCGCTGGCCGGCCGCGGCCGGACGATCGCCGTCATGGGATGCGGCATCGACGTGATCTATCCCCTGGAGAATAGAAAGCTGCACGGGGAGATCATCTCAAGAGGCGCCGTCGTGACGGAATTTCCCTTTGGCACGGAGCCCGACCGCCCGCACTTCCCCGCACGCAACCGCATCATCAGCGGCATGTCGCTGGGGGTGCTCATCGTCGAGGCGGGCGAGAAGAGCGGCTCGCTCATCACGGCTCGGTGCGCCCTCGAGCAGGGGCGCGAGGTCTTTGCCGTGCCGGGGAGCATCGATCTGCCCGGCTCCCGGGGGACAAATAGTCTGCTCAGGCAGGGTGCAAAGCTCGTGGAGGGCGTGGAGGACATCCTCGAGGAGATCCTCCCTCAGTTGGATCGTCCACCTGCGGTACCGCAAAGAGAAAAGTCAGACCCTGGTTCCATGCCGGCGGCCCATGCCCCGCCAGCCTCCAGGCGTGAAGCCCTGACGGAAAAAGAAACGCGGCTTCTGGGCTTCATTACAGAAAAGCCGCTGGAAGCCGATACCATCATCAACCGCTCGGGCCTGGCGGCAGCCGAGGTCCTGGCGGTATTGCTGTCCCTGGAGCTCAAGGGCTACGTCCTGCAGCTCCCGGGCAAATTATTCACATTGAGGGAATCTTGATGCCAAATTCGCTGATCATCGTCGAGTCGCCTACGAAGGTGAAAACGATCAAGAAATATCTCGGCTCTGAGTTCGACGTCCGGGCCTCCGTGGGACACGTGAAGGACCTCCCCGGAAGCGCCCTCGGGATCGATATCGAGCACGACTTCAGCCCCACCTATGAGGTTCTCGAGACCAAGAAAAAGGTGATCGCCGAACTGAAGAAAGCCGCCAAGACGGCAGATGTGATCTATCTCGCCCCGGACCCCGACCGCGAGGGCGAGGCCATCGCCTGGCACATCGCCGACGAGATCGGAACAAAAGGCAAGCAGGTCTACCGGGTGCTCTTCAACGACCTGACGAAGAACACGATGCTTGCGGCGATCAAGAACCCCCTGCCCCTGGA
>Ga0105106_10001035_pt1 | contig 19877 bp, 17 predicted proteins | sample PPLLaktember2015_5_FD_79109 | JGI IMG/M metagenome (GOLD analysis project Ga0105106, IMG submission 79109) | Freshwater sediment microbial communities from Prairie Pothole Lake near Jamestown, North Dakota, USA - PPLs Lake P8 Core (1) Depth... | ecosystem: Environmental > Aquatic > Freshwater >...
GAATTTGCCAAAGCCTTTGCGGGAAGGCAAAACGTCAAGGTGCGGTCCCATAAGAAGTTCAACACGGCCGTCCTGATCTTCCCGGATGGTCTGCGAGTGGATGTCGCCACGGCGCGGTACGAGTACTATCAATATCCGGCGGCCCTGCCCGTGGTTGAATTCGGCTCCCTCAAGATGGACCTCTATCGGAGGGATTTCACCATCAATACCCTGGCCATCGACCTGAACCCGGACCATTTCGGGCAGTTGATCGATTTCTTCGGGGGTCAGAGGGACCTCAAGGAGAAATCTATCCGGGTTCTGCACAATCTCAGCTTTGTCGAGGACCCGACGCGCATTCTGAGGGCCCTGCGCTTCGAGCAGCGTTTCGGTTTCCGTATCGGAAAGCAGACGGCTACGCTCATCCGAAGCGCCGTCAGGATGGGGCTGATCCAGAAGCTCGGAGGGTATCGCCTCTTTCATGAAATCCAGCTCATACTGAAGGAAGACGATCCGCTGCCCGCCCTGAAGCGCATTGCCGAATACGGCGTCCTGCCCGTTCTTTCGACAAAGATGCGATTCGACTCCCGAATCGAGGCTTTGTACGGTCGATTGAAGGAGAGCATCCTGTGGTATCGGTTGAGCTTCCTGGATGAGCCGCTTGAAATGTGGTGGGCTTATTTCCTCGCTCTCTTCGTCGGTCTGCCGGCCGAGGAGCTTTCGAAGGTTGCTGAACGGCTCGACCTGAACGATGCGCTGCGGGGCCGCCTGGTGTGGGCCAGCCGCCATGTGGAGGACGTGCTGTGGGGGTTTTTCCAGTTGCCCGAATACCGACCCAGTGATATCTATCGGGCACTTCAGCCTTTCAGGCCGGAGGAGTTGCTCTTCATGATGGCTAAAACCCAGCGGGACGAAGTGCGACGGTCGATCAGCCATTACTTCCACCGGCATCGCCATATCAGCACGGACTTGCGGGGGCGAGACCTCAAGAAGCTGGGAATTCCTCCCGGCGCCATCTACCGGGAGATCCTGGACGATCTTCTGGATGCCAGGCTGAATGGTGAGATCATGAATCGGCAGGAAGAGTTGGCATGGGTCCGGAGCCGTTACGCTCAGTACCTTGCCGGAGTGGAGAGTTCGGCTCTGCCAGTGCCGGCGGCTTAGGTTGACAACGAGAAATGAGACCAGATGCGCTATCAGGGTAGGGTGGGCAAGGGCCTTGTCTTGCCCACCGAGAGGTGAAGCTGCCCTTTTCGTCGGTGGGCAGCTCTACCACTTATGCCCACCCTGCCGGAGAGGTCTCGTTGTCATGAAGATCGGCCGGGTGTTATTGGGTGCGGATGATTGGTGAGAATGGTTTTCTGACTCGTCCCATCTTTCTTCCTTTTGAGGAATCCTGATATTCAGTGGAAATGGTTGGGAATACCTTAGCTCGGGCAGTGCTTTTTATTGTCCCGCTTCTTCTTGCCATCATTGCCCATGAGGTGGCTCATGGGTGGGTGGCCGAGAAACGAGGAGATCCGACCGCTCGTCGTCTGGGCCGCATCACACTGAATCCCCTGGTCCACATTGACCTCGTGGGCACTCTTCTCCTCCCGGCGTTGCTTTTCATTCTGAATTCTCCGTTTCTCTTTGGCTGGGCCAAGCCGGTTCCGGTGCAGTTTGGCAACCTGAAGGGAGGGCGGCGGGATATGGCTCTGGTGGCGGGAGCAGGCCCCATGACGAACTTTCTGCTCGCCGTCTTCAGCGCAGCTGTCTATCGGCTCATGAGAGCGGGAAGCCAACTGGGGCAGGGCACGGAAGCTTCGTGGTATGCCTGGATTTCGGAGCCGCTGCTCAGGATGGCCGAGATCTCGGTCGAGCTCAATCTGGTGCTCATGGTCATCAATCTTCTGCCCATTCCGCCCCTGGACGGCGGCCGGGTCCTCATGGGCCTCGTGCCTTCAGGTTTGGCGCAAGCTTTGGGGCGGCTGGAAGGCTATGGGATGTTGATCGTGTTCATCCTCATCGGGACCAACTTGTGGGGTTACATCGTGTGGCCCGTGCTGAATCTCTTCATTGGTATCTTTCTCAGATAACAGGATCGAAAGCTGGAGGAACCGACAGGAGCTTGCTGGAATGGCGGAACGCAAGAGAGTGTTGAGCGGAATGCGCCCGACGGGTCGTCTGCATCTGGGCAACCTGCATGGTGCTTTGGATAACTGGGTTCAGCTGCAGGAGCAGTATGAATGCTTCTACTTTGTGGCGGACTGGCATGCTCTCACCACGGATTATGCCTCGCCGGGGCAGATTGAGGCGAGCACCTGGGAAATGGTTCTGGACTGGCTGAGTGTGGGGCTGGACCCCGCGAGGTCCACGCTCTTTGTTCAGTCTTCGGTCATCGAGCATGCCGAGCTGTACGTTCTATTGGGGATGATCACGCCCCTGCCCTGGCTGGAGAGGAATCCGACCTACAAGGAGCAGCAGCAGCAGTTGACGCAGAAGGACCTGGCGACTTTCGGCTTCCTGGGTTATCCGGTTTTGCAGGCTGCGGACATCATCATCTACAAGGCGCACGGGGTGCCGGTCGGCAAAGACCAGCTCCCGCACGTGGAAATGACTCGTGAAATCGCGCGGCGCTTCAACTTCATGTACGAGAAAGAGGTGTTCCCTGTCCCCGATCCCCTGCTGACAGAGGTTCCTGTGCTGCCTGGAACCGACGGCCGCAAGATGAGCAAGAGCTACGGAAATTGCATCTACATCACGGAGCCCGAAGAAATCATTCGGGACAAGATCTCGAAGATGATGACCGATCCGCAGAGGATCCGGCGCAGCGACCCGGGGGATCCGGAGCTGTCGCCCGTTTTTGCCTACCACAGGATTTATTCTTCGCTTTCAGAGGTCGAGGAGATCGCCGAAGGGTGCCGCACGGCGAGCATTGGGTGTGTGGACTGCAAAAAACGGCTCGCCAAGAATATCCTGAAAGTCCTGGCTCCGATCCGCGAAAGAAGGCTGGAGCTCGAAGGGCGAATGGACTGGGTCCGGGAGCAGATGCGGCTGGGTACCGAGGCCGCCAGGAGGCAGGCGAGGGCGACGATGCAGGAGGTCAGGGCGGCCATCGGTCTGGGAGAGCCGCTCTGAGGGTGTCGCACGCTATGAGTGGATCCTCAGTGCAGCTTTGCAGAACGAGGCGAACCTGTGCCTTGCCTGTCATCCCCGCATGCTTCCGGTGGGGATCCAGATATCTGAAAGCCGCTGGATTCCCGCCAGGGTCGAGCGGGAACGACGATCGATGGGGCTGCTCCGTGGTATTGAGCTGTACTTGATGGGCTCGATCAGGGCGGGATGAGGTGATGGAACCCATCCGATTGCAGAAGGTCCTGGCCCAGGCGGGAGTGGCATCGCGCAGGGCGGCTGAGCAGATGATCAGCCAGGGACGGGTGAGGGTCAACGGCCTCACCGTTACCGAAATGGGGCTGCGCGTGGATCCGGAGCTCGACGACATCCGGGTGGATGGCAACCCCGTTACGGTCGGGCATTCGAAGGTTTACTGGCTGCTCAACAAGCCCCAGGGCTGTGTGACGACCGTCAGGGATCCACAGGGGCGTCGAACCGTCATGGACTGGATTCCTGAGAGCGCAGAGCGGGTATTTCCGGTCGGGCGCCTGGATTACGACGCAGAGGGACTTCTCATTTTGACCAATGACGGGTTTCTCGCCCATCGCCTTCAGCATCCGCGCTTCGGAGTGCTCAAGACCTACGAAGTGAAGGTGAAAGGGCATCCGGGTCCTGAAGCCCTGCAGCAGCTCGCGCGTGGGGTGAACCTCGAAGAAGGACGCACAGCCCCGGCGCAGGTGAAGCTTCTTCGGCGACTGGCAGGTGCCGCCTGGTTCAAGATGGTGATCCATCAGGGTTGGTATCGGCAGATCAAGCGGATGTGCGGTTCGCTCGGCTACCCGGTTCTCAGGATCAAGAGAATCGGCTATGGTCCCCTGGAGCTGGGAAAGATGAAACCGGGGGAATTGAGGCCTTTGAGCTCGCTTGAGGTCGAGAGCCTCTACGAGCTTGTTCATCAGAAGAGGGTGCACAGGGATCATCCATGAGCTCAAAGAAACGGGGAGGCTACCCCTACAGTCTGGAAGATTCCATCACCGCGCCCGTTCCCCGGAGAACGCCACCGGGAAAGCCGCGGTCGGGCCGCCTCAGGTGGGTTGCGCTCTTCGTGGTCATCCTGGTCGTCATTGGAGCCATCGGGGCAGGCGCCGGCTACCTGGGATGGGGAGGGGCAGTCTTTCCCAGGCAGCTCATCGCCCTGCGCCTTCAGTTGAACGGCAAGGAAGTCATACTGATGCCGGATACCCAGGTCGTCCTGAACCCGAGGGATACTCTGCAAATCGATGAGGTTCAGACGGACGGCTGGCTGTCCTGGGGCACCCGGCTTGCGGCCACCGATCTCGACCCCAGGGTCCTCAGACGGAAGACCGTGACGATCCGCGAAGTCTTTCCGAACGAGAGCTTCGAGACGCCGAAGCCCATGGAGGTGGAAGTTCAGACTTGGGGCAAGCCCATTGGCAAGGTCTCCTTTCTGATCCAGCTGGATGCGAAGGATTGGCTCCAGCGAGCCAACGCTGCCTCCAGGGACGATGGCAAGATCGGATACCTCGAGAAGGCTCTGCAGGAAAACCCCGGGAATGTGCTGGTCAAGACGCAGCTGGCCGGTCTTTATTTTGATGCCAAAAAGTACGGCGAGGCCGCGAAGCTCTACGAGGAGATCGACCAATCCGGGAAATCCAAGCCGATTCTGGAGAAGCTGCTTTCCATCTACCAGATCCAGAAACGTGAGGACAGCGCGCTTCAGGCTTACATCGAACTGCTGAAGCTGTCCGAAGATCCCGAGGTGTTCAAAGAGTTCCTCCAGTACGGTCAGAAGCACAAGTCCAAGGAGGAATGGGCCAAGTTCCTGGAAAAGAATCAACAGGATATCCCCAAGGCATTTCAGAGCTCGATTCTGCTGGTCATGGCCGACCTCAACACTCAGACCCGCAACTGGCGGAAAGCTGCGGATTCCTATGAGAAGGTGATCCGTTCCGGAGTCAAGGATCCGGACGTTCTGTACAATCTGGCCGTGACCTATCAGCAGGGCAACGACAACGAAAAAGCCATTCAGGCCATGGAACGTTATCTCCAGAGGAATCCGTCGGACCTCAGAAGCTGGATGCAGCTTGCCGAGATGCAGGAGAAGAAGGGAACCCTTTCAGCAGCACGCGACAGCTATGAAACCGTGCTTCAAAAGAGCCCCAATCACAAGGAGGCCCTCGTCCGGCTGGTGGCCCTCCTCGAGAAATCGAACGACAAGCAGGGCCTGCAGAAGACTTATGAGAAACTGGCGGAGCTCCAGCCGAAGAACAAGACGGTGCTCTACAATCTGGCCGTCCTTCACTACGAAGCAAAAAGGTGGGCCAAGGCGACGGAAGCCTTTGAAGATTTGGCCGCCCTGGATCCCAAAAACCTGGAAATCAGGAAGTACCTTCTGGATCTGTACCAAAAACAAAAGAACGAGGAAGGAGTCTCCAGAACAACGGAGGTGCTCGCCCAGCTCGACCCCAACAACCCAGCCTACTACGACACCATTTTTGTGAAATATAAGGAAAAGAAGGATTACAAAGGGATGGTCGCCTATTTCCGCCAGGCCGCTGCCCGGAAGCCCGATTCCGTCACACTTCACAACTATGTGCTCTACGGGCTGGTCCAGGAGGGGGACACCAAGGGGGCACTCAAGGAACTGGAAGAGCTCATCCGGCTGCAGCCCAAGGAGAAAAAGCATCTGCGGCAGGCCGCCGGCCTTTACGAGAGCGCGGGCAATTACGGCGAGGCTCTCAAGAAGCTCGACCAGTTGTTGAAGATCGATCCAAAGGACAAGGCAGTCAAAGAGGACTACATGCGAGTTCGCATGCTCGTTCTATCCAAGAAGAAGCCCGGGTAGAAGCTCTCCGCCGGCCCCGGGAGTCCCTTTCCAAGACTGCTGGTGGCTATTTCACTGGTTGCCCCCTCCAGTACCTCTCCCAACCTCATCAAAACGCCACTCGATCGCCGCCTGACCGTAACATGAAATTTGCATACTGGGCGAGGGTTTGGTCCAAAGTTATCTGCTGAGTCCGTCACCAGGATTCGGATTCGAAACACCCGCTCCAGCCGGTCTTCCATGGGGCCGAGGGCGGTTCGGTGCATGGCGCGCTGCAGCGCCTGGCATATTCATCAGCACATGATCGGGATGACAGATGAGCGAGAGGAAGTTTCTCTTCGGAGGCCCTGTATTTGACGGGGAATGCCTGTTGGAGAGAGGTACGGTAATCTTCGACGGGAACGGGATCATTGAGGTCAGGGAAGGCACTCATGCGTCTCCTGGCTCCGAAGGGATGGATGTCCGGGGACGGTGGGTCATGCCCGGACTGGTTGATCTCCACTCGGATGCCATTGAGCGGTGTGTCGAAATGCGTCCGGGAGTTCACTTCGATGTGGGTTTCGCGCTCCGCTCCCTGGACCAGAGGCTTGCCGCCTGCGGCATCACAACCTTTTGTCATGCCCTCAGCTTCTCCGATAACGACTTCGGTCTGCGCAATGCAGCTGCAGCCGAGCGGCTCGTTCAAATCATCACCAGCTTTGGCGGGCACCCGCATCGGCGTGTGAACCATCGCATCCATGCGCGCTGCGAAGTGACCTGTCCCGGTGTCATGCCGACTCTGGAGCAGCTCATCCATCGGCGCTCCGTCCACCTCTTTTCGTTGACGGACCACACCCCGGGCCAGGGGCAGTTCAAATCGTTGGAAGCCTACCTCAGGTATCAGGCGGAAATGTACGGGGCGACACGTGATGAAGCCCTCGCAGCGGCAGCATTCAAGGCCCGGCAGAAGACCATGGGGTTGGAGCATATCGGGCCATTTTGCGAGAGAGTGAGACTGGCCGGCATTCCGATGTTGAGTCATGATGATGACACTCCTGAAAAGGTGCATCTGGTGGAGCGGCTCGGGGTCGGCGGTTGCGAGTTTCCGGTGAATATGGAGACCATCAGGGCCGCCAGGGAGAAGGGGATGGAGGTTTACATGGGGGCCCCCAACCTGTTGAGAGATGGCTCGTCCAATGGTCATATCAAGGCTTCCGAGGCGATCCTGAGCGGCCATTGTGACGGTCTGGTCAGCGATTACTATCCCGAGTGTCTCCTCCAGGCCCCTTTTATGGCTCACCGCCGCCATCGCCTGCCCCTGGAAGAGACCCTTAAGCTTGTCACCAGCCGGCCCGGAAGATTTCTCAGTCGCTCTCAGCATTCCGGGCGCCTCGTCCCGGGTGCCCCGGCGGACATCCTGGTCGTCGATCCCGGGGATGACTGGGCGCGAGTGCTTCAGACATGGGTGTCTGGAAGGCTTGTATTCAGTCAAAATACTTGAGTCGAGCCCGGCTTCTTCCCGGCTCACCCGCTGATGGCATCATTTCCCCCATCCTCTTTCCATTGACAGATCCCTCTTATGGACCTACTAAGAATCACGACAGGGTGAGCTTTGCATTGTGTGGAGGCCAGCGTATGCGGTATACATTCCCGCATGAGCTTGGCAGCTTCTCAACAGCTGTTGCCCTGGCTGCCTCGACCAGACGAATCATGAGCACGGATGCGGTCCATGGTTTCTGCCGAGTCCACCTTCTCGAAGCTTTCGACAACCGAGTCTCATGCCTGAATGAACCGCATCTGAATCCGGGAGAGCACATGTCATTCTGGAAGAAGCTTTTTGGCGGCAAGGAGGAGGAGCCATCGATCGATCCCTTCGAAGATCTGGTGCTGTCAAAACTGGCACCCGGTTTTCTCGTGGACTATGACGGTCGCACCTTTGAAGTGGTCGCGAGGCATCACCACGACACGGGGGATGGATACAGGACGGACGACTGGGAATTGCGCTGTGAAGGTGCGATGCACTATCTCAATCGGATCGAGGCAGACGGAGTCTTGTGGACGCTCACTCGCAAGATTCCGCTGGGCATGATCGACGAGCGGCTCAAGAGTCAAATTCAGCAGCACGGCGACCCCCTGGAGTCCATCGATTTCGAGGGGACCACCTTCTTCATGCAGAGCTATGGCGGTGCCCAGTTCTATCGGGACGGTCGAGGGCCCGCTCAGCCTTTCCTTTACTGGGACTACGAGGATGAGCTGAGAGAGCGGGTGCTGACCATCGAACAGTGGGGCGACATCGAATTCGAAGCTTACGTGGGGCAATATGTCGAGGAATATCAGTTCATCCATATCCTTCCGGGAAAACAGCGGTAGGCTCGGCCCGCTGCCTCTGAAGCAGGAGAGGGTGCTCATGGGTGCCTTGCGCTGGCTGCTCATCGGGTTGGTGCTGGTCGTCCTGTCGGGATGTGAAGGGGGCGGTTCGCCCGTGGATGCCATGCGGCGCGGCCTCGAGTGCCACCCGGAGTACAGTGTCATCCTCAACGACATGAGCTCCAAGGGCCTGTTCTTTCACGACTATTTCCATCGCTACCGCATCATCTTTCCTGAGAATGGCAAAAAGCCGGGGGAGGGGGGTAAGGAGAACTTCACCCAGCAGATGACCGACTGGGTGAAGGTGAACGAGGACGTCTACACGAAGTACAAAGACTCCCTCGGTATGGTGATCCTGGCCAAGAAGGCCGACGGGACCATCGACACGGTTCCACAGCCCCCGCTCTTCCAGTTTGTCGGGGATCCGCGATTCGGGAAATGGGAGACCGACGAGAAGGGAAACCAGGGATGGGCCTGGCTGGCCACCGGCATGATTCTCTCCAGTCTCATCGACGAGGCGGGTGACTCGTTCGAGAAGCGGCGCCATGTCGACTACCGGCACTACCAGGATTACAGGAATTCCCGCAGCCAGGGGGCTCCATATTATGGATCGAGAAACCCCCAGGGAAAGCCCCAGTACGGAACCCAGGGGACCGTCACGCAGAAGACGAGCACGGGCTTTTTTGAGCGGCAGCAGGCCAGGATGGCCGATCAGAAGGAGTCCTTCGCCAAGAAAGTCGAGTCCAGGATGGGCCGCTCGCGACCCTCTTCATCCTCGTCGCGCAGTTCTTCCTCCAGCGGGAGAAGCAGCTCCTTCTCAAGCGGGAGGGGGAGAAGATAAGGATTCAGGAGATCCGTTATGTTCTTGGGCACGATCGTTCTCGGTTTTGTCTATCTTTTGTCGGCGCTCATTCTTTTCATGATCGGCAAATTGCTTTTTGATCTCACTCATCGAAAATTCGCCCTCAGGGAACAGCTCATCGACCGGGATAACCTGGCATTCGCTCTGGCTGTGGGAGGGTATGTCCTGGGCTTGACCTTTGCGCTGGGCGGCGCCATGTCAGGCCCTTCCATTTCGTTGACCGTCAATCTCATCGACATCTTCCTCTATGGCGTCATTGCCATTGTGCTGCTCAATATCTCCGTTTGGATCAACGACTGGCTCATTCTGGACCGCTTCAGCGGGGAAAAGGAGATCATCCAGGACCAGAACTGCGGGGTAGGGGCCATCGAGGCGGCCAACCACGTCGCCGTGGGCCTCATCATCTATGGGACCCTTGCGGCGGGCGGACATCTGCTCCAAGTTTGCGTGTTCTGGGCCCTGGGACAGGTGACGCTGATCGCTGCGGCGAAGGTCTACAGCTGGATGGCGCCATTTGATGTCCATGACGCCCTGGAGCGGGACAACGTGGCGGTGGGGACTGCCTTTGCGGGCATGCTCCTCGGCATTGGGAACATTGTCCGCTTCGCCGCACAGGGAGCCTTCGTGTCCTGGAGCCAGAACATTGCTTTTTTCGCCAGTGTCGCCCTGTTCGGGCTTCTGCTTCTCCCGGCGGCAAGGCTTGCTGCAGATCGGATCCTCCTGCCCAGCGGACGGCTGACCCAGGAACTGGTCCATCAGGATAAGCCCAACCTAGGAGCGGGAATCATGGAGGCCGTTGTGTATGTGGCCATGTCTTTTCTGATCGGGTGGTCCATAAAATAGGCTCCATTCTCCAGATGAGACCCGAAACTTGAAGCTTTTCGTAGCAGATTCAAGGCGTTTGCATTGTGAGTGTATCCAGGGATTTTGAGCGAGGTTTGTCACGAACTAAGGAGGGTGAAGCCATGGTTGATTGTATGGAGAAGCTCAAGGGTTTTCTGTCTGAGCTGGATATCGCCATCATCGAAGAGGATCCCGAGGAGGATCTGCTCATCGTGGACGACCAGGACAGTGGGGTCACCAACCTGATCTTGGACTGTGAGGATCCCATCCTCATCGTTGAACAACTGATCATGCCCGTGCCGGATGGCGCGGGAGTGTCTTTCTATCGACGCCTCCTCCAAATGAATGCCACCCTGGTGCACGGTGCGTTTCTGCTCGACGAAGAGGCGGCCCATGTGTTCTATCGGGACACGCTGCAGCTCGAGAATCTGGACAAGAATGAACTGGAAGGCTCCATTCGCTCACTGGCTCTTGCCCTGGCTGAACATGGAGATGAGCTGCTTGAAATGAGCAAGCAAGCATAAGGAGAGAAATATGGCAGGAATCTTCAATCGACTGTTCAAGATCAGCCAATCAGAGGCCCACTCCATCGTGGACAAGCTGGAAGACCCCATCAAGATGACGGAGCAGGGCATCCGGGAGCTCAAGATAGACCTTTCAGAAGCCATGCAAAGCCTGGCGGAAATCAAGGGCCTGGCCATCCGGCTCAAGAAACAGGCCGACGATGCCGGCAAGCTGGCTCAGGATTTCGAGCGGAAAGCCATGCTCCTGCTGCAGCGTGGGCAGACCGGGGAGATGGATCCGGCACAGGCCGAGCAGCTGGCCATGGAGGTGCTGAGTGAAAAGGAGTCGGCTGACCGCCGGGCAGCTCAGCTCTTCCAGGATTATCATAATCAGAATGCCATGTCCCAACAGCTTCAGGGCAAAGTGGATGATCTGCGCAAGACCATCTCGACTTATGAAAACGAGCTGATCACGCTGAGGGCTCGCGCCAAAACGGCCACCTCCATGCGCAAAGTCAACCAGCAGCTGGCCAGGATCGACTCCTCGAGCACCATCAACATGCTGGAGAAGATGAAACAGAAGGTCACGGAGGAGGAGTCTCTGGCCACGGCGTATGGAGAAGTCGCCGCGGGAACGACGACCACCCTCGAGGCCCGGGTCAACCAGGCACTCTCGAGCCGGAGTGCCGACAATCAGCGTTCGCTCGAGGATCTCAAACGAAAAATGGGTCTTCTTCCCCCATCCTCTTCGCCTCCCTCGGAGGGAGCTGGACAGTAGGAACTGCAAGCCTGAGCTGGATTTCGGTTCCCCCCACCACAATGCCGGGGGGGGGGTGAGCCGCAGAAGCGACACCCCAAAAAAGACGCCCGAGCACTCAGTGCTCGGGCGTCTTTTTTGGGGTGATATGGATTTGCAGCTCTTCTGAGCTGGTTCAACCCCTCCCTTCTCGCACCGCCAAATATATCTCAAGTGTCACTTGCCCTTCACACTCCTGTAACAGTCTAACCTGTAAAAGAAGGCGTTTCCTGATTCAAAGGATCTTTGTCGGAACTGGGAAGCGTCTTCTCATCCTCTCCATCAGCCGGGACCGGGTCATGGATGGATCAAAGGAAATCGCCTGTAACACAATCGTAACAAAATCTTCACAAAACCGCGACTTGGGGTGTCTAACCTCAAATGCGGAGATTGAGAAGATCATGTGCCCTGCTTGCCACTCCGAAGCATTCTACCGTTATGGTCGCACCCGACAGGGCAAACAGCGCTTCCGATGTCTCATCTGCGGGAGGCAGTTCACCACCGACCGGAAGCGCACCGAAATCCACGATCGCCCCAGCTGCCCCGTTTGCGGGAGCGGCATGCATGCGTACAAGCGGGAACATGATGGAATCAGATTTCGTTGTTCGGCGTATCCCAAGTGTCGCACGTTTCTGAAGGTCAAGACGAGGAGAGGGCATGAGCTACTATGTCCATGAGGTTCCGGGGCGACTGCGTGTCAAGACGCCGTCCGCCAGGGGGCAGGCCTGCATGGCACAGAAGATCGAGGAAATGGTCAAAGCGATCCCTGGAGTCTACGCAGTGAACGTCAACACGACGACGGGGAGCATTGTTCTGAACTATGATTCCACTACGGTCAATTCGAAGGGAATCCTCGAAATCCTGGAGGAAAAGGGGCTTTTCGATTCTTCTCGATTGATGACCGGGGATCAGTACCTGCACAACAGGATGGAAAAGACAGGCCAGGTGATCGGAAAGGCCATTTTCGGACTGGTTCTGGAAAAGGCTTTCGAGGGAACCCCGATGGCGTTGTTGAGTGTCCTGATTTAGATTTGCGCGGCGGGTGGCTGAAGCTTGCCTGATGGGCAAGCCGCGTCTGGTTCGATTCGCGGGCCGAGCCCCCCGGTGCTCATGTGTGAAAGGTCAGAGTGAAGGGCGGTCCTCCGGGCGACGGGGGCACGGCCGATACTCTGGTGAACGGACAGATCGGAACAACCGCAGAACCCACTCCTATCCATCCCACTCTGCCAACAAACCGACCGCTCTCATTTCCAAAGTCCTTCGAGCAGTTCTTCAACCTGCTGCCTGAGCTCAGGGCGGGTCCGGAGGGCTCCCAGCTTCTCCCATAATGAATAGGACAATCTTTTTTCATCGTATTCAAGGGTCAGCGATCCGACCACCGGATTGACTCTCAGCTTCAGGATGCCCGGAATGTTCTGCATGAGGTTCTTAACATCGGTCCTGGCAATGACCTCGATCCCTGACCTTTTGAGCCTCAAGCGAATCCTCCCCGGTACGTGATGGACGATCTCCGTGTGCGGTGCAATAAGTAACAGATCCGCGATGATGTTCGATTGCTGTGCATCTTCGGACTGAGATATCTTGCCCGCGTCGTTTTTCTGAATCACCTGATCACCTCTTGAGCAAGAATGGGTGAGCCATGCCATGCATGCAATGGGCTGTATTGAGCCGAGGGAGACGCCAAGCTACTCGGCATTCGTCAACCTGATCCTTTCCATTTCTATACTGACTCGGTGCCTCATGCAACCTTCAACTATGGCTGGAGCAGGGGAGCGGGCCTTGGGAGCATCTGCTGATGCAGCTCCTACCAGGGGATCTGCGCTCGTGTGGCTGTGGGTTCGGCCTGCATTGAATCTCCGGGGAGGCGTGTCTTTGACGAAGGCCATTGACAGGTTTTGGGGCATGAATTAGTAGAAGTAGGTAAGGCATGAAAATAATGGCTGACATCGGACTTTCTCGCGACTATTTTAAAAATTCATGCTGGCGGTTGATGAGCCCCGGCATGCTGAATTCAGAGCACGCTCTTGCCGAGAGGCGCAATTCCACTGTTCAGTTCGAATTTGCGCAGCTTTACAGGCGCTGAAATAATCTGGAATACCAATAGGTCTGGAGGAGGCTGGATATGGCGATTTGGAACAATGGCGTCAAGCTGGGGACTGGTTTGGCCATTGGCGTGGGTGCGCTGATTCTTGCGCCGACGGTGGTCCCTGCAGTGGCTGCGATCCTGAAACCTCTGGCTAAGGCCGGCATTAAAAGTGGTTTCATCGCCTATGAAAAAGGCAGGGAGGTTCTCGCGGAAACCAGGGAGGTTATCGAGGACCTGGCTGCAGAGGTAAAAGCGGAGCTTTCCCAGGAGTATGCCGAGGTTGGAGGCGGCTTCACGGTCGATGCAGAGATGAAGTCCAGCTCCGTGGTCTCGGAATGAGGTGTGACTGAGTGGCCCCCGAAGCACATATCACTCACCGTACCGGCCAGCGCCTGCGAATCAGGATTCCTGCCAAGAAGGGGGACCCGGGTTATTTTTCCAGTCTTCAAAGCGCGTTGACGCAACTGGGGAATGTGGATCGGGTCGAGGTCAATCCCCTCACGGCGAGTGTTCTCATCGTAGCCTCCGCTGGCGTGGAAGAGGCTTTTAATCCCGCCCTGGCCCGTGAATGGTTCACATTGCGTCAGAGCAGCACTGCCATTCGCCCTTTTTCCCGGAGGGTGATTCAAGGGTTTCAGGAGGTGGATTCCCAGATCGAGCATTTGACCGGAGGCGACTTGGACATACCCAGCATTGCTCTCATAGGGCTCATTTTTTCCGGAATCTACCAGCTCAGTATCGGGAACTTCGCGGCGCCCGCCTGGTACACGGCGTTCTGGTATGCGGCGGGCATCGCCGTGAAAGCCGACAAGCCTTTGAAATCCGGTGGACTGGTGCTGGGGTCGTAGATCCACGAGTTGATTGCCCGCTTTTGAATGAGCCATGCCCCCGTTTGCGCATGCTCCATGTGGAAGTGGGCGGCATTTTCTCCCTCTGCACCCCTTCCGCAAAAAGCCAAGCTCGCGGCACCGTCTTCCTTGCTTCAGTCGCTGTCCCCAATGCTTCTGATTAGAGCTCGTGCAGTTCAGGCAGAAAAGGTGCCATGAGCTGAGCCAAGCTTGCCCATGCGTGACTTTTCCACCGCGGGCAAGCTCCGCTTAGCCAGTGCCACCCTTTAAAAGAACGGCATTGCAGTCCCTCATCCCTCCACCGGACCGATTCAGCCCGCCCGGCGCCATCATCTTCAAAATGTCTCACAGTTGAAACAATTCCGTCATATTGCCCCTTTATATTTACAAACGAATGACGAATATCGGGAGCGTGTACATGCGAGACCTCAGTCTCACCAAGAACATCATCGAAGACATTTTTAGACATGCAAAGCCTTTGGGACACCATGAAGAATCCGCAAATCTCAATCTCGGATTTGGCTTCATCTATTACGGTCTGGTCAGATCACTGCGGCCCCGGCACATTGCGGTCATCGGTTCCGGTTTTGGATTCAGCGTGGTGTGTCTGGCGCTGGGCCTCAAGGACAATGGCTTTGGTCAATTGAGTTTTGTGGATCCCTCTTATTCGCTTTTGAAGGATGGTCCCCTCAAGACCATTGGAGGGAGCAGCCATTGGGATGATCCTGAAGAAGTGCATGCCCACTTCGAAAGATTTGGTGTTTCAAGAATTGTCAGCCATTTCAAGAAGACGAGTGAGCAGTTCTTCAATGAATATCACCAGCTGAACCTCAAACCCATTGATATCGGTTTCATTGATGGCAATCATTCATTCAACGATGTGAAGCATGATTTTTTGCAGACACTGAACCAAACCCGCAAGAACTCCTACATTCTACTCCACGACACCAATATTTTTATCCGTGAAATCCTGCGGCACGCAGGGGTGAAGCGCTGGCTCAATATCATCAAGAAGCATGAGGATTTCTTCGAGGTTGTCAACTTCCCGTTTTCATCGGGTGTTGCCCTTGTCCGTGTCCTGCAGGATGAGACATGGGAATACGTGCAGTAGTCTGGAGTATTTCGGGCCTCACCCTGGCATTGATCATTGGTTTTCTCTTCTGGCGCTATGTTTGGTTCTTCCGAAATCCGACCCGCCACCCTCCCATCGGCGAAGGAATTTTGAGCCCGGCCGACGGGACGGTCGTCTACGTCAAGCATTTCCAGCCCGACGAAGAAGTCCTCAGTATCAAAAGGGGAGTCGCTGCGCGTTTGGATGAGGTTGCCCCCACAGACCTTCAAGGGGGCAAGCTCCTCATCGGCATCTTCATGAGTCCCTTCGATGTCCACTACAACCGGGCTCCCATTGCGGGCAGGGTGGGCTGGGTGCGTCATCATCCCGCCCGGGGCGGGAATCTTCACATGACCTCCATGCATTGGAGAATACTCCTCGGAATCCAGCCTTTCTATGAGGAGAGCCTCCATGTGTTTCAGAACGAGCGGACGGTCACCAAGTTTCAAGGTGCTTTCAAGGGGAGTCCCATCAGCTGCTTCGTGGTCCAGATTGCCGGCGGGAGTGTGCGGGGAATTGACAGCTACTTCGAGGAAGGGGAGACCGTCGGCAGGGGAGAGATCTTTGGGATGATTCGAATCGGCTCTCAGGTGGACGTGCTGGTTCCAGCCTTAAGCTCCATGAGGGTCCGGGTGCAACCGGGTGACAGAGTGCGCGCCGGTGAGACCGTCATCATTGAATAGAGCCATCCCTGGATGGGGAAGTCTGGAGGAGGATCGGAAATGTTGTGTCTGAGCGGCCCTTCGCAACGCAGAAGAGCTCGATATGTGCCCCCGGTGGAGCCGGAGGAGAGAGGACAGTGGCGTGCAGGTCTTTTCGTCCGCAGTGAGGCTTCGGCATCGTGGGGCGGTCCCGCTGCATCGGGCACATCCCCAGGGGCGTCGTCAGAACATCTGAATCACTTGGTATCGGAGCAGGAACGGCATGTTTGAACATGGGTGGCGGACAATCGTCCGGCGGATGGAGACCACTGAGGACAGAGATTAAATAAGGAGATTGTATGACGGACACGCTGGCTAGAATCGACCTCCACGTGCATTCCCGACATTCCAGGCGTCCCACCCAATGGGTCTTGAAGAAGCTGGGGTGTCCCGAAAGCTTCACGGAACCGCTGGACCTCTACCGGCTTGCCAGGAAGCGAGGCATGACGCACGTCACCATCACCGATCATAACAGTATTTCAGGAGCCCTGGAGATCGCTCATCTCCCCGATACTTTTGTCAGCGAAGAGGTCACATCCTATTTCCCTCAGGACAAGTGCAAGGTGCATGTTCTGGTCTACAATATCGATGAAGCTGTTCATGAGGACATTCAGACCATTCGGGAAAACGTGTTCGACCTTGCCGAATACCTGCAGGAGAGCAAAATCTGCCATGTCCTGGCCCATCCCCTGTACTCCGTGAACGACCGTTTGACCATCGAGCATTTCGAGAAGCTCCTCCTCCTTTTCAAGAATTTCGAGTTGAACGGGGCGCGGGATGCCGAGCAGAATCACGCTCTGCGAATCATTCTGTCCTCCCTCACCCCCGAAGACATGGAGCGCCTGGCCGACAAGCACGGGCTGGAGGCGAAATTCCCCGAGCCATGGCGCAAAAATCTGACCGCCGGATCCGACGATCACAGCTCGCTCACCATTGCGGGGACTTACACGCAAATCGAAGGCCCCAAAACGGTCGAGGAATTCCTGGCGGCCCTGGAAAGCCATCGGGCCGAGCCCATCGGCAGGGCCTCGACGCCCCAGACGCTGGCTCACAACCTTTATGGAATTGCCTACCAGTTCTATAAGAACAAGATGGGACTGGATCGGTACGTTTCCAAAGACCTCTTCCTGAAGTTTCTGGATCGATTTCTCCAGTCGAACCGGGAGGAGGAGGACGGTTTTCTCTCCCGGATCGCGCTGCTCTGGAATCACCGCAAGCGCCCCCGGAACAAGCCATCCATGTCAAAAAACATTCTCGAGCTGCTGAAGACCGAGACCCAGGCCCTGATCAAAAAAGATCCCGAGCTGATGCGGATTGTCGAGAGCAAGGATGTCGACCTGCGGAACCTCGAAAAGAAGTGGTTCCGCTTCGTGAATCAGCTCTCGAACCGCTCTCTGCTGCATTTCTCGAATCACCTGCTGGACCATCTCAGCGGAGCCAATGTCTTCAACATCTTCCAGTCGGTGGGCTCGGCGGGCGGGCTCTATACGCTGCTGGCTCCCTACTTCGTTTCGTTCTCGATTTTCAGCAGTCAGCGCCAGTTCAGCCGGGAGGCCCTGCAGCATTTCAGCGGTGGACAGAACGGCGAGTCGAAACCGGGCAGGATCAAGGTGGCGCATTTCACCGACACCTTCTACGAGGTCAACGGGGTGGCGAGAACCCTGCAGCAGCAGGTCCGCATCGCGCTCAGAACCAACAAGAACCTGACGCTCATCACCTGCGACGCCCAGGATCACCACCCCTGTGCGGGAGTCCATAATTTCCGCCCCATAGGGGTTTATGAACTGCCCGAGTATCCCGAACAGAAGCTCCATTTTCCTCCTTTTCTCGAGATGCTCAACTATTGCTACGAAGAGGGTTTCACACACATCCATTCGGCGACTCCCGGGCCCATTGGCATCGCGGCCCTGGCCATCGCCCGGATCCTGAAGCTGCCCTTCTATGGCACCTATCACACGGCTCTGCCCCAGTATGCACAATACCTGACCAATGATTATGCCATTGAAGACTTGGTGTGGAAGTATACGATCTGGTATTATGATCAGACGGATCTGGTGTTCGTGCCGTCGAACAGCACAGCGAACGAGCTCATCCAGAAGGGCATCTCTCCTCAGAAGATCCAGCTGTTCCCGCGTGGCATCGACATCCAGCGGTTTCATCCATCCAAGCGAAACGGGTACCTCGAGGAGCACTACCAGATCGGTGCCGGCATCAAGCTGCTTTACGTGGGCCGCATATCCAAGGAGAAGAACCTGCAGCACCTGGAGAAGGTCTTCAGGACTCTGACGGAAACCCGCCAGGATGTTCATCTGGTCCTCGTGGGAGACGGCCCGTACCTGAGCGAGATGCAGGCGAACATGAAAGGCCTTCCCTGCACTTTCACCGGGTATCTGGAGGGCGAGGACCTTGCCGCCGTCTACGCCTCTTCGGACCTTTTCGTTTTCCCCAGCACCACGGATACCTTCGGCAACGTCGTCCTGGAAGCCCAGGCGTCCGGGATTCCCGTCATCGTGACGGATCTGGGAGGACCGCACGAGAATCTCATCCCCGGAAAAACCGGATTGGTCGTGGACGCCAGTGACTCCGAAGCTTTTCTCAAGGCAGTCGATTCGCTGCTCAAGGAACCGAACCGGATGCAGCAGATGGGAAGGGCCGCTCGACAGTACATGGAAGATCGGTCCTTCGAGAGTGCTTTCAACCGAACCTGGAAACTGTACCGCCGTGACAACACGGAAGCTGGTCCATCTCTGGTACAGGCCGTTTGATCAGGCAGGAAGCGGGACTGGGAGGCGCGGAGACAGGGGGACAGGGAGACGGGGATCAGGAGGGGGATCGGGAGACGGGGGGGACACGGAGAAGTGTGGGCCGCATGAGGGTGGCTCGGACCTTTTTTCGAATGCATGGTGGGTTGCATGGCGGGGTGCTCATTGGACGATGACCCGGGAAGCCGTAAAAGATCGTGGCCCAACATGGATGCCCCTCCTTTGCTGTCCCAGCCTTTTCACTCCCGCCCATTTCGGCATCCGCGCCTTCCCCTTCTCTCCCCTTCTCTGTTTCTTCCAGTCCCCCCGTTCCCCAGCCTCGATTCCCCGTGTCACCCTGTCCGCCGGTCCTTGCCGTCCCCCCATCGCAGTGTCTCTCTCTCAGAGGAGCTCCTCATTATGAGAAAGATTTATGTTCTCGACACCAACGTCCTGCTGCACAACCCTCGGGCTCTCTTCGCCTTCGAAGACAATGAAATCGTCATACCCTTCTCTGTCATCGAGGAAGTGGACAACCAGAAGAGGCGCCAGGATGAGGTTGGCAGGAATGCTCGCCTGGTCTCGCAGATGCTCGATGAACTGCGCGGGTCGGGCCGATTGTCCGAAGGTGTGGAGCTGGGCACGGGAGGGAGAATCCGCATTGAGCTCAATCATCAGGAATTGATGGACTTCCCCAAAGGACTGGATCCGGACAAATACGACAACCGTATTCTCGCTGTGGCCTTCAACCTCAGCCGGGACGGACAGCAACCGGTGGTCCTGGTCACCAAGGATCTCAACCTGAGGATCAAGGCCGATGTCCTTTCGATCCCGGCCGAGGATTTTTACAACGACAAGGTGGACTATCAACAGCTCTATACGGGCAGTGGAGAGATTCATCTCACGAAGGAAGAGCTCGACCGCTTTTATCAGCAGGGCAGGATCTCGATGAACGGAGAAATCTCTGCTTACCCGAATCAGATGTTCGTGATCCGAAGCCATGCCAATCCATCCCAGTCGGCTCTGGCCCGGTTTGCGGGCGGAATGCTCCAGCCGCTCACCAATGGGGACACCGTCTGCTGGGGGGTCCGGGCGTTGAACAAGGAGCAGAAGTTTGCCA
>Ga0105106_10001037_pt1 | contig 19870 bp, 20 predicted proteins | sample PPLLaktember2015_5_FD_79109 | JGI IMG/M metagenome (GOLD analysis project Ga0105106, IMG submission 79109) | Freshwater sediment microbial communities from Prairie Pothole Lake near Jamestown, North Dakota, USA - PPLs Lake P8 Core (1) Depth... | ecosystem: Environmental > Aquatic > Freshwater >...
CTTACGAACGGTGATGCCGGGCACCAGTCGCTGAGCTCCGAGGAGCTTGCAAAAGTAAGAAGGGAGGAAGCCCGCAGAGCAGGAGAAGTTATCGGGGTGAGGTACATCACGCTTGACAATCATGACGGACAACTGATGCCCACCTATGAGAACAGGCTGCAGGTAATCAAGCTTATCCGTGAGCAGAAGGCCGACCTCGTGATATTCCCCCGGCCGTACGACTACCATCCCGATCACCGTTATTGCGGGACACTGGTGCTTGATGCAGCATATATGGTTACTGTGCCAAAAATCCTTCCGGAGGTTCCGTTCCTTGAGAAGAATCCCGTATTTCTGTATACATATGACCATTTCGTTCACCCGGAGCCTTTTGTGGCGGATGTTGTTGTAGATATTGATGACGTGATGGAAAAGAAGATCGACATGTACCATCAGCATACATCGCAGATGTATGAATGGCTTCCATTCAACAGGGGCCAGCTCGATCAGGTGCCGGCTACTGAAAAGGAAAGAAGGATATGGCTCGGCAAAACCTGGGGCCAAAGGTCAAATGCTGAACCTTTCAGGGCTAAGCTGATTGAACTGTACGGAAAGGAGAAAGGATCGAAGATCAAGTCCTGCGAAGCATTCCAGGATTCCGGTTATGGGACCCGCCTTACCGAAAAGAATACCAAATATTATTTTCCCTTTTATTGATATTCTATATACTGGCTGTTCTGCTTAAGCTCAATAAAATCCTTATCGGCTTCCCTGTAGCCATAATCGAAGCAATAGTGGTACCTGGTACCATCTGATGTTTCGATTACATGGGTGAAGAAGCTGAAGTTATATCCCAGGGCAAAGAGGGCATCCTTATGGATTTTCAACCTGCCTTCATCGAAAAGATCGGCAAGTATCCTCCGGTTTTTCCTGAGCAATCCGTGAACATTTCTCATTAAATTGTTCGTGTCACGGTTCAGCCTGTTGTTGTAGTTGTTCCTGCACTGATCAGAGCAGAATTTCTTATCGGTGCGGCCACGTATGGTGTCGCCGCAATCGAGACATTTTTTTTCCACAGCACGAATGTTTGTATAAAGATATAAAAACGTTTTCAAACGGTTGCAAACGATTATAAATGATTTGGAAGCAGGTATAAATATTTAGATACCGATTCAGTTTTCCTGGCTGGTTTATGTTTGCATCATATAAGTTCATATGTCAAACTAATAACCTTTAAGTCATGAACAATTTAAGAAACAGGGTAATGCTGATCGGTAACCTCGGACAGGATCCGGAAATCAGAACCCTTGAAAGCGGGAAGAAAGTTGCTCATTTCACTCTCGCCACCAATGATGGCTACAAGAATGCCGATGGTCAGAAGGTGGAAGAGACAACCTGGCACAGTATTGTTGCCTGGAATGGTCTTGCAGAAAAGGCATCCAAATTCCTTAAGAAGGGCAAGGAGGTTGCAGTCGAGGGACGGCTTGTATACAAAACCTATGAGGATAAAAAGGGAGTTACGAAGTACACTACTGAGATCGTCCTCAATGAAATCCTTTTGCTGAGGTCATCAACCAAAAATGGTGAACCCAAGGAGGAATAGTTGCCATAACTCGCTGCATCCCTTCATGTTTTTCCTTTGTGCGACTTTATGATTTCCTTTGCGATCCTTTGTGGTCAATGATCTGAATTAACCACAAAGGACACAAAGGTTTTTGTGACAGTCTACTATGTATTTTATCAGGGTGATCAGAAATCAGTCAGATCAACATTTGTCCGGTAGTCGCCAAGGAGATGTTCAGCAAAATAATACCACATCATCCTGTCGAAATAGGCTGTTGCATTACCAAATGCATGGCGCTGGCCCGGCAGCATCATGAAATCGAACCGCTTGTTGGCTTTCACGAGGGCGTCGACCACCCTGAGAGTGTTTCCGGGATGGACGTTATTGTCAATGTCACCATGGGTCAGCAGAAGATGCCCCTTGAGGTTTTTAGCCAGATCCTGGTTCTTTTCTATCGATGCCTTAAAGGCTTTTTCGGTTTTTTCCGTTTCCTTTTTCAAATCGAGAGTATCCTTTTTTGTACCAATGCCAAGCGAATCCTTTTTAATGTCCGTCTTTGCCCTTACTTTTTTATCAACCTCCTCCACCCCGTCATGGGTTTCACCCCACCACTGGTTGTAAATATTGTTATCATGGTTCCCGGCTGATGAAACTGCAACGTCATAAAAATCAGGATATGAAAGGATCGCAGCTGTCGACATGAATCCTCCCCCTGAATGCCCATAAATACCTACTTTATCAGTATCAATGAATTTATATTGCTCTGAGAGCTGTTCGATTCCGTATTTATCATCTGCAAGTGCATAATCCCGCAGGTTGTCGTAGCCATAGGTGTGATAATAGTTGCTCCGCTGGGGACTTCCTCCACGGTGGCCGAAATTCACAACGATGAAGCCGAGCTGAGCCAAAGCAATGTTCTTTCCGCCCGTAGCTGTAAACTGGTATGGCACCGATTCGGTCTGAGGTCCGGGATATACATATGAAATCACGGGGTATTTCCTTGTGGAATCGAGGTTGAAGGGCGTATACATTACGCCATAAAGGTCGGTGACCCCGTCCTTTGCTTTTACTTTTACTGTTTTAGGCATTTTCCATCCCATCTGATAAAGTTGCGACAAATCAGCTTTTTCGAGATTTAGAAGTATGCTGCCGGTGTTATCGCGAAGAACTGCCTGAGGCTCAGTATCAACCGTGGAATAGGTATCAACAAAGAACTTGCTGGATTTAGACATAGAAAGTGAATGGTTCGCATGTTCTTTTGTGATAAGTGCCATACCGGGTTTATCAAGTGAAGCCTTGTATTTCATGCTGTAATAAGGGTGGACACCCTCTTCCTTTCCGAAGGCTTCAAAGTAAAGCACCCTTCCCAGGGTATCAATATGATTGATCCTTCCGGTGACAAAATAGCCGTCAGTAATCTGCCTCTTCAGCTTGCCGGTCCTGTCATAAAGGTAAAGTTGTCCCCAGCCTGTACGTTCCGACCACCAGATTATATCGCTACCTTCGTTCAGCACCGAAAGTCTTGAATATTCATTATTGAAATAAGGCCATGCCTCTTCGCTGAAAAGTACCGATACGGCACCTGTTTCAGCATCAACGGAACAGACATCGAGGTTTTTGAGAGGCCTGTCCTTCCGTATGACTATCAGTTTCTTCGCCTCTTCCTGCGATGACCAGGCTACATCAATCGTCTGATCCTTCCATTTCTTAAGATCAACGTTTACACGGCTCCTGGTTGCAACATCAAATATTACTAGTTCGGGCTGCGGCACAAACTCCTCCCCTGGCATTGAGTAACGGTATGTTTCAAGCTTCGGCCTTGGTTGTGCAAGGACATCGATCACGAAAAGATCCTTCACCTTGCGTTCATCTTCCCTGACAACATATAGCTTCTTTTCATTCTTGAACCATTGAACATTTGTCCTGAGCTTTTTCTTTTGGGTTGTGTCCTCCGTATTTCCAGAACCTGCAAAGCTGTAATATCTTTCCCCGTCGGTTGTGAGCTGGATCTCAACACTGTCCTTATCCTTCGCCTTCATAAGGTACAGGTTATGGTTTTTTGCATAAGCTATCCAGGTACTGTCAGGTGAATAAGTTGCCCAGGATGGTTTTTTTTCTTTCCCGATGGTATCTTTTATGACAAGCTTCTTATTTGTCATGTCATACAGGAATTTGATTGAATCGACCTGGAAGGTGAATTTAGATGTGCTCTTCTTTTCAAATTTCAGCTCCTTTAATGCCAGGTCGAGTTCATTGTAAGGATGGCGGGTAAGCTTCTTCAGTTCCGATGCCATAAACCTGCTGTCGAACATAAGCTGTCTGGACCTGGCAGCAGCATTGACATAGTAATAGTTTTTGCCTGTTGATGTTTTGAAGGAGTACCAGAAAATGTCAGATTCTTCGATCCATGTCGGATTGACTGACAGGTCGCCATAGCGTGAAGTTATATTGTCGCCCCTGAATTTTTCGGCTGTTTTGAAATCTGCTTTCTGAGAGTATGCCCCAACAAATGATAAGAAGATAAATACAAGAAGTCCAATTCGTTTCATTACGGTAGATTTGAATTAAAATTAGGTTAAGTAGAAAAAAAACCAGATCATGCCTCCCTTCCTGCCCTGAGAGCCTTTATATTTACATCAGTGATATCTGTTCCTTTTTTTGCAAAGAATTTTTCAACGGCGGTTTCAAGGCTTTTAAACGGAATGTCGATATGATGTGAGGCCGCCCCGAGGATCACCATATTTCCTGAACGGGATGAGCCGGCAGTCTTTGCAATCTCATCTGCATCAATAATTTTATGATTCCTTATTTTTCTGATTTCCTTAAGTATCTCTTCAACCGGAGGATAATCATTTATGTTAATAAAGGGTGTTGAATTTGTAACAAGCCAGCCTGCTTTGGATAGCCAGGGAAGATATCTTAGCGATTCCATTGGTTCAACTGAGATAATAAGATCGGCTTTGCCGTATGGGATAAGGTCGGAAGAGACAGGTTTTGAGGAAAGCCTGAGGTGAGACTGGACATCTCCCCCTCTCTGGCTCATACCGTGGACTTCCGATTGTTTGAGATAAAGGTTATTCTCAACGGCAGCCAGGCTGATTATGGTGGCAATGGAGAGGATCCCCTGCCCTCCCACTCCTGACAATATTATATCATTCCTCATTGATCTGTTCATTGAATTTTTCTTTCAGACGATTCTGATTTTCTGCGCCTTGAAGCGGTCTGGATGCATTCCCGCGATGAGATAACAACAGAAACACCCCGATAATCAAATTCTTCCTTCATTATCCGTACGTTTTCCTCATGATTTTTACGAAGAGGGATTATTGTCCTGATGTGTTCCCGTTCAACCCCCAGGCCCTCGCAGATCTTTTCAAGTCGGCCTGTTGCGTGTGATTTCTGGCCTCCGGTCATGCCGGTAGTGGAATTATCAGATATAATTATGGTTACATGCGAGTTTTTTATCACGGCATCGAGAAGTCCTGTCATTCCCGAATGGGTAAAGGTAGAATCGCCAATAACCGCAACCGAAGGGTGCAATCCGCCATCAGCCGCACCAATGGCCATTGTAACGGAGGCCCCCATATCTACACACGAATTTATGATATTATACGGAGGAAGGGCGGCAAGTGTATAGCAGCCGATATCGGAAAAGACTCCGTTGCTTTTATAGGGTTTTAACGCTTCCATAACAGCCAGAAAAGTGTCGGAATGGCCGCATCCGTTACAGAATGATGGTGGCCTCGATCTGACGACTTCAGGAATCTTGTACAAGGGTTCGGACCTGATGCCGACGGCTTTGCCGACAATTGACGGATTAAGCTCCCCGTCGCGAGGTAAAGCCCCGTCAAGGCGTCCGATTATTTTCAGGCTGTTGTCGAGTATCCCCCTGAGGCCCTCTTCGATGATCGGGTATCCCTCTTCGAGAACCAGCACCTCTTCGCATCGTCCGGTAAGATCACTGATCAGGTCTTTCGGGAATGGGTAAGCCGTAAGCTTTAGCACCGGGAAATCCGGACCTCCTTCAGGAAAGTTTTCCACAAGGTAATTATAAGCAATACCACATGTAATTACTCCTGTCTTCCTGTTCTTTCCATCCTTGAAAACGTTATGTTTTGATAGTCTGTGATCGTATTTCAAAGACTCATAAACTGACAGCAGAGCTTTATATTTTTTCCGTGCAATGGCGGGCAGAAGTACAAACTGCCTTGGATCGGAAGGAAGCCGGAAAGGCTTCTGCGGCTCCGGGAGCCTGCGTCTGACGGCAGCCCTGGAGTGGGCCAGGCGTGTGGTTATCCGGAACAGGACAGGAATTCTGTATTTTTCCGAAAGATCAAATGCATCGAACACCATATCGTATGCTTCCTGCTGGCTTGAGGGCTCATAGACCGGAACAAGGGCAAATTTACCGTAGAACCTTGAATCCTGTTCATTTTGGGATGAATGCATTGAAGGATCGTCGGCTGATACCACTATAAGTCCGCCATTTATTCCTGTAACTGACGAATTTATGAAAGGGTCTGCAGCCACATTCAGTCCAACATGCTTCATTGCCGCCATGGCTCTTTTTCCGGTGTACGACATCCCAAGGGCAGCCTCAAGCGCTGTCTTTTCATTGGCTGACCATTGCCTGTGAATACTTCTTTCTTTAGCCTCGCCGGAGGACTGTATATACTCCATTATTTCTGTTGATGGTGTCCCGGGATAAGCATAAATTCCGCTAAGTCCGGCATCTATCGCACCCTGGGCAATGGCTTCATCTCCTAGTAATAGCTGTTTCTGCATGATTAATACATGTATTTTGCTGTCAGATCATCTAAATGAACCGCAGCAAAGTTACCCCATAAAGTTCAGTTTTGAAATTTACTTAAAAATAAGTTAAAAGTTTTAAGGTTCCGTTCAATAATGTTTATTTTGCAGACGCTATATATTGTAGCGCAATAGATTATTACAAAATACCAGATTGACACGATTTCTTTATACTATAATCGTTTTTTTCTTGCCTCTTTTTTTTTTTTCCGGACAGATCCTTGAATCGGTTATTTTTTTTAAGTTCAGCGGTTTAATAACGGACGAGGAAAACAATGTCCTGCCGAATGTCGGTGTTGTTTCGCTAAAGCTCAGAAGAGGGGCGCTTAGTGAAAAAACAGGTATTTACAGTATTACAAGCACCCCGGGGGACACAATATTTTTCAGGGCTCTTGGTTTTAAGAGGAAGCTTATGATCCTTCCACAGGATTTTCAGGGACGGCACTTCAGTCTGGATGTAACATTGAGCCTTGACACTATCCCGATTGACAATGTTGTAGTGATGCCTTGGAAGAGTTACAGCGAATTTATAAAGGATATGTCGACGCCATCTCCGCTGGAGCCTGAAATCGAGAATATGAACAGGAATATTGCTTCCATTTCGGATGCCGTATCGAGTACGGTCGATGTAAAGATCACACCTGAAGCAGGGTACCGGTATGCTATGCAACAGAGTTTCAGCACAATGTCTACAAGGAGCCAGTATCCAATAAACAATCTCCTGAATCCGTTTGCCTGGGCAAAATTCATCAGCGGACTTAAAAACGGGCTTTTCAAGAACCAGGAGCAGGCCGGCAAACCTGCCAGGGTTAAGGTTAAGAAACAGAAGAAGAAAAAAGAGTGAGCAAATATAATGGCAAAATTGTCGGTATCCTTGGCACCGTTATAGTTCACCTGATAGCGGCGATTATCTTTATGTCATTTCAGCTGCAGTCGCTCAAAACAAAGGAGAACCAGATTGAAAAATTCGAAATTGAATTTGCCGAGTTTGAGGAAAAGAAAATCATTCCCGTGCCAGAGGAACCGCCTCCCACTTCGGTTGAGAATATACTTCACGACGACGTTGAAATGCTGAACATTGCAAGGAACCTTGCCAGCAAGCCAGAGGAGAAAATTGATCCTCAGGATTATATCGACAAGGTTAAGGACGAACTGATTCAGAGCGGAAAGCTTGGTACCGATAATTATCTTGACCGCCCGAGGGGGAACTACCAGCAGACGGAAGATGATCAGTTTGCCCTTGAAAATGAGAAAAAAAAGGAAGAGGCGGAAGAAAAGGCGACTGATTCCCAGAAAATGGCAGCTAACTTTCAGGGGCCGACAAGGATATATTATGATCTGCAGGGGCGCAACCACACTTATCTTCCGATACCAATTTACAAATGTCAGGGATCCGGCAAGGTGGTGCTTTCAATCGAGGTGAATCAAAGGGGATATGTTGAAAATGCATCCATAATCGAAGGCCAGAGCACCGCAAGCGATGAATGCCTGATTGAAACGGCTGTCGGAACTGCCCTCAGGTCAAGATTCGAAAGCAACCTGAATGCACCCAAAATCCAAAAAGGAACACTTACCTACATTTTTGTAGCGCAGTAGGAAGGCGTGAAGGCATGATGGAAAGACTTAGAGACGAAGAGACTTAGGGACTTAGGGACTTTGAGACTTAGAGCCGAATAACTGCAAAACTGCATAATCGCAAAACTGCATAACTGCATAACAGATAAACGGCCTTTCAGAATAAAAGATTTGCTGTACCCCGCTGAAATGGTTGTATCACTTCGGGACTATTCCTGTTGGCCTTTTGGTTGTTTACGAGATCGCTGATTGTATGTGCCTTAAGGATTTCCGAAGGACAAGGCCTGAGAAGGGTGAGTGCCTCTTCGGGCAATGTATCGGTGCTGATCCACCTCTTTTCACCTTCCCTGTCAAGAATTACCGGCATTCTTTTTTTGGAGTTATGGATAACGGCAAGAAGATTATTTGCGTCAGTTGTAATTATTGAAAAAGTATCGAGTGCCTCTCCGGTATTTGTTTCGACCCACCTGTCGTAAACCCCGGCAATTGAAAATATCTCCTCTCCCGCATGCCAGATGTACCATGGTATTTTTTCATTTCCGGCATGCTGCCATTCAAAAAATCCCTTGACAGGAATAATGCATCTCCTCGATCTGAATGATTTTGAGTATGATGGTTTTGAGTTTAGACTCTCAGCCCGGGCATTGAAAGTCTTATATCTGATCTCTTTCGCATCATCCGGATTCCTTATCCACGAAGGGATCAGTCCCCACCTGAGCAGCTGTACCTTTCCGGTAGAGCCGGAGCATATCGCAGGCAGCTCAGGAAGGCTGAAGGCATGGTAATAATAGCTTGGCTGGTATCTGTCACGATCAGGAAATGAGACATTGTACCTGTTTTCAATTTCATCCCTGACAAGATTAACATTAACGGAAAAGCACATTGCTGTTTCAATTAATACCTGTTAATTCAAGCCGGATTGGCAGAGGAAGTGAATTATCAAACAGATCGTGTTCGGGCCACTCACCTATGCACGACACCATTTTTGACATCATCCGGTTGATATATGAATGGATTTCAGGGCCGTTCCAGGCACTTGAATTCAGGAGAACAACCCATGATATGCCATTTGGCTGCCGTTTCATCATTCCTGCCGTACCGGCAAACGATCCCGTTCTGACCCATGTGCCGTCGATGTAAGAGGTCTTCCATCCCACAGGGGCATATTTATTATTTGTATCAGTCATGAACATTATGCTCTCTTCCGAAAGCAGGTCCTTGTTATAACCAAGTCCGTCGACTGCAAGTAGCAGGCGCATAAGATCGGGTGCAGTAGAAAGCCAGAAACCCGCGGCTCCAAGGGTTTCGATATCATTCCCCCCGTACCTGACCGGAACCAGTTCGCCGGTTCCGTAAATTGAAGGCCTGAGAGGCATCCCGGCCGGTTCATAGTAAGTGACCTCGAATGGCGCTTTCTGATCCGGAAGGTTCCTGGCAGGCATCATGTCATAGATACCCAGAGGTTCGAAGATTTGAGTCCTGCAATATTCTTCATAAGGCAAGCCTGATATCTTTTCAACTACAAGCCCAAGGATGCTGTATCCCAGATTGGAATAGGAACGTCCTGCGCCTGGTGTAAAATGAAGCCTCTTGCCCAGTGCGAATTTTATAATGGTCCTTGTGTCAACCGGCAGGTTTGTTTTCAACTGGGTCGCTATCAGCTGGGGCATGAACATCTGATCGCCATACCGCTGGGACCATCCGCCTTCATGACTGAGAAGATGGGCAACCGTAATGTCGAAAACCCTTTTGTCTTTAGGTTTGCAAAAGCATGAATCATCAAGGATACCCTCAGGTCCAAATACTTTTTCATCAAGCGACAACCTTCCTTCTTCCTGAAGCTTCATTACAGCCACTGCCGTAACAAGCTTTGAAATACTGGCGATCCTGAATTTGCTGTATGGCTGCGTCTCAATCCCATCTGCAGTGTCGGCGAATCCGAATCCCCTTGCATAAACCAGTTTCCCGTCTTTTGCAATTGCCACCGAAGCGCCTGCAATGGACCATTTCCTCATAAATTCATCAACTACCGGCGTACAGGCTTCAAATTCAGTGCCGGAGGAATTGGAGTTTGTCAGACGGATGTAACCCGGAACCATGTTGCCGGGATATCTGTCCGAAGTTTCTACAGCTCCAGGATTGTACCTTGCGACTACCGATAAAAGCAGAAATAGTAATATCTTTCTTGAAACCCTCAAAATTTCAAATTTTCCGGATAAAAATAAATATTTTATTATATGATCAATGCTTTCCCGCAAATTATTCTTCAAATCTTAACTTACAGTTTTGACAAATATTGTTTTTTTATGTTGAATTTTTAAATTGCATATGGCCAAAAAGCTAACTTTGTGAACATGTTGTCAACACGGAACAAATATCTGTTGAGTATCGGTATCTTAATTTGCTGCCTGGTTCCGGACCGGTTATCCTCACAGGAGATTCTTCTTTTTGATACCCTCGACTATCTGCCAATGAACATTGAGGGCGCCCTGGAGAACAATCTGATGATCGCAGCATCAAGAGGCAATGAGCGGGAAGTAGAAAGGCTGATTTCGAAGGGTGCTGAAATTGACGCAGAGACCTGGGAAGGAGCAACTCCCCTGATTTTCGCAGTTGCAAATAACAGACTTGCAGCGGTCAAAGCCCTGCTGGCTCACGGACCCAATGTCAATAAAATGACTGCCAACAATGAGACACCCTTGCTTATCTCTGTAAAGAACCAATCGCCTGAAATAGCTGAAGCGCTTATCCGGGGAGGTGCTGACATTGATCTGGCAGATAAATTCGGAGCCACGCCCCTTCACTATGCTGCAGTTTCCGGAAGCTTTGCCATGGCTGACCTCCTGCTCTATTATGAAGCTGACCCGAACAAAAAATCAAACGACGGCACAACCCCGCTTATGGCTTCCATATGGGCAAGATATCCTGATGTCACTGATCTTCTGTTCCAGAGCGGTGCCAACCTTGAGGCAAGGGATAACAATGGGTTTACCCCGTTTCTGATTGGTTCTCAAAACGGCGACACCATGGTAATGAACCTTTTACTGAAAGAAGGTGTGGACCTGTACGAAAAGAACAATTATAATTATAATGCACTGGCACTGGCCATTGAATCAAATCATATGCCAGCGGTGGAACTTCTGCTCGAAAAGGGAGACAAGTGGACTTCGCCCGACAAGGAAGGAGTCAATCCGTATACAGTGGCCGCTGTATTTGGCAGGAAGGATATTATAGTGATGCTTGAGAAGAAAAACATCTCCGGGCGACAGGGGTTGAGGATAGATGAGATATCCGTTTCTGTCAGTTCAAGATTCAATGCCAGAGATTATTACACTGGCTCATCAGTTTCGTTCCGGGAACCTCTTCTCAACGCCGGATTCATTGCAGGCTTTGACATGAAACCAACATATACGAAAGTCCTTTCCAGTCAAAGTGAAAATACTTATTATCAATATTTTGACAGGAGTTCGATTGTTTATGGAGGCATCTTTAAGGATTTTACAGTTTCTGAAAAGCCATCCGGACTTATATTCGCTCTTTCAGCTTCCTTTTCGGCAGGTTACAGCTTCAGTTCCGAATACAGGGGAACAAACATTCAACCTGATAACATGTTCAGGATGATTCCTGCCGCCGGAATAAAGATCCGGAAGGGGCATCTTACCGTCAAAGTTGATCTTGAATACGTTAAAACCGAATTCTACCGGATCGGACCCTTATGGGCAAGAATAGGCGTCTCATATAACCATCTCCTGAGCCGGATAAGAAAACTTGAAAAAACTATTAAATGGTATTGAAATTTACAAAGGCATTATTAAGGATATTCCTGTTCATTGTGCTCGGTATATGTTTCTCATGTGAAGAGAGGGGATGGATAGCAGATTGTTCGGAATGCATTGGCAACGAACCCAGGGAAGGATTCCTTTCCATCAGGCTGACCAGGAATGAATTGCCTGTAAAGGTGAGGGTCTACCAGGGGGAAATTGAAGACAGTGTCCTTTATGCATATTCGGAGATCTCAGGAGAGAAGTATACTCCGGGTGTTACACTGAACAAGAAATATACTGTTACCGCGACATACAATACCGGTGGCAGCATATACATAGCTATTGACTCTGCAATACCGAAAGTCAGGTATATTGAGGATCAGTGCGAGGAGCCCTGCTACTTCGTTTATGACAGGGTAATTGATCTCCGTCTGAAATACACTGCCGATTAATTCGGATTCGGGTATATCTGGTTAAGCTTTTGCTTCGTAAACAAATAACGGAACCCCGGCTGCTGCTTTGGTTTTTATGCCTGCAATTTCAGCTTTATTGAGAGGTTTAAAGTCATTCCTCAAATCAAGTGCAATCCTGAAAAGTTCAGATTCACCGGGAGTAACAGCTGCTGTGACCGGATGCGACAGGGTGAACCGAAGTCCCATCCTGATATCTTCTGGTGTGACAAGCGGTTCGTACCAGCATTTCGGATACTTCGACCGGTCGGCGCCTTTTTCCCATGGGCCCTTTGCCATTGCCTTAAGAGCGAGTATTCCCATATTCTTTTCCTTTGCCCTGGCCAGAACCTGTGGTCCGAAATTGCCCGAATGCCATGTTGTGTAGTTGAACGGAAAAAGGATTGTATCAAAATCAAACCGGTCCATCAGTGCCATGGCTGCTTCAACCGAATGAGCTGAAAAGCCGATATATCTTATTTTCCCTTCCTTCTTTGCTTCAATGAATGTTTCCATTGCCCCTCCCGGACCAAGTATTGTATCGACGTCAGCAAGTGATGTAACTGCATGGTGCTGGTAAAGATCAAAGTGATCCGTTCTCAGGTTTTTAAGTGATTGTTCAAGTTCTGCCCTTGCCTCCGGTTTTGTTCTTTTGCCGGTCTTGCAGGCAAGAAAAACATCTTTCCGGTAAGGTTCAAGTGCTGGCCCCAGTTTGACCTCAGCGTCGCCGTACGACGGAGCCACATCAAAATAGTTGATTCCGGTATCGATGGCAAGCTTCACATCTTCGGCCGCTTTCTGAGGTGTCGCATCCCTTACGACTATACCCCCGAATCCGATAATTGAAAGCATTTCACCGGTCCGTCCGAGCGATCTTTTTTCCATTTTGCCCGGTTTCTTCTTTCGTTCAACTGAACTCAGGTCAGCAGGGAACAATGTGAGCATCGGGGCTGCCAGGGCAGTAGTTTTCAGAAAATCACGGCGTCTCATAATATTTTGTTTTGATTCGTAATTTCAAACCCAAAAGATAACTAATTGTTCTAAGATTGACAAAAAAATTTCCCGAAGATACCGCGGATTAACGCAGATAATTGCTTTCAGATCTTCGAAAACCTGCCTGCCGGCAGGTAGGTCTGCGTAATCTGAGGGAAACACGGAATCTTCAATTACTTATATGTTAAAAATTGGTTTTGTGGTGTAAACAATATCTGACTCCTTATAATAGACTTTTTCCAGAAAGAGTCCGCTTGGAGGCGATGTAAGCTTAGCCGGAATATCCGACTTGTTCCTGAAGAATGAATCGACGTCTGCCGGATTCAATTTTCCCCGACCCGATTCGACAACCACCCCTGTCATCCGGCGCACCTGTTTCCACAGGAAATGGGACCCTATTACATGAAATACAAGCATATCGCCAAAATCATTTACGAGTGCATGCTTAATCTCAACTTTCGTGGAAGCCTGCTCCTGATTTTCGTCGGTAAATGATTTAAAGTTTTTCAGTCCGATAAAATGCTTTGCAGTCTCATTCATCCTGTTTATATCGAGCTGATCCTTGATCCACCACACCTGCTTCTTCCCAAATGCAGTCCGGCGGCAGCTTATCTGGTAGATATAGCTTCTTGCCACTGCATCATGCCTTGCATGAAACCCGGGAACCGCATCCTCGACATTAAGAATGCAAATGTCTGATGGAAGACGGTCGTTGATACCGTACTTTATCCTTATAAGGGGCAGATCGGTCTGAGCATCAAGATGTGCAACCTGGCCGGTTGCATGAACGCCGCTGTCGGTCCTTCCAGCCCCGAACAAATCAAAAGCGCTGCCCCCGAAAAGTTCCCTGCAGGCATCAATGATCTCACCCTGAATGGATTTAGATCCTTTTTGCATCTGCCATCCCGAGTATCTGGTTCCATCATACTCGATTGTCAGTTTGAATCTTGGCATAATAATTATGTTTTATACTGCGAAGATAGAATTATTGGAGCATTAACCGGCCGGATTTCCATTTGCGATTCTTATTGCTATTTTTGTTCAAAATCCATTCAGAAGATAAAAAATGAAAAAGAGATATATGAATCCGTACATGGCAGGTACTCTGCTTGGCATTGTACTTCTTGCCTCGATGTATGTATCGGGGCGCGGACTGGGGGCCAGCGGCGGAATCAAATACTGCGTGGTTTCAATAGTCGGAGCCATCGACAGGCAGCACGCCGACAATTCAGTCTATTATTCAAAGTATTTTGAAGAGAATAAAAAACCTATGACCAACTGGCTGGTTCTCGAGATATTCGGGATTGTTGCAGGAGGTTTTATATCGGGTGCCGTATCAGGAAGGCTTAAGCTCAAGGTTGAAAAGTCTCCCAAAATATCTGTCTCACGAAGGCTGTTTTTTGCATTTACCGGAGGAGTCTTATTTGTCTACGGAGGACAGCTGGCGAGAGGATGTACAAGTGGTGCCGCATTATCGGGCATGGCGGTACTCTCCACGGCCGGATTCGTCACCATGATAGCAATATTCGGATCGGCATTTGCATTTGCATATTTTTTCAGAAAAAATTGGATATGATAAAAGGTTTTACGGCATGACGGCATAACGGCATAACCGTGTAACTACAAACCGCATAACTGCATAACTGCATAACGGAGTAGAGGAGAAAAAGCATTTAGAATTAATTTAAAGACAATATTATGGGACCACTTTCATCATATTTCGTATTTCCCGAATGGTTAAACATGTTAACCGCATTCCTTATCGGGACAGGATTTGGATTTGCCCTTGAACAGGGCGGTTTTTCATCGAGCCGGAAACTTGCCGGGATGTTTTATGGCTACGATGCAACAGTCCTTAAAGTTTTCTTTACAGCTGCAATAGTTGCATTGATTGGATCTCAGCTAATGAGTTACCTCGGATTACTGAATCTGAACCAGGTATATGTAAATGAGTTTTATGTGACGGCAGCAATCGTTGGAGGCATCATAATGGGTGCAGGGTTCATAATGGGAGGTTTTTGTCCGGGTACTGGTCTTTGTGCAATGTCGATCGGCAAGGTTGATGCAATTGTATTCGTTGCCGGAGGGCTGGCAGGTGCATTTATCTTTGCTGAAACATACCCCTATATCCAGGAAATGGCAAACGCACGGTACAAAGGCCCTGTGAGGATCAATGAATCCCTTGGCCTCTCTCCGGGAATGTTTGCACTTCTAATGATCTCCGCGGCAGCAGTCATGTTCTGGATAGCTGAAATTGCCGAGAAGAGATTTGCCCGTCCGGAAATAACAAGAGAACTTTAAAAACTGGCATGGAAACAAGAAAAAAATTCTCAGCGCTGCTCATTTTTTTGGGCATTCTGCTTGCTTTGCTTCCTCTTTCAGGGAACCGTTCCTTTAATGTAAAACCAGGTATTCTGCTGCCTGAGGTACTTGATAAAACGGCTTCGTTTACGGTTGATCAGGTAGCAGAATTTATTGTCAGGGAAGACAGTACTGTTCAGCTGATTGACCTGAGATTACCTGATGAATCAAAAAAGCTGACAATGCCAGGCGCCGTTAATATCCCATATCCGGATTTCATAAAGAAGGATCCGGAGATCTTCTTCAGTAATAAAACCATTAAGAATGTATTTTTCTCAAATGATAACATTGAATCATCTTATGCTCTGGTCTTTGCCCGGGGTCTTGGATACGGGAACACATACACAATGGAAGGCGGAATGACGGAATGGATAAGAACCGTAGTCGAAGCCAGGTTCACGGGCGACAGGATTACTGCAAGGGAAAACGCCCTGTTCGAAACAAGGAAACGCGCCGGAGATATGTTTACGGAGTTGAATTCCCTGCCCGACAGCCTGAAAACCAGGTTTCTCGAATCGAAAAGGTTTTCGGCGAAAAAACTTGACGGAGGATGTGAGTAATTGTACCAACAGAAAGAAGACAGATGAAATTTCTTAAACAATACCGGTTTGTAATTTCAATAGTTCTGATAGTGACGGCCCTCATTCTTTTAAGGTCTTTCAATCAGAAGAGTTTCAGGTATGATGCGGTCAGATGGGCCGTGCCATCCGTATCGGGTTCAAACATCCTGACCGAAGATCAGGTAATAAACCTTGAAGGGGAAAAGCTTATTGTTTACCTTGGGAATAACGCTGATATAAGCAACAGTATTAAGGAAACCTTAAGGGTTATGGATCCCGGTTCAATACTCGCGAAAGAAAATATCAGGATAATCCGCAATAGCAAAGGTCCGGTAATCCTCGCTTCCGGCGACATTTCCATTTCGGCCAGGATATGGATGGTTCTCAGCGAGATGGGCCTGAAGGATCTGTTTATTTTACAACCGGAAAATCGTTAGATTCGGCAAGTGTGAACGGAAGCCACGATAAAATACTTTTCTGGCTTACCATCTTGTCGTGCATGAAGCTGTTGTTTCCATACTTCAATGTTCTTGCATCATAGCCAAAAAGCCTCAGGTATGCAGTGGCAAATCCTGAGTTGTGACCTGTGCCGCAATAGACAACGACAATCTTATCGGAAGGGATTGTCGCCATCATATCACTGAAGCCGAGTGTCGATTCAGGCTTGTACCTTATTGCACCGGGGATATGTCCGTCATCATATTTATCCTTTCTTTCAAGGTTGATAATAAAGTATTTTCCCGGATCGCTGAAAACTTCATCCGATGTGATCATAATATCTGCAGTTCCTGCTGCAAACAGATTTCTGAACCGCTCATCGGCGATCTCCTTTCCTGTTTTAAAACCGGTTTTGATTTCAGGCATTCCCCTGGGCTGGGGAATTTCATTTTCAGCAACTTCCAGCTTCCCTTCATATTTCCCCGTTGATCCCTTGATCCATCCTTCATTTGCGTAGGCTTTATTCCATCCGCTCATTCCCCATCGCATGGCATAAACGTTCCCGTATCCCCTGAGGCGTAAAAGCGATGCCGTATAGCTTGATATCTGTCCGTCATCACAAACCAGAATTATTTTGTCATATTCAAAGGGTTTGATTCCGATTTCAAAATACTCCGGAAGCGATTCGAAATGCTTATTTACGGCTCCTTCTATATGACCTTTGGCAAAAAGTGCCGGTGACCGCAGATCAATGACAAGATTTGATTTATCCAGTTCCCCTTTTACCACAGATGCCTTGATAAGACTCGGAAAGAACTGACTGTTAACATAATCCCCGTTTTCCTCCAGGTCCTTAAGCAATAACATTGATTCCTGGCCGATGACAGGAGCAGGAACAGAAGCTGCAGGAACCGGTTTAAGCTCCTCCTGCTTTTTAACGGTTTTATCACCTGAACATCCGGTGAAGATGAATCCTGTCAAAGGAAGAAAGAGCAGTAACCAGGCTGTTTTTTTCATTGTATCAATTATCATGAATCTTAAAGAGAAACAGGTTTCCTGTCCTTGTCATACCTCAGGGTTTCGGTACGGTTTCCCTTCTCATCATACCTGTACTCGGTTATTGCAACACCATTATCCGGACTGTTGATGATGTTCCTGTTACTGTCGAGGTTCCTTGTTTCTATCAATGCGCCATGCATGTCGTATGAATTCTGAGTTACCGGCACGCTCTTTCCGCCGACATATTCGTTATCCTGATCGAACACTGCAACCTCTTTCACGTAGCCATTCTCATCATATTTGCTTACCCTTTTGGACCAACCCCAGTAAAGGTTTGACATCTGGCCGGTTACGTTAAAAACCGAAAATTCTTCAACGTCGCCATGTTCGTTTGGAGTGAATGTAAAATATGATACGCCGATATCGCCACAATTTTCAGCTGTACAGTTATAGAGTGTGTCATCCATGTAATTTGCCATCCTTACGACATGGCCCCTTTCGTTATATGCAAACCGCAGCTCATAGAACGGGCAGAAAGGATTCATAATGGTTTCTTCATCTGCCAGGTTATATCTTTTTTCCTGAACCATGCCGTCGTCAAGAACCGCCCAGACATAATAATGAATCTTGTTGCGGTTTTCAACGGGCTCGCCGTTCTTTCCGAAAAATTTCAGACCGGTCCGGGTGCCATTTTCATCAAGAGTATATTCGGAAGTGAAGACTCCTTCTGATTCTATCTGCTGATTATTTTCATCAAAGAATCGTTTGATCTGTTTGGATCCTTCGTAATCATAGGTGATTTTTGCGCCATCCATCGAAGAATAACCCAGAAGCTCATCTCCCCTTACAAACTCAACCGATAAAAGTCTGTCATTCTCATCATATGTAAATTTATAACTGTTAATATTTGCTGCTTCATCGGAAGTTAACGTATGAGAACCCTTTTCAATATCAAATGGTGTCTCACTGAACAACAGGCTCCTGTAGTATTCGACTCCTGAACTTGCGCTCTTTTTCGGTGCAGTCTGGTTGCAGGCATATGTACCCATCGCGATAAGCGCTAAAAATCCAAACAAAAATGATAAATTTCTAAATCTCATAATGTTACAAGTTTAATTATTAATTAATTGGTTATATTATTATTTAAAGACCTCACAGCAAACAAACAGAGCAATATAAATGTTCAAAGCACCCTATAATTGGTTATTCCTATCAACCTTTCAGCTTCTGATTCTATTCGTATATTTGTTTTGAAATTTAAAATACTATTATGGAAAGCTCATTTTTAAACTCCGATACTTTCACATATGTGATACTGCCCCTTCTGATTTTCATTGCCCGCATATGTGATGTTTCAATCGGTACCATGCGCATAATTTTCGTGTCCAAAGGTAAGAAATATATTGCCCCAATTCTTGGATTTTTTGAGGTATTCATCTGGATAATCGCGATAAGTAAAATAATGCAAAACCTTGACAATTATATTAATTATGTCGCATATGCCGCAGGATTTGCCACTGGGAATTTTGTGGGGATGATAATTGAAGAAAAGCTGGCCATCGGGATTCAGATGATAAGGGTATTTATCAGCGAGAATGGGATGGAGCTTGTAAAGACTCTGAACAGCAATGGTTTTGGAGCCACCACCGTTGAAGCCCATGGGGCAAAGGAAAAGGTCCATATTATATACACAATTGTTCACAGGAATGAAATGGAACAGGTTCTTGAGGTAATCAATGCATTTAACCCCAGGGCTTTCTATACTATCGAGGATGTCAAGGCAGTGAATGAAGGGATCTTCAACCCCCGGAAACAGAATTCAGGATTCCCATTTACAAATATTATGCGGAGCTGGAGACCGGGGAAGTGATGGCGCAGGGCGCAGGGCTCAGGGCTCAGGGGAAGAACTCAATTCTCAGTTTAATATTTTTAGTTTACTTTTGATGTCATATTCCTGACCAACCATGGAACCAATAAACACACATCCCCTTTACAAGGCTCATACTATCGACAGCGCAATGAATTCATTGTGGGAATTTTACACCAGAAGGTTCCTTGTCTTTTTCCTGACCTCGTTTGCAATGGGGCTGATCGTGCAATATCTGAGCTCGCTCATAAAAATCGATCTTGCCGATTACCAGTCATTCAACATGGATGAAATGATGCTGAAGATCAAGGAGTTTATGTGGCCGATGCTTCTTGTTTCCATTGTGAGCCTGCTGTTCACTACTATTCTGCATTACTATGTTATTTTTAATCCCCTCGACGGCAGCAACAATATTTTCACGTGCGCCGTTAAATCGCTCAGGTACTTCATCCCCTATCTGCTTGTCATAATAATGCTTGCCTTTGTAGGGTCCTTTGCTCTTTTTCTGGGTC